>Ga0098067_1000051_pt1 | contig 50822 bp, 48 predicted proteins | sample 26_taG_FD_92578 | JGI IMG/M metagenome (GOLD analysis project Ga0098067, IMG submission 92578) | Marine viral communities from Cariaco Basin, Caribbean Sea - 26_WHOI_OMZ | ecosystem: Environmental > Aquatic > Marine > Oceanic | place: Caribbean Sea: Cariaco Basin | collected 2014-11-09
CATCGTCTATTGCCTTTACGAGGCTTCGTCATTGGTTCACTTGCGTTCAGCTCATTGTATCCGTACCTACAGAAGTCATTGCTTCCGTTTTTAACCTTATCGCTCACCACAAAATTGTTTCCAAATCCTGCAGCATAAGGCGGTTTAGTAACTATTCCTGAAAATCGTCACTGAGAGACCTACTCTCATCTGTTTTAAAGCATTGATAATCCAACGGATTATCATTCAAGTCACACACGGTTTACGGCTTGCCGAAGGCGGCATTTTAAACGTAAAACTTTCGCCCGAAGCAAGAACTGCAAATTTAACATAAATCTTCAAATCGAAGCAGTTATTGCCGCTTTTGGCAAACCGTTTGTTATCGGCTTCTCATCATCTTTTCATCAAAACGGAACAATTATTTTCATTGTAAAATTCCTTCCCATATTATAAATTCCATACCGTCCATTAGGAGAATTTTCATAATATTCAAAATATTTCAAACGATTTAGATGAGATTGATATGCTTTGTCAAATAAATTATTCACTTGAAAGACAAATAGAATGTTTTTATCGGTCTTATAATTTATTTCGGCGGTTAAACCAAGGTTGAAAAGCGTATAGGCAGGCGTCGCTGTTTCTGTTCCGTTTAATCCTAAATACCTGTTTTGAGTGGCTGAATATTCCACTTCAAATTTTGGTGTAATGGAAGTTAGCCATTTTGAGTTAGGTTCAAATCTTTGTGAAAGACCGCTATTTATCATCATTGGTGGAATGAGCGGTAAATATTCTCCTTGCGTTCCTTTTCCTTTAAATTCTGTTTTTCGGTTAAAGCCATAAACCAAACTCATACTATTATCCCAACGAAAACCATTTAATTTTTCAGGATGAACTGATAACCAAAATTCTCCTCCATACAGTTGTGCTTTTGATTGTTCATACATATAAGTCCTGTTTCCTTGTGCGTCTAAAATCGGAACTCCCTGATTATCGGCTAAGGCGTTCATAAATATAAAGTTCTGGATATTATTGTTAAACACACTGATTTCTCCTGATATGTCTTTAAATTTTAAGATAACTCCCAAATCTTCTTGTAAAGAAAATTCTGGGGCAAAAGTTCTATCTCCAACGTAGATAATATGTGCTCCGGGGTCTAATCCATTACTTCCGATTTCCGTAACATTCGGTGCACGATATGCACGTCCGATATTAGCTTTTAAACTGATGTTTTTATGTGCTTGATAAGTGGCACCCACGCTACCACTCACTCCGTGATAGGTCTTTTTGAAATTTTCAAATTGCAATTCAGCATTTGGGTCATCGGCATTGGATTGTTTATCATCTTCACACACATAAAAATCATTCCAATCAATGTGTCTTAAATCGTAACGAATGCCACCGCTAACACTCCATTTGTCTTTTTTCCATTTGGCATACAAATACGTTCCTCCTTCATATAAATTATAATCGGGGATGGGGAATTCATCCGCATCTTTATTCAAATTATTTTGTAGCATTCCGTTGATACCAATTGAAGTTTCAATATTGGCAAATTTTGGAGCATTATACCTAAACCCATAATTTAAAGTATTCAAACGCATATACATTCCCGCTTGCTTGGGTTCATCGGGATGGGAATATTCTCTACGGATATTCTGTTGTCCAGCCAACAAGATATCAATATCTCCATTTCCCACCTCGTAAAAACTGTGTAGATAAGCTCTATAATGCTGAATATGCTGTGCTAAAACAGGAATTTTATAAGAGTTTAACTCTTTGTCGGAAACAATCGGACGGTTTTTAATATCATCGTCATCATCTAAAACCTGTTTTGTGAATTTACGACTTATGGAATCCCTGCTACCGTCAGGAATGCCTTGGTGATTGTCGTATAAAGATAAATTTAAATGTGTGTATCCTTTATCTGTTTTGTAACCTGCCAAAGCCGATAAGTTTTTCACATTATAATTAGTCAAATAAACTCTACCGTCAACGGGATTTCTATAATTTTTAGCCATTCGATAAGAGCCGTTTAATGCAAATAAAAATCGTTCATTTGCATAATCTAACCGCAAGCCATTACCTATTAAATTATTGTTCGTTTGATATTCACTTACATATTTTCCGTGAATTTTTCCGTCTGTATTTTTGGGAACATAAGGAAACAAACTAATTACTCCTGCGATTGCATCAGAACCATATAAAAGGCTTGCAGGTCCTTTAATTACTTCGGCTTTTTCTATTAAATAATCGTCGATTTCGATTCCGTGTTCATCTCCATATTGTTGTCCTTCCTGACGAATTCCGTCATACAAAGTAAGCACACGATTATATCCTAAACCGTGAATAAATGGTTTTGAAATATTAGGTCCTGTTTTTAGTGCTTTCAATCCCGGCACATTTTTAACCAAAACATCAATGATATTACTTTCTGCGGTTGTTTCAATTTGTTTGGGTGTAATCGCTGTGATAGCAATCGGATTTTCTCTAATTAAAGTTGCTCTTGTTACTCCTGTAATAACAATTTCATCCAAGTTGGTAGAATTGGTTTTTAAATAAATGGTGTAATCGTTTTGGTTAGGACGGATTTGTATTGTATCAGTATCATAACCCATAAATTGGATGATGAGATTTATATCTTCATCAGTAGGGTTGACATTGATTTTGAAATTTCCATTTTCATCTGCTATAACTCCGTTTTCGGTATTTTCTTGATGTACAGTACAAAATTCTATGGCTTGTTTTGTATCGTAATCTTTTACAGAACCTGTTATTTCTCTTTGCTGTGCTTGACTTATCAATGCAATTGAGAGTAAAATTAATGTTGCTAATCCTTTTTTCATTATTGCCTAACTATTTATTTTCATCGACAAAACTAATAAAGTTAGATTAATCAAACAATTTTATTTTGATAAATCTTTTTTCATCTTTGCTAAATGGTATCACAAGCAGAAGAAAATTATTTAAAAGCGTTGTTTCATTTGACGAATGAAATACAGGAAAAAACCGAAGCAGGCACAAATGAATTGGCTGAATCGTTGGAGGTTACCCCTGCAACGGCAAATAATATGCTTAAAAAGCTAAAAGAGAAAGAGTTGGTTTCTTATGAGAAATACGGAAAAATAACTTTAACGGAAAAAGGAAGAAGTTTTGCCGTTGAGATTGTTAGAAAGCACCGACTATGGGAAACCTTTTTATATGAAAAGTTAAATTTTACTTGGGACGAAGTTCACGAAGTAGCTGAACAATTGGAGCATATCAAATCAGCGAAATTGGTAGAACAGCTGGAGAAATTTCTTGATTTTCCTGAAATTGACCCTCACGGAGACCCAATTCCCAACGCTAAAGGCGAAATTAAATTTGTGCAAAGAAAAACTTTAGCAGAAATAGAAGTGGGAGAAACCTGTAAATTAATTGCCGTAAAAGATAATAGTTCTTCATTTCTTCAATATGTCGTTAAACTCGGTTTGGGTTTAAGTAGTAAAATAAAAGTTATCAGTCGTCAGGACTTTGATGGTTTAACAGAAATAGAAGTGAACAAAGTGCGTTCTTCGATAAGTAAGAAAGTCGCTCAAAATTTGTTTGTTGTTTGACGGTTTGTCTGTTCGTTAGAGTTGCCGATAACGTTTGGTATAAGCGCAGTAGCGGGATTTGCGCACTTAATTTTCGGTTTATTACTGACTTTAAATTTATAAAATTACTGTTAGTTTAGCACTAACTCCGCTATTGCGTTTATACTCGTGTTGTGGTGCGTTTTTTATTCGTTTTAATCTCGAACTACTTCTCTCGCTTTCTTTACAATCTTTTGATAGTCTGCTCGAAATGGTTCACTTAATTGCTTTTCTAAAATACATTCTACGTTCCAAAGAACTCTTTGCTCTGATTGGTCTTCAAATCTGCTTAAATTATCATTCTCGTTAAATCTGCTGAGAAATTCGAAAAGAACGATTGCTTCTTCTTTAGTCAGTTCAATATTTACTTTGTCATTAGCCATTTTCTAATTCAATTTCAAGGTCGTTGAAATAAAGAATGAAAATCAAGTAGTTATCGAGTACAATGTCAGTCTTACTTTTCTCTTTCAAAAACTTGAAGCTTTCAATTCCTTCTCTGATTAACTCGCTGTCGGTCGGAAGTTCTTCAAATTGACTTAAGCACTCCACTTTAGTCCGCTGACAATAGTCTTTCCAATTTTCGCCTGGTTTTCTTTCTATCGTGTCATATTTGTGCCAATATAGTTCGCAAGTTCCATCTGGAAGTTTGAATTGAACTTGTCCACCAATAATTCCAAGTCCAACTTCAACGGCTTTGTCGACCACTTCTCTAAAGTCATTTCGTTTCCAACCATATTCTTTTCCACTTACAATCGCTTTTTGTAAGATTTCAGCTGGCAGATATTCTTCAGAAAAACTCATTACATTCCTTTAAGTGTTTCCATAAAAGTCCCATAAGTGCCAATATCCATCAATTCATTTTTGTCTGTCATTATTCCAAGACCAAATGTGCTATCGGACTCGTTAAACGTTATTTTATACCCACTTCGGTCTGCCGATTCTTCTAAAACAGTCCAAAGTTTTAATGTGATTGATTCATCAACTGAGCTTAAATAGTTTTCCTTTATAGGTTCTATTAAGCACTCATTTAGATTTACTCTGTGAGCGTTGATTAGGTCAGTTTGTCCTTCCAATTCTTTGTTAATGATATTCTTTACTTCTTGAGTTGTCATTTTTTAATGCACCACAACGGATGGCAATAAGAAACGTAGGGCGATTTGAGGCACCTACATATCAAGTTACTAAGCCGTTTATTAAATGTTTTATCGTTCAAATTTAGCACTTTCCGCCCTATGTTTTTTATTGCGTGTTGTGGTGTCGTTTTTTTATTCTCTCTTTTCTTTTTATGGAAACTTAATATCTCCTTCTCGTTCTACTAAGGTCCATTTATCTTTTTCGATTTTAGCCGTGTCTATTTCTTCAGCCCAATTCCAAACTTCCAAAATTGGCGTGAGTTTTACTGTTCTTTGTCCACCGTAACCAAATGCACCAATATCCCATAATTGCTGGTTAATTGTCACCTTGGGATTTTCTTTATTCTCATAAATAATTTGTTCGTCAACCCATGCTCCAAATCCGTATGAAAACATAAGGAAGATTGTGGCGAAAAACATTCCACCTGCTACTAATGGTGTCAGAATTCCAATAGAAATATTTCTAATTTTTGGTCTGTCTTTCCTAAGAGTCCACACAAGAGTCAGCAGAATTGCGATTGGCAGTCCTTGTAGTATTATGTCATAGAATAGGTGCATATGGTGCCAATCAGCAAACTCAATTGGAATTATTTGTCCAATCGTCATTGCGTAGAATGCAATTCCGAAGAACAGTAAGGTAGTCCACTTAAATATTTTTTGGATTTGTTTCATTTGGCTGTCCAAACAGATTTACTGGTCAAAAGGCTTTCAAGTTTGTCTTGGATATATTTCGGTGGATATGTGTGCAAAGTTCCAACTGCAACTAAAAACCAACCTGAAATAGAAAGGATTTGATTTGGAACTGTTTGGGTCATATCCATTCCGTCCATTCGATACGTTACTTCTTCTACAAATCCTGGCATTAAAGAAATTGCACAAGCTACCAAACCTAAAAATCCGATTAAAATTGAAACGTAGAAATTCGTTCTCCACCAAGTATTTAGTCGATTGTTCAGCCTAATTGGAAGTCCGATAAGTCCGCAGACAATTACTGTTAAAATTGAAAGTAGTAAGGCTAAAATTGGTTGAAATAAGGTTAGTCCAACGAAATTTGCAAAGCCGCCTTGGTAGTCGAACATTGCAAATATCATATAAAGAATAAAAGTCGTCCCGATTGTCAGTCCGACTTGAAATAGAATTGTAGCTATTTTGATTATTCTGGTCAATTCAGTTTGTCTGTTTTAAATGCACCACAACGTCTCGGCTATGAGTAGTTGCGTGGGTTAGCGATTAACTTTGCAAGTACACACCAAACTGAAAATCCGCGAGGATTTTCAGAAGTAGGCGAGAACAAGCAATTACTTATAGCCATTGTTGGTAACCGTTTTTTATTTTTTTTGAAATTCAATATCACTTTTTAAATTTCCTTCAATAATTTCTAAAATCACTTTTTCTTTCCAAACAATACCAAGTTGAGCTTGTAATTCCCCTTTTCCAATACGCCCTGAATAAATACCTAAAAAGCCTCTAATTCTTCCAATCAGAGAGTCGTTGTTAAGTTGACCATTTGGTCCAGCTTTGTGAATTCCAATTCTCTGGTAAATAACTGGTGCACCTGACAAACCTGGTCTTGTAGCTGTATCGATTAACAATTTCGGTAATTGGTCTTCATTTACAGATGGCTCGGTTGCAATACTTGCTTTTTTCCATATAGGCAAGCCTAAATATCTAAAATCTTCAAATGGATAGCCAATGACAAAACATTCATCGCCAACTTCTGGTGGGATATCGTCATCAAAATCAGCTTTGTTAATTGAAGAATAGACATATTTCTCTTCTTTGTCAATCTCAATTGCTACAACATCTACTTTTTCTTTATGTTCTGGATGAATTAACCATTTAGGTTTAGTCATTTCATTATCATTATAAAGCTTAATTGTGTTTAATTCTGCGTGCCCACTTTTTTCTTTTAATCTTAAATACGTAATAAATATGTCAGGAATTCCAGCGTGAGATTTTGACAAAGGTTCTTTTGTAATTGGATTTCGCCCTGTGACGTTATGCCAATTTGTAATTAAAAAAGTCCTCTCATTAAACTCATAGAAAAAAGAACTGCCAGTAGAAAATATTGTGCCTGTTTCTTCAAAACCAATTGCAACCTGTTGAGTTACTAATGAAAGATAATCTGGTTTAATTATATTAAGTTTCTTTGTCATTTCAAATGGTTACCAACGGTCTCGTATAACCGTCAGTTACGGGTTAATATGCGTTAATCTTCGGTTAAGCACTGACGTTAGCAATTCCGAGTGGATTCGGACGTAGTCGAATCCGCCGTAATTGCGGTTATACAATGTTGTACAACGTTTTTTATTCCGTTTAAAATCTGTATCCAATTCTCAATTGTAAATTTGCCGCTGCTTCACTTTCGTTTTCAAGAAATCCAGCTTGTTTGGCAAAAATATATCTATAACCAATTCCGATTCCTGCTTCGTAATTAAAGTGTTTTCCGACGTTTCTTCGTATTCCCCAAGTCGGAATTATTGAAATGTCACTTATTACACTTACATTGTCCGTGTTTGAAATCACGAACCAATCAGGATGATAGCTTGTTTTCAGCGATACGAAGTTTCCGCTATTTCCATCGATTCTTCTTGATTTGCTTTCTCTTTTGTTCAGGTTGTAATACCATCTCGGTTCTGCGGTAATTACAGGTGTCATTAAAAAGCCTGTTTTATCGTAAAAATCACCGCCCCAAATTCCGCTGTCAAATCCAATTTCAGTTCGCAATGCTATTGAATTTGATAATTTAGATTCGTTATGAACCCAAATTCCAAGAAAACCAGTTTGTATTCCATAGGTCGATTTTTCTACACTTGGATTTTGGGCTTTGGTTATAAAAGTCAGTCCGCAAAAGATTAAGGTCAAGAAGATTTTTCTCATTTAGTTCGATTTTTGTTTTAAGTTCAAATTTTTGTCAAAATGTTGTACAACAATTGGATATACGCAACGAGTTGCGCCTATTTCCGTTATATATTTCTATCAAACCTATTGTTTTTACAACAAACCACCAAATCATATAAAGAGCCATAAAAATATAATTATAAAGATATTAAAGATTCTTAAATGATTACAGATTTTATAGTTTGAAATACATCAAAGCTTCTAATATTGGGTTCAAATTCGCTTCTAAACTTTTGTCGAAGATAGTAAAAGCATAGGAATTGTTCAAACCCATGCACTTTTCTGCGTGGGTTGCACTCAAACCCATGCACTTTTCTGCGTGGGTAGCACTCAAACCCATGTACTTTTCTGCGTGGGTAGCACTCAAACCCATGTACTTTCCTGCGTGGGTAGCACTCAAACCCATGTACTTTCCTGCGTGGGTAGCACTCAAACCCATGTACTTTTCTGCGTGGGTAGCACTCAAACCCATGTACTTTTCTGCGTGGGTATCACTCAAACCCATGCACTTTTCTGCGTGGGTATCACTCAAACCCATGCACTTTTCTGCGTGGGTATCACTCAAACCCATGTACTTTCCTGCGTGGGTAGCACTCAAACCCATGCACTTTTCTGCGTGGGTAGCACTCAAACCCATGCACTTTTCTGCGTGGGTAGCACTCAAACCCATATACTTTCCTGCGTGGGTATCACTCAAACCCATGTACTTTCCTGCGTGGGTATCACTCAAACCCATGTACTTTCCTGCGTGGGTAGCACTCAAACCCATGCACTTTTCTGCGTGGGTATCACTCAAAATAAAACAGCAAAGCTTTGATTGTCAGATAGTCTAACTTGAAGAAAAAGAAAAGTCACCACTCAGAGAAGCGAAAGTTTTTTTATGAAATTTAAAACCTTTCTCTCCATATATATGTATATAATTAATAATAAATAGATATAAATAGGGAATGAAAATATTTATAGATCAAGGGTTGTTTTTTTGAAAAATATTTTAAACAAATTTAAAATAACGGTAAAAAAACATAACATTTTACTTCTTTCTGCATTAGATATTTATCAACATCCGCCTCACCTCTTTTACTTGCAAATCAACGATTTAAGACTTTGTAACAAAAATTCAGTTTTGTGTTGCAAGATGTGTGTTTGTATAGACATTTTCGTTCCTCAATACCTATCCAATCCACGTTCTTGCCACTTTTCAAGTGGGAGAAAAAATTCGGAACTCATTTTTTTCTTTTAATCGATATAAATAATTGTCATGATTTGTTTTGTCATTTCATTTATTTTATTGACTTTTGTCAATACAAAATAAACAGGCTTGAAAGAAGATTTTATTTCAATACGAATAAACAGAAACAAAAAAATAATTTGGAAAAGTGAAGCTAAAAAAAGAGGATTGAGTTTGACCGCATATATTGAGATTCTCGTTGAAGGCAACTTGCTAAAAATTGAACAAAGTAAAGTGATGTCCTTTTTAGATCAGCAGCAGAATTACTTTTCAAAAGTAGAAACGAATATCAATCAATTTGCAAAAGTCGCAAACATGAGTAAGAGCATTGACAATAGCCTACTGCAACAGTTTGAAAAACAGTTGGTCGAAGTAGTAAAGCTAAAAGACGAACAAAATAAATCATTTGAAAAAGTATATCAATTATTATATGAAATTAAATGACCATTAAAATTTTAAAATCCTCTTCAATAAATTTTGAAGGAGTGAATTATAACGACAGAAAAATAAATAAAGGATCGGGAGAATTACTAACTATGAAAAACTTTCCATCACATATTAATCAATATTCTAACCAACAAGAGGTAAGAAATTATTTAAAATTAATTTCCTCCAGAAGCAAAACGAAGTCACCTCAATTTCATGCGGTTTTATCAACAAGGTATAGAGATAATTCAAAAGATGAACTAAACCAAATAGCCAAAGAGTGGTTAAGTGAAATGGGATACAAAAACCAACCTTATCTTATAGTTTTTCATAATGATACAGATAATAACCATGTTCATATTGTAAGCACAAGAGTTGACAAAACAACAGGAAAAAAAATAAATGATAGTTATGAGAAATTCAAAGCGCAAAAGGCATTAAAAACGGCATTGATTAATCTTAACCTTCAAGATCGTCACAGCGAAGAAGAGCTGCTTAAAAAGCTATTAAATTATAATTATTCAAATTTTTCCCAATTGAAATTATTGCTTAAGGAAAATAGTTTTTCTCTCATCGAGAAGGACCATAAGGTCATTGTTCAAAAGTCTAATGGCTTCAAGCAAGATATAACAAGCGAAATTCAATTTCGGCCTGGTGATGGAAACAAAAGAAAGCAATTAAAAGCCATTTTGAACAAATACAAAGATACCTACTCAAATAAGGTTTTTAAAATAATAGACGACAGAGATGTAAAGGAATGGCAGAAAGAAAGACAAGCAAAGATTAAAACTGATTATTACAGCGAGCTTCAAAATTTTTTAAAAGTGAGATTTGGCTTGGAAATTATCTTTCACAAAAGCGAAAATAATAAACCTTTCGGTTATACAGTAATTGACCATAAAAATAAAACCATCTGGAAAGGGAGTGAATTGATGAAACTGAATGAATTGTTTTTGTTTACAGATATAGAAATAAAGAAAAAGGATTTTGAGAGACTCAATAACTTCAACATCACAGATGACGAAAAGAAAAGTCTGCTCATTGATTATTTCCGATCAAAAGGAGTTCCTATTGAGGGATTTATGCTTTATGAAAAAAGCAAATCTTACACGGAAGAAGCTGCAGAAATAATCAGTAACTCAACATCCTCTGAGGGAGTTTTTATAAATGAAAATCAATTTTTTGTGGGAACACTTAAAGAAGCTGCTCAAAGTATAATTTCTGAAATAGATAAAAGTATGGAAGAACTACTCGATCCTACCTATATAAATTCGGATGAATGGGAAATTGGAAAGAAAAAAGCCATGAATAAAACCAAAAATAAAAATAAGAGATGGTAATTACTTTTGCTAATCAAAAAGGAGGGACAGGAAAAACTACAATTGCTATTGCATTTGCAAACTACCTATCTGTTAATGGTATTGGATTAAAAGTGTTCGATTGCGATTTTCAGGAATCGATACATGAAAAGTACACCTTTGATATTTCAAGTGGAAAAACCCCACTATACGATGTTATTTACCTTGATCATGATTCGATTCCGGATGTTGATAATTTAATAGAAATGAGCGATTCAGAGGAATTATTTGTTTTTGACCTTCCTGGCTCCTTGGATGTCAATTATGTTAATCTTCTTCATTATAGTGACTATTTAATAATTCCATTTGAATACTCGGATGTTTCTATGAAATCAACCATTCGTTTCAATGAATTTCTCAAAGTTATATCAGCTGAATCCCAAAGAATATTTATAAGATCAAAATTTGACAAAGGATTCAGTTACCCCAATAAAGAATCATTTGATTCTTATTTGAAGGAAGAGGCAAAGTACAATCGGCAAGTATCAATAATAGAACATCCAATTTACAAAAGAAATGTTCTGCAAACCATAGACACCTGTTCTCTTACGTATAGACAGAAAGAAGCTGTCATTGATGCATTTAAACAAGTCTTAGAATTAATAAAAACCCCAATTGTATCTTAATGAAAACATTTTTCACCTTAGTTATAGTTACTTATATCGCGTACTACGCCATTAATATTATTTATGATCTTTTTATAAAAAAGGAAAGCAAAGTGAATGATGCTGGATTGGACGAAATAGTAATTGCTGAAGAAAACTATGCGGCTCAAAATATTTCCATAGATGAGGTTGAAAGAGTTTCTCCTCCTGACAGCTTTATGATTAACGAAATGTATTCCGAAAATGGAGATGAACACGTCGATTTAGACTTAGATTTTCTAGAGAAAAAATATGAAGAAGAAGAGTTGTTAGACAATGCTTTCTCTGAAAATAGCGCCAATGAAATTGAAGAAGATGGTTCGGATAGCACAAGTAAGCTGCGAGATCAATTTGAGGATGGTGAGGATATTAGTATAAACTCTCCAATGAAGAACAATAAGAATATGTCAAAGGAACAATTTGAAGATTTTTTGAAACTCGCAAAAGACATTTCCAATGATGATATTGAGAGAGTATTTTCAATTGATTCCAACAAAAGATATTATCCAGCAGTAGCTGTTAATATATAGATTTTTTATTAACCAATTTTTATTTAAAATGAAACAAAAAAGCTTTTTAAAATGGAGGCTGTCAGCCTTAATCTTATTTACATTTTTATTGACGACAACCGTAACATTTGCTTCCACAGGATCCGGTGCGATCCAAGATGCAGCAAATACGATTAGTGGGTATTTGGTAGCAGTCAAATCTCTTATTTATGCAATCGGTGCTGTCGTTGGTATTATTGGAGGTGTAAGAATTTACAATAAATGGGTCAATGGAGACCAAGACATCAACAAAGAAATTGTTGGATGGGGCGGTGCAGCTGTGTTTCTTATTATGGTTCCGACATTCATTGATGCCTTCTTTACCTAATGAGCTACCCAGTATTTAAGGGGCTTGAAAAGCCCCTTGTTTTTTTCGGATTGAAAGATAGATATATCTACTATGCGTTGGGAGTCATAGTTGGAACTTTAATAATTGGTGGAATAGCATCTTCAATTTTAGGAAATATAGCTTTATTAATTGTTTTTGTAATGGGTGGAATAGCAGTTTCTTACATTTTTAAAGTGCAAGACAAGATAGGGCTCTACAAAAAAACAAAAAATACAAAGCAAATTCATATTGTAAATAAAAATAAGTTCAAATAAAATGGCGAAAAAGAAATCTTTTATAGAACCATATATTGGGTTTGATTTAGCAAACGGAAAAAAACCTTTTGATATATTAATAGGCGTAAATGGCAATCCTATAATAGGTATAAAGCTAACCAATTTCGTTTTGCAATACTCTGCTGACCCGGATAGCTATATAAGATACCATTCAATTTTAAACCAAATAGTAATGACTGTTGGGGAAGAAAGGATTGTGCAAAAGCTTGATGTTTTTACTAAGAGAAAATACATTCCAGAAGCGTCCGATAACTTTTTAAAAAATCAATACTCCCAACATTTTGCAAATCGCCTGTTTAAAAAAAATGACACCTATTTATTTTTTACGGATGATGTTAATCAAGACGGAAACGCAAAACACAAATATAAACCAACTGAAAAAACCTATGAGTCACTCATAGATAAAGTTCAAAAAGTTTACATGATTTTAGATCAAGAAAAACTTAATCCTTCTTATCTAAAGAAAACCAAATATCAAACACTATACAGCTCTATACTCACCATGAATTTTGGTGATGTTCCTAGCTATGACAATATAAAAACAGACGACACTCACCTAAAGATAGGCAACAAGTTTATTAAAACGATTTCTCTTATAGATAAAGAAAAAGTAGAAATCCCTTCTGAGGTTGAACCTTATTCTTTATTAGGAAATGGTGTGGTCGCAGAAACAGCAGTTGACAATTTCACGTTTTTAAATGATTTAGATGAATATGATTCACTCATTTACAACCAAGTAATAACCATTCCCAATCAAGCTTTGAAAGTTAGATATCTGGACAAAAAAATGAAAAAACATGAAGGTGCAGCATCCAATTCCCCTGCAAATTTAATCATGGCAAATGAGATTGCTGAATTTCTTGTTGAAATGGAAACAAATGGACAATTTCTAGTGAATTTCCATGGATCCATTATTATGTCTACTAATTCTCAAGAAAAGATGGATGAATTAAATTCAAAAATTGAGAATCAGTTATTTCTAAAAAATATAATAGTAAGTAGAAATACGTACAACCAATTTGAACTATTTAGAGCTGCATTACCTGGTAATGCTACTGAATTGAAAAGCTATGATTTGTTTTTAACCACAAGTCAAGCTGCATTGTGTTTTTTTTTTAAAGAAAAATATCCTGAGAGTGAAGATTCCCCAATCTATCTCCAATTTGCAGACAGACAAGGAGTACCCTTAAAAATAGATTTATGTGATTTACCAATGAAAGATGGGAGAATTAATAATCGAAATAAGTTTGTGCTAGGCCCTTCAGGTTCAGGAAAATCCTTTTTGATGAATAATATTATTGAACAGTATCTGCAATACAATTATGACATTGTTATAATAGATACCGGAGATTCCTATTCAGGAACTTGTGAGTATAAAAATGGCAAATACATACAATACACGGAAGAAAAACCAATCACCATGAACCCTTTCAATGTTCCGCAATCTGAACTCAACATTGAAAAAACTGATTTTCTTACAAATTTAATTTTTCTCATTTGGAAAGGAGCTAATGAAGAAATGACTTCAACACAACGAACAATTCTAGATCGATTAATTAATTCCTATTACCATCATTATTATTTTGGGAAGAATAAAGAAAATTGGTTTGAAAACGCCCCAATTGAGAAACTTCTTCATTATCTAAGACAATACAATGTTTATGAAGAACAACTTTAGGATGAAATATCAGCTGAGTCTATAAAGCCTGACTCACATTATGAAACCTTGAGAATACCCTTTGATGCAACTAAAAGTGCTATCAAAAAGGCTTATAGAAATATTATGAAAGATCTGCATCCGGACGCAAATATTAAAGGTGATTTTGATGAGCAAATGATAAATTTTCACAACGTAGTTGAAGCGTACAATACTTTAATCGATGATACAAAAAGACAAGTTTACGACGAAACACACCTCATTGTCATTCAAAAGAAGGATGTAATTAAAAAACCAGTTTCAACCACAGAATGGCAAGTAAGAATTAGAGAAAAAGCAATTGAGAAAATAAAGAAAATAGAAGAAGACTTTCAAATAAGTGAGTTGTCCTTCAATTCACTTTATGAATACTCAGAAAAGTTTCTGCCTGTATACTTAAACAATAAAAAGCACCCAATTAATGATAGCGAGTTTAATTTAAGAACATTTCATTTGGTTCTAGCTGATTTTTATAAAGGTGGTAGGTATGAAAAAACATTAAACGAAAATTCAGACACTACCTTATTTGAAGAAGAAATGATTGTTTTTGAAATAGATAACATTAAAGACAATCCCGTTCTATTCCCCATCGTGACACTTATTATTATGGATATTTTCATACAAAAGATGCGACTACGTAAGGATAGAAGAAAAGCATTAATAATTGAAGAAGCGTGGAAAGCAATAGCTTCCAAATTGATGGGTGGATATATCGTTTACTTATATAAAACCGTCAGAAAATTTTGGGGAGAAGCTATTGTTGTAACCCAGGAGTTGAACGATATTATTGGCAATGCTGTAGTTAAAGATAGTATTATTAACAACTCTGATACATTTATACTTCTTGATCAGACAAAGTTCAAAGATAATTTTGAGCAGATTTCAGAAATCTTATCTCTTAACAAAGTTGAGCAAAATAAGATTTTCACAATCAATAATCTACAAAACAAACATGGAAGAAGTAGGTTTAAAGAATTCTATTTAAAAAGAGGAAGCGAGGGTGAGGTTTATGGGAATGAGGTTTCTATTGAGCAATACCTTACTTACACAACTGAAAAACCAGAGAAAGTTGCACTTTCATATTATTACGAAGCCTATGATTCCCACGAAGAGGCAATTAAAGCTTTCGTCAAAGATTCAAAGAATTTTGAAAATTCATTTAGTGAATTATTTACATTAATCAATTTATATAAAGCGCCGCTTTCTAGTGAGTTGCTTGCGTTTTACAATAAAATAAAACACGCTAATAAATATGTTACCCCTATTAAACAAATTGAAAATTTAATGAAGTCTACAGGACATAATCTTACTGAAATAATAAAAAAAAAATAGATATGAAACAGCTTACAATTAAGAAGGTATTATTCACTGCATTATTCACTTTTTTGTTGATGCAAAAATCATATAGTCAAAATCTTTATTTAGACCCAACGACTACACTTGCGCTCGGTATGTACTCAAATGTTATGGAAAAGAAGCAAAAAGAAACCATTGAACAACAAACTAAATTGCAGCAAGCACAAGCCTATGTTGCAACACAAATGGCATGGGCTAATGACATTCAAAATAAAGTATATAAAGGGTTGAAAGAAGTATCAGGCACATTACAAAATGGAATTCAAGTACAAAAAATTTATCAGAACGTAAATAAATGTATTTCTTATTCCAGTGATATTACAGACCTAGTTGCGGAGCATCCCCAATATGCGGTGTTTGGAGCAAAAACAACTCAACTAGCTTTTGAAAGAGTAACTGAAATATCTGCAGATATAACAGACATCCTGACAGGAGGTGAAAAAGATTTAGCGACTGCAGGTGATCGATATAAAGTACTATTCAGTTTAGATCAGAAAATCACAAACCTAAGAATCATTCTTCTTACCATTAAAATCAATATTGAAAGAGCAATTAGAGTAGGTTTCTGGAAATCAATCAATCCTTTCCAAGGCTATATAAATACTGACAAGGATATTATTGAAAATATAATGCAACAATACAAACATATATTTTAAGATGAGAGCAAAATTATTTTTAGTAGCACTACCCATAATTTGGATTTTGTCAGTTTCTTTTGGCTCCAATAAAAAGCCTTGGGAAAAGGATAACGTTGACTTCATTATGATGAATCAGGAGATAAAAAACACAATGAAGGAGGATGAAAGACAAACAGAAATGCATAAGAAGCAAATTACCAATGTAGCTGCAGAAGGTTATAATAAATCAGAGTGGAACAAATTTAAAAACCTAAAGAGAAATGTTCAAAGTCGATTAAATTCAGTTTCACTTTTAATCCAGGCAGCACCTGCTGGAATTGTAATCAGCAGAGAGCTTAACGAAACAATTGAAAATCAGGAAAAATTATATCAACTCGTAGAAGATAACTTATGGCTTTTACAATTGTTGCCAAATGAGTTTCACTTTGTTCAAGATGCTCAGGATGTGCTTTTATATATCGTGGGTGTCGTTAGCAGTTATGGGATAATAAATCAAATGGAAAAGGCTGAAAGAAAAATCCTAATTGATTATGCAATTAATGAAGTAAAACGCATAAAAATAGATTCACACATGCTTTATTTTACTGCGAAAGATATGGTCAGAAAAAAAAATCTGAACAAAGCAATTCTTCAAGATATCATCAATAAAGACAAACAGATTATTCAAGACATACTTAATAATTTTTAATGCCATGAAAAAAATAATTTTAATCCTACTCATTTTAATATTTTCAAATAGTTTGTTTTCACAACAGGCAACAGTCGTTATCAATCAAAAACTTCTAGAGCAGTTGACAAAAAATCAAGCTGTTAGATTGTTAAGCAATGATCAAATCAAAAAATCTACTGAAAAGCAAAGAAAAATTTATGGAGATGTCCAAGGTAAAATGGCCAAGGTAATTGCTATAAATGAATTTTTATATGATAACCTCAGAAATATAAATGGCTTAATTAAGGATGGTAAATCGGTTGGATTAATGTACGACTACGTAACAAAAATCACACAGGAATTGTCAACATTATCACAATTAACATTAGACAACCCTCTCTATGCAACCATAAAGTATGAATACTATATAGAGACTCTAGACCAGTACCTAGCCGTTAAAAATGAGATTGAAAATATGATAATGAAGGTAAATTCAGACTATTTGCTTGACCAATATGATAGGCACAGATTTGTCACAAATGTTCTTTACAAATTAAGAAATTTATATCTCTCAATTTTGGGAACTACATCATGGCTTAAGAATGCCAATAACAAAAGTCTGATTCAATCAATTCCAATACTTGGAACTTTTTACTCCATAGACAAGGCAATCATTAACAACATTATGAATCAATTAAACCAATATTACTAATGAAATCAAGACTATTTATTCCTATTCTTCTGTTTTCATTTTTTGCATATGGGCAAAACAAGCTGAATGACAAACATATTGTTAATCAACACAAAAGAATGGTGTTTGAAGAATGGGCTCCAATGACTCCAAAAGCACAAAAACTATTTGGAATTCCAACCAATGCAGCATATTGGTTAATATGGGGTGATTTAGCACCAAAAAGAAATAAAAAATATAAAAAAGGTCCAGATATCCGTCCTTTAAAACCGACAGGCCATGAATCATTGAGACTTTTAGAACTCCATAAGCAGCAAAAATTCGCAGAAGAAATATTGCAACAAGCGGACACGGTTACAAAAGAATATGAAAAAGATTTTATGCACAATACTTCTACAACTGTGGAAGCGGATCCATTATGGCAACTATATTACAAAAAACAGTTAAAACCCCTTGTGAATTTCCCATCCAATCCACAAAATTATACAGATTGGAATTTTGAAACAAACAATGATTATCAAAAAGCTGTATCAAATGGCAGTATTCAGAACTTAAGAACTCAATTGGATTTAATGAAATCCAACTTCAAGATTTCTAGAAACACACCCATGCCAAGAGGTAAAAGAATTCTATTATACCACCAGATTCTTATGGATTGGCGAAAATTTGTGAATTCACTTTCGTTCACAAATAAAAAATACAACAACAATGATTACTACAAAAACATCTCGAATGGAAAGTCTGAATATAACTCAATTAATTCATCAAGAACAGATGAGGAAATTATAACCGACACTATGAATCAACTAAAACAATATTATAATGACTAAAAAGATACTGATAATAGCATTACTATTTTCCCCTGTTCTGCTTTTTGCAGATAGTAGCAATCAAAATGAAAGCTTTATTAGCTTTTTAATGGGGAAAGGTGTTTTTGAAGAATGGTTTATGCAGGTTTTTACAAACCTTGATGTTCAAATTCAAGAGATGGCGATACATGCAAGTCTATTAGGTAGAGCGATAGGGGGACTCGGTGCTCTAATTTATTTAAGTTATTTAGGCTGGACAATGCAAGAAGGTGATGCTTGGAGAGTCACGCCAATGATAAGACCTATTGTAATCGGATTAATTCTAATTAATTGGACAGGGTTTGTTTCGTTAATTCAAGCTCCTCTTGAGATAATTTCAACTCCCTCAAAAGATGTTTTCTTTCAAATTGAAGAGCAAGTAGATGATAAACGAATCTTAAAGTATAAAAAGGAAATACAGTTAATCGATTTTCTTTTTGAAGAAAGGTCTCGACAATTAGCTGAAGATAAAGAAAATGAATTTTTACAAAATGAAGGTGGAGGAAACTGGTTTGTAGAAAAAATGGCTGATTTATTTCAGCCAATTATTGAATATGGTTTAAGGCTAAAATTTGAAACACAAGAAATGGTTGGAAAAGTCATGGACGCTATAGCAATTATTGTTTTAAGAGTGGCAACCTATTTAATCTTTTTCATTCAGAAAATTTGGACTTATATATTGATTGTTTTGGGGCCAATTGCAATTGGAATGGCTTTGATCCCGGGTTTTGAGAATTCTTTTGCCGCATGGATTGCTAAATTTATAAATATAAATTTATACACTTTTATTGCTTATACCATCATAAATATCGGACAACAATTGATTCTTGCAGGATATGATATGCAAATCGAAAGATACGACACCATGTTATCAGGTGAAGGAGATGTTGCGCTTATAATGCAATTTGTAACTGGAGGTGGTTTTATATACATAAGAATGTTTTCAACGGTTGCATACCTAGTGACTGCAATAGGAATATTAATGACTCCTACTATTGCTGATGCTATTGTTAGTGCGGGAGGAGCAGGATTAGCTTCTAAAACTAAATCGGCTACTGGTAAAGTTTATGCGGGTGCAAAAGCAGCAGCAGTCACAGCAAAAACTGGAGGAGCAGCAGCTGTTGTTGCAGCCGCTAGTGCTGTAAATTCAATGAGAAAGAAATAAATAATTTTTAAAGAATAAAAAATGCTAATAAAAAATATTGAACAAAAAATTCGGATAAATAAAATGGTTTCGATTATAGCCATAATCTTCTCATTTTTAACTTCTGCAGCCGTTTTGTTTTACTCATTTTCTCTTCTAAAAGATTCTAGAAAATCTATTTATATTTTGGATTCAGGTATCCCTATTCTTGTTAAGCAAACTGATGAATTACTAAATAGACCCGTAGAGTATAAATCTCAGATACAATTATTTCACAGAATGTTTTTTACTCTCCCACCTGATGATAAATACATTAAAGAAAATGTAGAGAAATCTCTTTATCTAATTGATGATAGTGGTAAAAAAGAATATGCAAACCTTAGAGAAAAAGGGTTCTATAATCAAATAATTTCCTCGAATTCAATTTTAACCTTAAAAATTGATTCAATAAATATTGATGTCGAAAATAATTATTATGAATTATTTGGCAAGCAAATAATCAATAGAACTAAATCTCTTTCCGTAAGGAACTTACATACCTCAGGTAACTTTAAAGACGTAACAAGAACACAGAATAACACGCATGGCGTTCTTCTTACAAATTGGAAAATCTTAGACAATACAGAAATCTCAAAACAAAATAGAAATGCTTTCTAAATTCAAAAATATCAAAAAATGGATAGAAGATAATCCAAAAACATTTTACAAATATACTATGGGAATACTTGTACCAATGTTTATCATATCCACAATTTACAGTTTTATGAACCCTCCTACTTTACAAATTGGAGACACTCCTCTTCCATCGGGAAAAGCAGTAGAAGTCCCTATGCACTACAATAAGAATATAGAGCTAGAGCCTATCATTATGGAAATTTCAGAATTAAAAGATAAATATACTCTTAAGGATTTTAATGAAGAAGATTCTTTACGGCTAATGTATTTAATTGACAGATATAACAAATTGAAATGAAGAAAATAAATTTTAAACAACCCAAATATGTGATACCAATAATAGTACTGATCCCCTTATTATTCATTGGTTATAAAATAATTTCAATGTACGATACCCTTCCAGAGGAATCTGAAATTGTAAAGCAAACAGAATTGTCCACAAATTTAGGTGAGGTAATGGATAGTATTATGAGTAAAAACGAAGCTTATGATAATTACTACGAAAGAAATATGGATAATACCATGTTTGGAGATTTGGAGAAGGAAGAAAATGAAAAATACAGTTATTCTGACAATTACACAGAACACGAAAAGTACATCATGGACTCTATTCAAAATCATTATAAGGAATTGCAAAAACAATACAACCAACCTCGAAGCAATTACCAACAAGGAAGGCAAGTAAATTACGCAAATAATGACAGTGATTACGACAAACAATTAGAAATTCTAAAGTTAATAGAAAACTCACAAAATCAACCTGTTAATTCTTATGATGATGATGACGACGATGATGAATTCACGGATCCATTGCGTATGATGAAAGAGCAAATGCTACTTCTTGATAGCCTTGAGAAATCAAACAATCCAGAATATATCAAACAAAAGGAAATTGAAAGGAAACTCAAAGCTGATAAAGAAAAATATGATGAATTTCTAAATTCAACTTTATACGTATCAAAATACTTAAACAATTCCCACTTTAAAACTATTTCCAATAAAAAAACATCAAAAAATATAATTGCAATTGTTGATGAAAGTATTAAGGGGTATATGGGTTCACGATTAAGAATTAAAATACTAGAAGATATAAAAATAGGTGAAACTAAGATGCCTGGCGGAAGTATAGTTTATGCCCAAATCAGTGGATTTAAAGAACAAAGAGTCTTTCTAAATATAGTGTCCGTAATAATCGATGAGGAAATATTACCTGTTAACCTATCGGTCTATGATATTGATGGAATGAAAGGTCTATATGTACCACAAAGCGATTTCAGAGAAATGATGAAAGAATTAGGACAAACAACAGTGCAGGGGCAAAATATTAATTCATCATCTGAAAGCTTCACTTCGAGTATGATTTCCCAATTGTTTATGTCCACATCGCAGTCAGTTGTGAAATTAATAAGAAAAAACAAAACAAAGTTAAAATACAACACGCATATCTATTTAGTAAATGACAAAAAACAATAACACAATGAAAACAGCATTAAAAATTTTCGGCTTATTCTTTTTATTTTCTGCAGTAGTCTCTGCACAAACAAGCCAATCCCGATTTAGAACAAAAGAATTACCCATTTTAAATATCTCTGAGGAGATTAGTCTACATATTGTTTCACCGGAACCCATACAATTTATTGATTTATCAACTGATTTGTTGGCGGGTGATATGCCTACCCAAAATATAGCACGAATTAAAATAAATCAGGATTCAAAAGATTACCAATCGTATATAAAACAAATGGGTATTGTTACAGTCGTAGGTCAGTCATTTATAGCACAGTATAAAATTGTAAAAGGGGATTATTCTTACTCTGTTACAAATATTCAGATACAACCTGATGAAATGCAGCCGATCGATGATTTTGACACAAAACTCTCTACAACAGAATTAAGATCATTAGCCAAACAAATACTTTCCATCAAGAATAAAAAACCCATCCGGAAAGTGAAAGATTTCAAAATGAATATAAATCTGAACAATGCCTATGTTAGAGATGATTACATATTTTTAGATATCACTTTTAACAACCATACGAATTTGCCCTATGAAATTCAAAATGTAATTTTTGAAATTGATGACAAAAAGATTTATAAGGCTACAAATAATCAATCTCTCAACATAAAACCTCTTTTCACTTATAATAATTCAACTGAGTTTAGAAAAAACTACAGGAATATTTATGTGTTTAAAAAGTTCACTTTTCCAAATTCAAAGAACTTAATTATAAGATTAACTGAAAAACAAATTTCTGGAAGAACGGTCGAACTGAAAATTAAATACAAGGATATTTTAAACGCAGATACTATCTAAAATTAATTAAAATGCAAGAACAACAGAATCAAATAAACATTTATAAGTTTTTTCAAAAGCTTGTCTATTTCGTTGTTGTAATGGATTGCCTAATACTTTTATATGGAAATAGTGATATTCCAGTATTAAGCAAACTAATTGGTAAATTTTCCAAAATGCCTCCATTAAACACTCCATTGGCCGCCAAAATTTCAACCCTTTTTTTGATAGCCCTTGTAGCGACAGGGACAAAAGCTAAAAAAAATAAAGACTTAAACATTACTAAAAGTATTTTGATTCCAATTTCAATTGGTCTATTGATGATTTTTAGTTCATTGCTACTCATAAACAATATGAATGCTCCTGGCCAAATAGAATTTGGAAACGGAATTAATCTATCCAAAGCTATATACGTATTACTCTCATTTATTGGAGCTATGCTCACACAAGCGGGCGCTGATAGTATATCAAAATACATGAAAACTAAGGTCGGAAAAGACAGATGGAATACCGATGAGGAATCATTTCAACAAAATACAGAAAAAATCGAAACAGAAACTTCTATCAACATTCCTTACCTCTTTAAATACAATAGGAAAGTAAATAATGGATGGATAAATATAAATCCATTCAGAGGGACTATGGTGATTGGAACACCGGGATCAGGAAAGTCTTTTGGTATAATAAATCCAGCGATAAGACAAATGATAAATAAAGGCTTTTCACTTTGCATATATGATTTTAAGTTTCCTGATTTAGCTGAAATAGCATACATAAACTTTCTTATAAAGAAAAATTCCACCCCAGAGTACACCCATGAATTCAATGTAATTAATCTTGACCAAGTAGAACATTCAAAAAGAGTAAATCCTTTTAAGAAAGAATATATTTCCACACTTGCAGATGCACAAGAAATGGCGGAATCAATGGTTTCATCTCTACAAAAAGGAGGAGGTTCTGGTGGAGGGTCTGATCAGTTTTTCACTCAATCAGCTGTGAATTTTTTAGCCTCGTGTATTTACTTTTTTTCCACGTACGAAAGAGGCAAGTATTCTGATTTACCGCATATACTTGCGTTTATGAACAAATCTTATAAGGAAATTTTTGACACCTTATTTTCACATGAAGAATTAGCTGCTTTATTATCTCCCTTTTACACTGCGTATAAAAATAAAGCTTTTGACCAATTAGAAGGTCAGATCGGGACACTTAAAATATTCATTTCAAGATTAGCAACAAAAGAAAGTTATTGGGTTTTTTCGGGCGATGATTTAGATTTAAAAATAACGAATGCTCAATGCCCTTCCGTTTTAATTCTTGCTTCTAATCCAAAAACACAAGATATAAATTCAGCTCTATACTCTGCCGTTTTGAATCGAATATTACGACTCATAAATTCAAAAGGAAATTTACCCGGTGGAATAATAGCCGATGAGTTTCCTACCATTTATATTCATAAAATTGATAACGTTGTGGCAACTGCAAGAAGTAACAAAGTGGCTGTTCTTTTAGGGCTACAAGAACTCCCACAATTACGACAGTTCTATAAAAGAGAGGTTGCTGATACAATTACATCAATAATTGGTAATATCCTTTCAGGATCAGCGAGAGATAAAAACACGCTTGACTGGTTAGAGAGATTATTTGGAAAAATAAAACAAAAATCTTACTCTGAATCCACTTCGCAACAAGGTAAAACCGTATCCATTAATGAGAAAATGGAAGCAATGATACCTGCTGGAAAAATAGCGGCTTTAAAAACTGGAGAGATGGTCGGTATTGTTGCTCAAGATGATAATTCTTTCGACGGTGAATTCCAAACTGCAGCAGTTAATGGAAAGATCAATCTTAACATGAAAGAACTAAAGAAAGAAGAGGAAAACTTTAAAAAAATACCGCCTTACTATTCGTTTGTTGACGCAAACGGAATAAACAGAAAAGACGATATTCTTATGACTAATTATAGGAAAATAAATAAAGAGGTAGAGTTAATCGTAAATCAATTTATAAAGGACGAAGAATGAAAACATGTTTAGTAATATTTACGCTTTTTACATCCATAAACGCATTTAGTCAATTTCAAACACTGAAATATATTTCTATCGAAGAGGAACAAGAAGTAATAACACAGATTGATGAAGAGATAATTGAGGATGAAAAAGTTGATTCCATTTCGACAGAATCTTATTTTGGAAATTATACCGACAAGCTGTTACATTATCTGTTAATCGAAAACCTTAAGGAATCAAATAAGATAATAAGAGAATACCAATCAGAGAAAAAACAAAAGAAAGAAACCAAGCAGAAACCAGTTAAAAACTATCCTGCTTTCTCTTATCCATTAAACAACAATATAATTACATCAGATTACGGGAAAAGATTTCACCCTATTAAAAATAAAATGGGATTCCATAGCGGAGTTGATTTTAGAGCGAATTATGAACCTGTTTATTCAATATTGCCAGGCATTGTAACGGTTGCCTCTAAAGACACTAACGGTGGAGGCTTGTATATCAAAATCCAACATAATGAAGGTTATGAATCCTTGTATTTACATCTTTCAAAATTTCTTAAAAATGTTGGAGATTTTGTTTATCCCGGAGATTTAATCGCTATTTCGGGAAATTCGGGAAATACTACTGGACCCCATTTACATTTTACAGTTAAGAAAAATGGAAACACTATTGACCCAATACGGTTTCTTAACGAATTGAATTACTATACAAAAAATATAAACCTTGTAAATAATAATTAAAATTAAATAAAATGGAAAACAAAAATGAAACTTCACCAAGTTACAAAGTTGATGCTCAATCAGCTTTACCAGTAGATGATTTAAAAATGTACGGTATCCTAAAACAGGATAATAATTTCACTAAAAAAATAAGCCCAAAGGATTTATCAAGTTTCTTGAGAGGAAATGTTCTAGTTATTCAAAATAACAAATCAGAATTGTCACTCCAATTAAAGCAAAACATGACTAAGCTTGAAGCAAGCTTCAAACAAAGAGATAGAGCTATTAATCAACTAATTGATAAAGCTAAAGACTCCATTGTTTATTCGAAATCGACCGACTTTAATCTTAATGAAGACAATAAAATTTCATTTTCAAAATCTGTTTTTATTTACGACAAAACAGAAGATAAAATCGTTGAGTTGGATATTATAAAGAATACGAAAGAAATTTCTGAATACATAAGAGAGCAAAAAGATGAGGAGGTGCAAAAGAAGTATACTCAGGAACTAAAAAGTATGATGAGTTTTCTACAATCTAAAATTGAGAAGTTTCCAGAAATTTCCAAAGACATCCAAAAATCATTGAATATTATCAAGCTCGAAGCAAATTTATTTAACGTTAACACACAAACACCTGAATCCAATAAAAAAGGTCAAAAAACCAAAATTGATCTTGATGCAAATGACTATGACAGATATGAGGATGCTAATAGAGCTAGAGAAGAAAGTGAAAAGCAAGAAGAACAAGAAAACAAAATTAAATTTAAAAGATAACTTGCAGTTTTAGATAGTTGTCTATATATTTATAGTTAAAAGTCAAACTCTTAAAAATTATGAGCTCCATTCAAAAATCAAATAATTTTCCTGACGAAATAAAATACCAACGAATAAATTTCAAAGAAAACGACTCTAAGGATTTAACAAGACAAAATTCAGATAAAGAATTTAAGATAAAGTCTTATAGACCTTTAACGGATGATGAATTTACTAAAGTTGAAGTCAAATTTAAAACATGGAAGCACTTAGACTTTTGGAGTAGAACGGTAGAAATACAAACTCCTGAAGATGTAGCTTTTATTTTTAGAAACTTAGAAAGTGAAGCTGTAGAACATATATTTGCAGTTCATCACAAAAAGGATAACTCTGTACAAATTCAGCATTTAGGAACCGGAACTTACAATGCTACAATAGCTGATACTTCTGCAATATTAGCAGGAATAGAAGAATTTGATACAGCTTCTGTTACCATAGTGCATAATCATCCTTCTGGAAATCTTACATCAAGCGCGGCAGATAAAAAATTGTTAGGGAAAATTGAAAGTATTTTACCCGAAAATGTTAAACTAAATCCAGGCATTATTCTAAATCTAACCAGTGGTAAATATCTTGAATTTGATGAAAACATTGACCTTATTCATGGAAAAGCGGAAGGTAATAATACTTTAAAATTAAGAGCTAAGACCTTCAGCAAAAAAGTGTTTAATAAAGATTTATTTGACTTACCATTGATTTTATCAACAAGAACAGCTGCGGAACTATCCAGTAAATTACGATTTGGAACTGCAGAAAAAATCTATTCTTTATTAACGGATAATTCAAATAGAGCTGTAGCTGCACTTGTTCCTAATGTTAAAGACAAGAATTGGACTGAAACACTTAAAAGCATGGCTGTAAAAACAGGTGCTAATGGTGTAATCTTCGCTACGAATCAAATGAATTATGCAAAATCAAATGATTTTTTCAATGAATTAAAAACATTAACACCTGTACTAAATGTCTTGGATGTTATACATGTAGAACCTAGTGAATTCATTAGAAATCAAAGCTATTATTCTGCTGCTGCCGAGGGCATTTTGCCCGCTTTCGAACCGAAAACAGAAATTGGAAGTTCTCACGTAAATGAGTTTTCAAATAAAGAGAATTCCGGAAAACTTGTTCGTGAAGAAAATAGTCTTGAAAAGCAATTAAGTAGCTTTCAAAAACAAAAGGAATATCTAATAGACAGCGGTCTGGGTGGTCAATTTACAGTCAAGTATAAGGGATATGACAGTACTAAAGAAAAGTATAATTTTCAAATAGTTAACCCGGGTTTTGAAAGAACATTAACATTTGATAAAAACACACTTCATAAAATAAAAGAAATTAACCCTAAAAATCATAGTAAAATGACGACAAAAGAAGACGTTCAAAACGCAAACCAACAAGTAGCTAACTCTCACGATAAGGAAAGAGAACAAGCTAATAAACAAATGAATTATTTGGCAAAACAAATGATGTATCTAGGTTTTGCATTATCAAATGATCAAAAGACAACATTAGAGGACAAAATTAAATCTAATGATAAATCTTTCTCCATGGATTTTACTTCTGATAAAACCAATTTTGGAAATAAAATGGATTATAAAATTAACTTTATCAGAGGTGATAAAGGAGGAGTTTTTCTAAATAATTACGAAACGACTTTAACCAAAAAAAATGGAGATGTTTTAACTCACAAATTTGCAGTTAATCAACAAAATAACATTACTGCAAAGGAGGCACTAAATCTAATGGAAGGAAGAGCAGTAAAAACTCAATTGGCCAACAAAGAAAATGGAGAATTATCACCTGCATTTATAAAGTTAAACTTTAATGAAAAAACCGATTATGGCAATTTCAAAATTGAAGTATATAACGAAAACTATGGAGTTAATACAGCTAAAATTGTAGTTAAATCGCCTTTAAAATTTGAAAAAGAGGAATACAGAGAAAATACGATAAAAGCCCTTGAAAAAGGTAATATCGTGAAAGCAAAAATGGAAATTGATTCTAAGGAATCCAAGGGATTCGCCGTACTTAATCCACAGTACAAAATGATAAATCTATACGACCAAAATATGCGAAGAATAAATACAAATAAACCTGATCTGTCTATAGATAACTCTCAAGCTCAAGATAAGGCGCGAATCAAGCAGCATTCAATCTCAAGAGGTGTATAATTTAATAATTTGAAAGTCTTCTTACGATAGGTAATTCGTAGGAAGACTTTTTTATAAACAAAAAATGAGAAATTTAATATTTATACTGATCCTTAGCACTCTTTCCATATCATGCAAAGATAAAAAGATCAAGAAAGATAAAGGCTCCATTGATATTGTTGCAACAATTTATAGGAACGCCTCAAAAACATTAGAAGACAATAGAACTCTAATAGTGTCAAAATTAAATTATAAAAATGATACTATCATAGAACTAATACCTGATGTAGATTTCCCTGAACAAATAAATAATGTTTATTTCATAGTCGATTCAATGTTTACAGACATAGGCGATATTGCTTCAGCAAGGAAAATAAATTTAAAAAACTTAACAGGTAAATTAAATTCTTCCGTCAAAGAAAAACAAGCAGGAGCCATGTTTTCAGATTTGGAGCATACAAATTGGGACTACATCAACAAGCTCACTGACACCGTTCTATTCAAAAAAACTTATATGCGTTTTCAAATAATATCTCCTGAAAATTATACGAGGTTTTATTTATACAAAACTGATACAATTCTTCCCTATCAAATTTATCCAAAATCCGCGGAAAAATTTAATTCAAGAATTGAGCGAATCGATACGTATGATAAAGTCAATGACATATTTATTTCAATGCAGTTAATGCCAAAAAACGAATGGGATTCAGAAGCACAACAAATATTTGATTATAACAATTTCATCTCAAAAAAATGAGGACAAAAAACTCCTACAATAAAGAAAAGATAGATAACATTGTAAATAAATCTTCAGTTCTTGAGTATTTTAAATTTCTTGAAAACAGGGACATCGTAAAATTCACAAGAAAATCCGCTGGAGATTTCTATTTTCAAACTTCGGATAATAAATTCTCAGTATCCGAAAAGCAGAACAAATATTATGACTTTATCACGGGTAAAGGCGGTGGCATAATTAACGCTGTTATGCAAATTGAAAACAAAAGCTGGATTGAAGCAATTCAAAGAATAGAAGAGATTTTCAATTCGAATTTTAAGTCTGAAATGAAAATAGAGCTTACATCAAAAAACGAAAATATTTATGATGACAAAAAAGAACACGAAATAATATCTGTAAATATACCTTTCAACGACAAATTAATTCAGTATTTCGAAAATAGAGGGATAAGTAAAGAAGTGTTAAAAGAAAACTCAAAACAAATTTCATATAAATTAAAGAATAAAGAATATTTTGGAATTGGTATTGAAAATAAATCAGGCGGTTTTGAAATCAGAAATCCTTTTATAAAAACAAAATTAGGTCCTTCAAATTATTCAATAATACAAAATAAAAAAAAAGACGATATTATTCTTGTGGAGGGAATGACAGATGCTTTTTCTTTTCTGCAATTGATTAAAGAAAATGGAAAGCAGAACAATAGAACGCTAATAGCGCTCAACTCTATAGTAAACTCCAAAAAATTCATAAATGATTATTCGGAATACAAAGGCAAAATTTATTTGCTTTTAGATGCAGATAAAGGCGGAAATAAGACTACTTTAGAACTTATTAAAGCATTTCCACAGGCCAAAGATATTAGAGCGTTATATGACATTGAAGTAGATAAAAATAATGACCTAAATGATTATCTTTGTAATAAGCTAAAATTAAATAGTAAAAATGAAAATAGAACTAAATCCACAGCAATTTCCGATACTTTCAATGTGGGAGAAAGAACATCTAATCAAAACAATAACGCAATTAGCAAATCAAGCCAATCCGAAGAAAAAGATAACGGAGAAAGACTTGATTTGGGCAGCCACAATGTTAGAAATGGATTTAAAAATGAATCAGAATACAATTCCGGACACAGAGGAATTTCCAATCAATCCATTCACGGAAATAAACAAAAAACACAGGGAGGAAAGTCAAAAAAGGAACATAGAAATCTGGAAAGGGTACCACGATTAAAAAGCCTTATTTCTGAAATTTCTTTAACGCCAACCAATGACAATATAAAGAAGTTTATTTCCCTTACTACAAAAATAGATAGTGACAATAAAATTCAAATTATAGATCCTCAATTTGAATTCAATCAAGCTTTACTTCAATATAAACCTGGTGGAATCACCAAAAGAGGTCATGGAATTCTAAATGAATACTATACCAACACAGAATTAGTTAAAACTATTGGAGAACTCATATCAAATCATTTTAATTTAAATGATAATTCCAAAATATTAGAACCTTCTGTTGGTACTGGAAATTTCATACATGCGATACCTGAAAAGTTTCATAAAAATATAAATTCATTTGAAATTAATGATGTTACTGCTGCAATAGCTAAACTTCGTTTTCCTCAAGTCACTGTAAATCTTAGAAATTTCGAATCCGAGTTTATGGGAGAAAATGGAAAAAAAATACAACTCCCTAGTGAAGAAAACAAATATGATATAGTAATTGGCAACCCACCTTATGGAAAACACAGAGGCTTCTATAAAGGCCTAGGTGAAGAATCGAAAATTTCTCGCTATGAAGATTATTTTATAAAAAGATCATTGGATGTCACAAAAGAAAATGGTTTAATAGCAATGGTTCTTCCATCTAGTTGGATAAAGAGACAAAAAGAACTAAATAACGCTGAATTAATAGAAGCTTATAGACTCCCATCAGGTGTTTTTAAAGGTACTGAAGTTGGCACGGATATAATATTATTAAAAAAAAACAATCAGATTCTTAAAAATAACATTTCAAACTATTTTGAAGAAAACTATGAGAGTGTTTTAGGAACATACAAAACAAGAACTAATCAATTCGGAAAACTTGAGGATTTTGTTTATGGCAATCTGGAAACAGCATTAAAGATTTTAGAAAGTATACAAGAAAAAAAACAAGAGAAACAACCTCAACTATCTTTATTCGATTCTTTCGAAAATCAACCTTCACGAGAAAATACGGCAGAAAGAAAAACTCAGAATCTGAATAGCTCTAGAAATGAATTGGCTGGTGATATTACAAGTCAGACGGATCAAGCTGTTACAAATCCAGTTGAAAATAATGAAAAAAAAGAAACTCTAGAAAAAGAAGAGTATTTGATTCAATCCGAACCAAAAATCAACAAAAAAAACTTAAAATATCAATTTAAAAAGAATGATAGTATTGTTTCACTTTCTAATACGAATGAACTTTCTGACAGAGAACTAGAATCTTTTAAAAACACTCAATATAATGGAGAGTTAAAAAACCCTGATGATTTTAAAGAGTATGCAAATTACCATAACGGAAAGTGGATTCATAATTTTTATTACCAAGAAGGAAATATCGTTAATAAGCTTAAGCAACTAGAAATAGATTTTAGCTTAAAATCTAGTCCAATATCTACCGAACAATATGAAAAACAAAAAGAATTACTTAAATCTGTTCTTCCTGTTAGAAAAAAAATAGAAGAAATAATTATGTCACCTAATCACGAGTTGGTCCATAATCTGATTTTAGGCTCAAAAGAAATTGAATATGATCATTATGGAAAAAATAAAACTGAAATCGTCGAGGTTTCTTTAGCTGATATTTTTAAAGATTTTATTCGAACATTAAGCTATGAAACTTTTGAAGGTTCATCCATGTATGAAGTAATTGGTTATGTAAATAATGAATCAGTTACAGGAAGAGATAAAGAAAGAAATGCATTAATCAGAGAAAGAAGAAAAGAGGTCGCGAATAAACTTTTCTCAAAATTCCTTTTGGAAGAGTTGGATAATCCAACAAAAGAATTGTTTGTTCAAGAGTTCAATGAGAAATATAACAACACCCATGTACCGGACTATACTAAATTCCCTTCTTTTTCTACAATATATGAAAACTTCAAAGGAATTCCTCTTCAGCTAACATCTGTGCAAAAAGCGGGTATAGGTCAACTGACTACCAAAGGAGTAGGTTTATTGGCACATGAGGTTGGTTTTGGAAAAACACTTTCCGGAATTTTAACGCTCCATGAAGCAATGCATAGAGGAAATGCTAAGAAACCGCTTATTGTGGTTCCGAATGAAAACATTTTAACTCAGTGGGTTGATACAATCTACCAAACAATACCAGACGCTAAGGTTAATGTTTTAGGTAATTTGGGGAAGGATTATGATTTATCAAATTTTAAAGTGAAAGATGGTGAAATTTCATTAGTTACTTATGCTGGCTTCAATAATATTGGTTTTGATCATGAAACAACAGAAAGATTAGCTTCTAGGTATACCTATATCTCTAAAAATGAAACAAAGACGTTAAAAAATTCAGAGAGAGAAAATGAGAATGATAAATCCAAAGAAGAAGAACTGAAAGGAACCATGTTAAAAGGGAAAATATATGATTGGCAAGATTTTGATTTTGACCATTTAACTTTCGATGAAGTTCATAATGCAAATCATATTATAGCTAAGGTAAATATTGAGGACAGAAGATTTTCATCGGATTTTAGAAATCAATCTCAAAGAACTTCTCAATTAGGTATTAACACTTGGATGGCTTCACAATATATACAAGAACGTAAAAATGGAAGAAATGTAACTTTATTATCGGCAACTCCATTTACAAATAAACCGCTTGAATATTATTCAATTTTATCTCTTGTTGCAAACAATACGCTCCGTGAAAAAGGCTTTTTTAATGTGAATACGTTTTTCGAAACTTTTATGGAAGCTGACAATGAAATGGAAATAGATGCCACTGGCGATGTGAAGTTTAAATCAAATGTCAAAAGGTTTAAAAACAATACTTTATTTCAGAGCTTATTAGCTGAATACATCGATATTAAAGGAGCAGACGACAATCCTAATCTAAAAAGACCTGAAAGATATAACAAGGAGTTTAGTGTAAATCAAAACCAATTGACAAAAGACCAATATGCGTTACTCAATAATAATCTTGATACAACTGAAGATGGAGCTATTCTAACCCATATTTTAAATGCCAGGCTAACTGCTATTTCACCTTACCTTTCTCCGTTTAATGCAGATAAAAAATTCACAATCGATGAGTTTATTGAAAATTCTCCTAAACTAGATTTAACAATAAAATTAATTGCTCAAAATCTTACGGATAAACCCGAGGCTGGACAGATCATTTATTCTGAATTAGCAGTTAATGAATTTCCAAAAATAAAAGAATATTTAACCAATCATAGCATTTTAAAAGATAGTCAAATTGGTATTATTACTGGTAAAACAACGAAAGCAAAACGAATTCAAATTCAGGATGATTATAATGCGGGAAAAATTAAACTTATCATTGGTTCGTCAGCAATTCAAGAAGGAATGAATCTTCAAACAAATTCAACAGATTTATATCTTCTTACTTTACCTTATAATTTTACTTCTCTGAGACAAGTTGAAGGTAGAATTTGGAGACAAGGGAATGAATTTCCTAATGTTCGAATAAACTACATGTTAACTAATGATTCTATCGATGTTTTCATGTTGCAGAAATTGCAATTCAAACAGGCCAGATATATGGAAGCAATGCAAAAAGGAGCTGATGTTATTGATATTTCGGATATTGATACAAATGAGTTAAAGACAGCTTTAATTACAGACCCAGTGACAAGAGCAAAAATAGAAACAAAACTCATAGGTAACAGACTCGAAAAAGAAAAACAAAAATATATAGCGGATAATGCCTTTGTTTTGCGTAAAAATGAAGATCTGGTTAAAGCCCAAGAAAATTATAGTAAAGTAAAGTCAAATCATGAAAGATATTTAAAATACGCAGAAGAGGGCGGAGTTAACGGGAGTTATTGGCAAAAAGAAGCGGATAAGCATCTTAAATTAGTTGAGAGCGCCCAAATAAGCTTAAATGATACTATAAACACTCTTGAAAAAAATGGAGTCGATGTATCAGCGATTAAAGAAAAAATGGAGTTCACAAATCGCAAAGTAATTGAAATAGAAAATAAATTATCAAACTTAATCGAGCTGCAAGACCAGTTAACAGAAAAATTCAAAAAAGAAAAGGTAGAAGACGCTTTTGAAAATTCAGTTAATCATTATTTAAAACAGAGAATGGCAGAAAATAAAACATTTTTCACATCGAATTTTAATCCGAATGTTATTATAAATAAACCGAAAGAAATTGCTGAAGAGAAAATGAAAAGTTTTAGAAGATAAAATGGATCAATTTAAAAGGATAACATAAAAAGTAAAAGGGGGACTTTATGATAAAAACATATCAAAAAGTCCCCCTTTTAGTCCCCTTTTTTTGTAAGGTGCTGATAAACAGCGTTGTTTGCAGAGGGGATGGGATTCGAACCCACGATACAGTTACCTGTATACTACCTTTCCAGGGTAGCTTCTTCAACCACTCGAACACCCCTCTGTTTAAGGACTGCAAATTTAATCGAATTTTTGAGAATCACAGCCTTTTTTCTTTCTTTTCTTTTACCATCTAATTAGGACACTTCCCCACGTGAATCCGCTTCCAAAAGCAGTCATACAAATCAAATCTCCTTTTTGAATTCTTCCTTGTTGATACGCTTCACTCAAAGCAATCGGAATGGATGCTGCCGTCGTGTTTCCATACTTCTGAATGTTATTGAATACTTTGTCATCACTCAATCCCAATTGTCTTTGGACAAATTGACTGATTCTCAAATTCGCTTGATGCGGTATGAATAATTTCAAATCTTCTATTTTCTCTCCGGATTTCTCAAACGCTTCTTTGATCGATTCTGGAAAACGGGTTACAGCATGTTTGAAAACAAAGTTTCCGTTCATATGCGGATAAATATGTTCTTCCGTAATTTCACTTCCTTCTTTCAATAATTCATCGGACCAACCGAATTTACTTCCTGGAAAAAGAACCGCTAATTCTTCGGCATGCTCTCCTTCACTGTGCATGTTGGTTGTAATAATTCCCCGATTTTTTTCTTCCGTAGCTGAAACAACGACTGCTCCTGCTCCATCTCCAAAAATTACGGAAACACCTCGCCCGCGTGTACTCATGTCCAAACCAAACGAGTGATTTTCAGCACCTACCACCAAAATATGGTTATACATTCCTGATTTTATATACGCATTGGCAGTAGACAGTGCATAAATAAATCCCGAACATTGATTCCGAATGTCCAATGCACCGATGGTATCACATCCTAAATTTTTCTGAAGTTGAACACCACATCCTGGAAAAAAATAATCCGGACTTAAAGTGGCAAATATAATGAAGTCAATATCTTTTGATGTTAATCCCGCATCTTTAAGAGCGTTTTCAGCCGCCTTTGTTCCCAAGTCCGAAGTGGTTACTCCCGAATGTTTCCCCAGATGACGACGTTCTTTGATTCCTGTTCTTTCTTGAATCCACTCGTCATTGGTATCGATAACTTTGGATAAATCATCGTTCGTCACAACTTGTTCGGGAACGAAATGACCGACTCCAGATATAATTGAATTTCTCATGTTTTAAATTTAATTGTAGCTACAAATTTAAGAATTATTCCGATTGAATCTCCCTTTGATGTATGCCGTTTTCGTTGAGTAGATTTTCAAAGAAAAAACCTCACGATTCGATGAATGATGAGGTTTTTCTGTGATTTTATTTTTTAGAGAGCATATTATTTAACACGCTCCATATATGAACCATCTTCGGTGTTGATTTTCACTTTATCACCTTCATTGATGAAAAGAGGAACACGGATTTCAGCTCCCGTTTCTGTAGTCGCTGGTTTGGTTGCATTGGTCGCTGTATCTCCTTTTATTCCCGGTTCAGTGTAGGTAACTTGCATTATCACGAACTGAGGCAAATCGGCGGACAAAGGGGTTTCATCATCGGCTCTGAACATAATGGTTACTTCATCTCCCGCTTTTAAAAACTGCGCATTGTCAATCATTGCTTTATTCAAATACACTTGCGTAAAATCATCATTATTCATAAAGTGAAAACCATTGTCATCTTCGTATAAATATTGATATTTTCGTGTTTCTACTCGTACTTCGTCAATTCGATGTCCGGCCGAAAACGTATTCTCTAATACTCTTCCTGTTGAAATACTTTTTAATTTGGTACGAACGAATGCCGGACCTTTTCCGGGTTTTACGTGTTGAAAATCAATTATTTTGTAGGTATCATTATTATAAACAATACACAATCCTTTTCTAATATCTGCTGTTGTTGCCATTCTTTTTTATCTAAATTTATTATACTTCTCCTCTGGTACTGTATCCCTTCATGATGCCTCTTCCACTGGCTTGAATGAATTGAATGATTAAATCCCGTTCGGGCGTTGCTTGAAATTCAGCTTCAATAATGGATAACGCTTGGGTAATATTTTTGCTTTTTTGAAATAATATTCGATAAATACTTTGCAACTCCATGATTTCTGCGTCCGAAAATCCTCTTCGTCTTAAACCTATTGAATTAATTCCTGCATAAGAAAGAGGAGTTCGCGCTGCTTTTACAAATGGTGGAACGTCTTTTCGAACGTGAGAGCCTCCTGCAATAAAGGAATGTTCACCAATTTTTGTGAATTGATGAACGGCACTCATTCCGCCTAAAAAGGCGTGGTCACCTATTTCAATATGTCCTGCAAGACCTACTCCGTTTACCAATATGACGTGATCACCGACTATGCAATCATGAGCAATATGCGCGGTAGCCATTATTAAACAGTTTTTACCAATTTTGGTAAAACCCAATGCGTTGGTACCTTTATTAACGGTTACACATTCTCGAATTACAGTGTTATCACCAATATAGGTCAGGGTTTCTTCTCCTTGATATTTTAAATCCTGTGGTTCCGCTGAAATGACGGTTCCGGGAAAAATCTTGCAATTTTTTCCGATACGTGCTCCTTCCATAATGGTAACATTAGGACCAATCCATGTACCTTCGCCAATTTCTACATTGTCATAAATGGTAGAAAAAGGTTCAATCGTAACAGTGTCGGCGACTTTTGCGTTGGGATGAATAAAGGCCAGCGATTGTTTCATTGTTTTCAAATTAATCTTTTACTTTAGTTATCAAAGCCATCATTTCTGCTTCAACAGCAATGGTGTCGTTAACATATCCATACCCTTGCATTTGTACAATTCCTCTTCGAATCGGTTGCAAAAGTTCTACTTTTAAAATTAAGGTGTCACCTGGGATTACTTTTCGCTTGAATTTTACGTTTTCGATTTTCATGAAATACGTGGAATAATCTCTTGGATTTTCAATTTCACCTAAAATCATAATTCCACCTAACTGCGCCATTGCTTCTACTTGCAATACGCCAGGCATAACCGGTTCTTGTGGAAAGTGTCCCACAAAGAAAGGTTCATTCATGGTAACATTTTTCACACCGACCAAGGAATCTTCCGTTCGCTCAATCACTTTATCAATCAATAAAAAAGGAGGACGGTGCGGTAAAATATTCATAATATCATTGATATCATAAATCGGTTCTTTGGTCAAATCGAATTCCGGAACATTTTTTCGTTTTGCGATAGCGATTTGTTTACTTAGTTTTTTAGCGAAATTTGTATTGATTTGATGGCCCGGTTTATTCGCGATGATTTTCGCTTTTAATTTGGTGCCGATAAGGGCCAAATCCCCTACTACATCGAGCAATTTATGGCGTGCTGCTTCATTGGGATAATGAAGGGTAATGTTATCCAAAACTCCATTCGGACGGATGTTTACATCGTCCTTCTTGAAAGCTTTGATTAATTTTTCTTTGGTTTCAGGTGTAATTTCTTTGTCGACATAAACGATGGCATTTCCCAAATCACCTCCTTTGATTAAACCTTGTTCCAATAAATATTCTATTTCATGCAAGAAACTAAAAGTTCGTGCATTTGCAATTTCACTTTTGAATTCTGAGATATTCTTAATCGATGCATTTTGAGTTCCTAAGACTTTGGTTCCAAAATCAACCATGGTGGTTACTTGGTAATCGTCTGAAGGAATCGCTGTAATTTCAGATCCCGTTTCGGGATCCGTGTAGGTTACAATATCCTTAATTACAAAATACTCTCTGTCTTCTTCCTGTTCTTCAACCCCTGCTTTTTCAATGGCTTCAACAAAGAATTTAGCGGATCCATCTAGAATAGGAACTTCAGAATTGTCTATTTCTATAAAGACATTGTCCAAATCCATTCCGGTTAATGCAGCAAGTAAATGCTCCGTTGTATGAATTTCGACTCCTTTCTTTTCAATAGTGGTTCCGCGTTGTGTACTGGTCACATAATTTGCATCGGCTTCCACATGCGGACTGCCTTCCAAATCGGTACGAATGAAAACAAAACCGGTATTGGCGGGAGCTGGTTTCAACACTACTTTCGCCTCACGCCCAGTATGAAGTCCTACCCCACTCAAAGCACATTCGTTTGCTAATGTTTTTTGTTTATCTGACATCAATCTTTTATTGTTTGTTGCTTAATTTCTTTTTCTACCTCTTCCAATCTTTTAATAATACTCGGGAAATTGCGGAAATATACGTAAGATTTTCGGAAATCGGATGCATCCATAGATGGTGAACCGTAAACTTTGCCGTAATCCGCTACATTTCCATTCACACCACTTTGGGCTTGAATCTGTACAAAATCACCAATTTTTAAATGACCTACAATTCCAACTTGTCCACCAATCATACAATTTCGACCGATTTTTGTCGAACCTGCAATTCCTGCTTGGGAGGCAATTACTGTATTTTCATTGATCTCCACATTGTGGGCAATTTGAATTTGATTATCCATCTTCACCCCCGAACGAATGATGGTTGACCCCAAAGTAGCACGGTCAATGGTACACGAAGAACCAATTTCAACATTGTCTCCAATAACCACGTTGCCAATTTGAGGAACTTTCTGTAAAGTTCCATCCTCGGTAGGTGTAAACCCAAAACCATCTGCTCCGATTACCGTATTGGAATGGATGATGCAATTTTTACCGATTTTGGTATCGGCATACAGTCGAACGCCTGAATGAATCACGCTTCCTTCACCAATAGATACATTTTGTCCCACGTCCACATTGGAGTGAATCATTACTTCATTACCGATTTCAACCTTGTCATCTATAAAAACAAAACTACCTATATACACGTTCTCACCTAATTTTGTGTTTTCGTGAATTTGGGCATTGGCTTCTATTCCAACTTTTTTGTTTTTTAAATGATTGGCATAATTCAATAATTTAGTAAATGCCTTGTACGCATCGTCTACACATATAAGTGTGGGTATAACTTCTTTCTCAGGAACAAATCCTTTTGAAACAATTACAATTGACGCTTGGGTACTGTATAAATAAGACTCGTACTTCAAATTTGATAAAAATGAAATTGAACCTTCCTTACCTTCTTCAATTTTCGAAAGTGTGGATACCTTTACTTCAGGATTTCCTTTTACTTCACCTTCTAAGATTGAAGCAATTTCTATTGCACTAAATTCCATACTATGCAAAAATATAAATTTTGGTCAAACCAATGCTTTGATTTCTTAAAATTTCTTAACATCTAAGTAACATACATGGAATTTTTCTATCGGATTTAATAAATGATGCGATAAAATTTGCAACTTCGACTCGGAAATCTCTTCCAAATTCCGCTGCTTATCCATTATATATATTGGGTAATTCTCTTTGTCATAGGGAATTACCTGAATTTTTGATTGATGAACAAAATAACTTCCATCCTCCACACCCAATAATTCTTCTGCTTCTCGGGTTAATTTTCGTATTTCAACATTACTCAGCGGTTTATTGAAAATTTTTGAGATCGGAAGCTTTCTATTGACAATTGCCTTCGATAAGAACGATAAAGTTACGTCTTTATGATATTGCCATTCTTTCAATGAAGCCCAAATATCGCTGTCATCCAATTTGGTAAACCGTCCCAAACGTTTATTCAATTCCATTTCTTTGTGGTCTTCCAAAAAGAATTTCAAGGAATCAGTGGCAAATAATTCTTGTCCACTTCGAACCAATTCTTTCGCTCTTTTCAACGCCTGCGTTACCATCACTTCGGCAGTGAATGATGTTTTATGCTGATAAACCTGCCAATACATAAACATACGAGCAGTTAAATATTTTTCTACGGAATAAATTCCTTTGGAATCCACCACCAAATAATCATCCTTCACATTCAAAGTAGAAATTATTCGATCGGGATTGATATTTCCTTCCACTACACCCGTAAAAAAACTATCGCGTTTTAAATAATCCATTCGATCCATATCCAATTGACTGGAAACCAATTGGGAAAAGAAATTTCGATGGTATTCTCCTTTGAAAATTTGAATCGCTAAATCCAATTCACCAGAAAACTCTTGATTCAATAATTCCATCAAATGCAATGAAATTTTTTCATGCACCCAATCTTCCATAATCGCATATTCCAAGGCATGAGAAAAAGGACCATGTCCAATATCGTGAAGTAAAATGGCGCATAAAACACCTTTTTGTTCCTCTTCCGAAATTTCTATTCCCTTCATTCGTAAATTCTCAATCGCTTTGTGGGTCAAATGCATCGCTCCCAACGCATGATGAAAACGAGAATGCCGTGCACCTGGATAAACTAGTTCTGTAAGACCAGTTTGGCATATTCTTCGCAGTCTTTGAAAGTAGGAATGTTGGATAATATCGAAAATTAATTCATGGGGTATGCTAATAAATCCGTGTACCGGATCGTTAAATACTTTGAGTTTGTTTACATACTCCAAAATGCTGATAATTTAGCTAATTAATTAATCTACAAATTTAAACAAAACAAACGTATGGCTATAAAAATTTTATGGATAGATGATGAAATTGAACTTTTACGACCGCATGTCCTGTTTTTAGAGAAAAAAGGATATGAAACTCGAATGCTGAACAATGCCACAGATGCATTGGAAATAATCCCCAATGAAAATTTTTCTGCCGTATTGATTGATGAAAATATGCCCGGAATGGGCGGATTGGAAGCCTTACAGAAGATAAAAGAAATAAAACCGCAGCTTCCCATAATCATGATTACAAAAAATGAGGAAGAACATATTATGGAACAAGCCATCGGTTCACATATTGCCGATTACTTGATTAAACCCGTAAATCCCAATCAAATTTTATTGAGTTTAAAGAAAATTCTCGACCGAAATAAATTCGTGAGTGAAAAAGCCGTTGGAAATTACCAACAGGAATTTCGGACGATTGCAATGGACATGATGAATGCACGTGATTTTGAAGATTGGCGCGATATCTATAAAAAATTGGTGTTTTGGGAATTGGAATTGGAACATATTCAAGACAGTGAGATGTCGAATATCCTCGAAAACCAAAAACAAGAAGCCAACGCCGCTTTCTTTAAATTCATCAGTAAAAACTATTATGACTGGATGAATACGGAGGATAAACCCATTCTTTCGCATACGGTTTTTAAAGAATTGGTAAAACCGCATTTGAGCAAAGATTCCAATACCTTACTAATAATGGTGGATAACCTTCGTTATGACCAGTGGAAAACCATTGAACCTCTTTTTTCTGAATTTTACAATATCGAAAAAGAGCAAATGTATTACAGTATTTTACCCTCAGCGACTCAATATGCTCGAAATGCTTTCTTTTCCGGACTTTTACCTGCAGAAATTGAAAAAAGATTTCCCAATGAGTGGAAAAATGACAATGACGAAGGAACAAAAAATCAGTTTGAGAAGGAATTCTTAGCCGATCAATTGAAACGATTAGGCATGTCAGATTTAAGTACTCAATATTTCAAAATTCTAAATTCAGATTTTGAAAAGAAAATTCTGGATGATTTCCACCAGTATAAAAACAAGAATTTAACGGTAATCGTTTACAACTTCATTGATATTTTATCGCACGCAAAAACCGACAACCGTATTGTAAGTCAGATGATTCGGGATGATAAAACCTATCGTTCCATTACAAAAACCTGGTTTGAAAATTCGTATTTGCTTCAAATTATAAAGAAAGCGCAAGCAGAGAAAATGAAAATTCTTTTGACTACGGATCATGGAACTATTTTTGTACGAAAGCCATCGCAAGTGATTGGAGACAAAGATACCAGTACCAATTTACGGTATAAAATGGGTCGGAAATTACAATACAACGAAAGTGACGTATTTGTAATTGAAAAAGCAGAAGACTATCATTTACCGCGTGTAAATGTGAGTTCAAAATACATTTTTGCCAAAGAAGACGTTTTCTTGGCGTATCCAAAAAATTACAATCATTACGTGAATTATTACAAAGATACCTATCAACATGGTGGAATTTCCATGGAAGAAATGATAATTCCTTTTGTAACTTTGACTCCAAAATAACACCATGAATTTCACGGCAGATAAATTGGAAGATTTAATTCCGATTGCCAAAGTGATCTTGACGAATTTAAAACACAAAGTTGTTTTATTTGAAGGAGAATTAGGCGCAGGAAAAACGAGTTTTATAAAAGTACTAGTGAAAGAAATGGGCAGTTCCGACGAAGTGAGCAGCCCCACTTTCTCTATAGTCAACGAATATGAGCTTCCCAAAGCAAAGGTTTTTCATTTTGATTTGTATCGAATCAATAGCGCAGAAGAGGCATTGGACTTTGGAATCGATGAGTATTTGGAGTCGGGGAATTTTTGTTTCATCGAATGGCCCGAAAAAATAACTGATTTTTTACCCGATGATTTTCATACTGTTAAAATTATTGTTGAAGAAAATAAAAGAACGGTTATTTTTACGTAATTTTAGAAAATGGGAAACAGCGGAATTTATACGCCCTTTTCACGTCAGGAATTGATACCAAAAGAAGAGCGGCTGGAAGTAAAGTTGAGAGAAGGAAGTCTAAGCATAGGCATTCCTAAGGAAATACATCATCAAGAAAGACGCATTGGACTTTCACCCGATGCAGTTCAAGTCATGGTTGCAAATGGTCATGAAATCACCGTCGAAAGTGGCGCGGGCGAAGGTGCGAACTATACCGATCAGGAATATTCAGAGGCAGGTGCTAAAATAAGCTATGACTCTAAATCGGTATTTTCAAAACCGATTGTTTTGAAAGTCAGCCCATTGACTTTGGATGAAATTGACCTTTTGACACCCAATGCTTTTTTAATTTCTACGGTTCAAATCAATATGCAAACCCGTAGTTATTTTGAAAAGTTAGCAGCAAAAAAAGTTACAGCCATTGGTTTTGAATATTTAAGAGATGCCCACGGTCATCTTCCGGTTGTCCGTTTACTTAGCGAAATCGCAGGGACCACTTCCATACTTTTGGCAGGTGAACTAATGGCTAACACCAACGGCGGAAGCGGTGTTTTGATGGGCGGTGTAGCGGGAGTTCGTCCTGCAGAAGTCGTGATTCTAGGTGCAGGAACAGTCGGTGAATTTGCGACCAAAGCCGCTTTGGGTTTGGGAGCAAGTGTACGTGTTTTTGATGATTCATTGACTCGACTACGAAGACTTCAAACCGATTTAGGCGTTCGAGTTTCTACTTCCATGCTCGATCCCAAAGAGTTAGGAAAATCACTTAAACGCTGTGATGTAGTGATTGGCGCTTTAAGAGGCGAAGCGAGAACGCCGTGTATCGTTTCGGAAAAAATGGTGAAAAACATGAAATCCGGTGCAGTCATCATCGATCTAAGTATTGATAACGGAGGCTGTTTTGAAACGTCTGAAATTACAACCCACAAAAAACCGTATGTTGTAAAACACGACGTCATCCATTATGGAGTAACCAATGTAACATCACGATTCGCTCGAACTACGACCAAAGCGTTGAGTAATTATTTTTTACAGTATTTATTGCAAATTAGTAAAGAAGGCGGGTTTGAGCAAGTGGTTAAAAATGACCGGGGCCTTCGTTCAGGCATTTACCTTTATCATGGGTTGATGACCAAAAAGAAAATCAGCGATTGGTTTGATTTGTCTTACCATGATATTAATTTATTAATCGTATAATTGCCAAAAATTAAAGTGTTTACACTACTTCATTAAAAAAAATAAAATGAATTTTGCAAAAAGGCTTCGCTTTTATTTAATTGGTTTTTCCTTGGGAGTTGTATTGGTCGTATTTTTCTTTGGTCCAAGATCGATGCAATGTTCTTATTTCCCCAACTCAAGAGCCTTGGAAGAAGCTAAGAATTATCCCATGACCTATTCTGATCAAGCAAGTGCAATGATGGCAGCGGAAGGAATTGATAGTTTGTTTTTATACAAAAGGATTTTGAGTAAAAGTAAAGTGACCAATTTAGGAACCGATGAAGTACGAACAAAACCTTGCAGAACCTATCGCGCTTCGTACAGAGAAGATAAATACTACGATATTGTTTTTGAAATCTGTGATAAAAAGACGATTTTAACAGAAATAAAAAAGGCAGAGTAGATTTACTCTGCCTTTTTATTTATAATTTTCCGAAGTTCTAAACGAAGGCCTTCACTTCACAGGTTAACTTTTCGGTAATTTCAGCGACATCTCCTACTCCATCAATCTCAACGTATTTATTTTGTGCTTTGTAATATTCAGCAACTTCATTGGTTTTTGTGTAGTATTCTACAATTCTTTCCCGAATGATATCTTCACTCGCATCATCGGCACGACCGCTTTCCAACCCACGGCCTAACAATCGATCAACCAAAATTTCATCGTTAACGATCAAGGATAATGTAATGGTAACTTCGTCATTCAAATCTTCTTCCAAAATCATATCCAAAGAAGCCGCTTGTGCAGTGGTTCTTGGATACCCATCAAAAATAAAACCTGCATACCCTTTGTGCTTTTTCAATTCTGCACGAAGCATATTTGTGGTTACTTCATCGGGTACCAAATGGCCTTTGTCCATATACGATTGGGCCAATTTACCTAATTCCGTTTCGTTTTTGAGGTTGTACCGAAACATATCACCGGTAGATAATTGTTTCAATTTAAATTTTTCTTCCAAAAACTTTGCTTGGGTTCCTTTGCCACTACCTGGAGGGCCAAATAATACTATATTGATCATTCTTACATTTTGATTTGATAAATATCCGGTAAATTTCTGCCTAGTCCATCATAGTCTAAACCATAACCAACTACAAATTTATCAGGTATTGTAAGTGCTATTAAATCTATTTTTAAATCCTTTTTATACGCCTCGGGTTTGTATAATAAGGTTGCTATTTTTATACTTTTCGTCTTTTTGGTTTCCAAAACTTTATGAAGTGCCTCCAACGTATTACCCGTATCCACAATGTCTTCCAAAATTACAACATGGCGATCGGTCAAATCCATGGGTATATCCATCTGAAGATTTACTTTCCCCGTAGATTCTGTACCTTCATACGAGGTCATCTTCAGAAAAGAAATTTCACATTCGCCGGGATATTGTTTCAAGAAATCACTCATAAACATCACCACACCATTCAATACACCTATAAAAACAGGAACATCGTTCTTGTGTTCTTCATAAATTGTATTGGCAATCCGCTTAATGGCATGCTCAATTTCTTCGAAAGTAATATAAGGTATAAATACCTTTCCGTGAATAGTAATTTCTTCCATAAAATTTAATGATTGCCAAAAGTACATATTTTTTCTTTAAAATCAATTTTTAACAATTATAAAAACCAAGGTTTGACATCTATCATATACTTATTTCTCGCTCATTTTCAGAATAATGATGAAGCTTGATTCATTTTTTGATATTTTTGCAACCGTGAAGAAGAAAGAATTAGTAGCTCAGAAAATCACCTATTTTAACCCAAAAGAACTCCGAGGAATGAAAACGCCTCCGAAATTCACCTTTCCCTTTTTCTATGAACCGGATGAATTAACCCAACTAGCAGTCACCGATCTTCAGAAATATTTGGAAGAAGAATTTGAATCCCATCACAATTTTGGATTGGATGATTCCCAAGAAGGTTTGGTGATTGGGAAGATGTTTGGGGTGATGGTGGTCGAAGATGACCATAAAAATTTAGGATATATTTCTGCTTTCTCAGGAAAATTGGCTGACCGTAACATCCATCCGAAATTCGTTCCACCTGTTTTTGACATGTTGACCGAAAATGGATTTTTCAAAAAAGAAGAAGCCGTTTTGAATGAGATTAATGCTCGGGTAACTAAACTAGAAAACGACGAGAGCTTTAAAAATTTAAAAGAGATATTCGTGCAACTCTCCGTGCAATCCGAAACGGAAATTGCTTCTTTTAAAAAAGGAGCAAAAACAAAAAAAGCAGAACGAAAACGTTTGCGCGAAGAACAGAAACCGATTTTATCTGAAAGGGATTATTCGGAATTAGAAGGTGATTTAATTAAACAAAGTTACCGAGATCAATACGAGTTGAAACATTTAATTTCCGATTGGAAAGAAAAATTGACTAAACTTCGTTTGGAAATAGATAAATTTGAAAATGAAATAGAAGAATTAAAAAGAGAACGAAAAGAGAAATCATCCACTCTACAGAATAAATTATTCAAACAATATTCGTTTTTAAATAAGGACGGAATTTCTAAGGATTTAGGCGAAATATTTAGCGAAACCATCTTTGAGAAGCCGCCTGCTGCAGCGGGTGAATGCGCAGCGCCTAAACTTTTGCAATTTGCATTTACGCATCATTTAAAACCAATTTCATTCGCAGAATTTTGGTGGGGAGCTTCTCCGAAATCCGAAATTAGACAGCACAAACAATTTTATCCCGCTTGCAGTGGAAAATGTCGCCCCATCTTAAAACATATGCTCGCAGGAATGGAAATAGACGATAATCCATTGTTAAAAAATTTAGCCGAAGATAAACAACTTCGAATTGTCTATCAAGACGATGAAATAATTGTGGTCAATAAACCCGCAGAATTGCTATCCGTTCCCGGAATTGAAGTTCAAGATTCGGTGTATACGCGATTGCAAAATGAGCTAAAAACGATTGAACCTTTGATTGTCCATCGTTTGGACATGTCCACTTCCGGACTTTTGGTTGTTGCGAAAACAAAAGACGCTCATAAATTTATTCAACGTCAATTCTTAAAAAGAACCGTAAAAAAGAGATATACTGCTCTACTTTCTAAGAAAATTAACCAAGCTGAGGGTGAAATTCATCTTCCGCTTCGACCTAATCTTTTTGATCGCCCTCGGCAGTTAGTTGATTTTGAAAAAGGAAAAAAATCAGTTACAAAATGGAAAAAAATTGAATCTGATGACCTTTCCACACGTGTGCATTTTTGGCCTGTAACGGGAAGAACGCATCAACTTCGTGTACACTCCGCACATCCAGATGGTTTAAATGCATCCATTCTTGGCGATGATTTGTATGGTAAAGCTCGAGACCGTTTGTATCTTCATGCATCCTTTTTGGAATTTATTCATCCTAAAACGAGAGAAATTCTGAAGTTTGAAGTGAAAGAGGATTTTTAAACCGGTATGGAAACACGAAATCTTGTAGTTTTTGTTACTTTTGAATCTACTTTCAAAACACTCGTATGAATTCAATGGTTTTTGAATGGATTGGTTATTCAGCCTCCATTTTCGTAATTTTATCTTTTATAGTCAATCAGTTGCGAATCGTCAGAATCATAAACATGATTGGATGTTTGTGTTTTGTGATTTACGGTGTTTACTTTGAAGCTTGGCCTGTTGTCATTCCGAATGCTATTGTAGCGCTCATTCAAATATATTATTTACTATTTTCAGCTAAAAAATCCATCGATGCCTAAACCGAAAATTATAACTTCTGTCATCAACAATTTCGAAGGGGATCAACGCGTTCAGAAAGTTTGTCAATCATTGCTGAAATTTGGAATTGATATTCAAGTAATTGCAACGACCTTACGTGGTGAACCCTATTTAAATTTCCCGTATGCGGTTGATGTATTGAAAATAAAAAATCAGTATGGCATGAATTTGTATTTGGAATTTAATTGGAAATTATTTTGGAAATTATTGAAGATTACCAAAAAAGACGACATTCTTTTGGCCAATGATTTGGACGCTTTGTTGCCAAATTATTTAGTAAGTAAAATCAAGGGAGCCGAATTGGTTTTTGATAGTCATGAGATTTTCTCTGAACTTCCTTCTTTGAGCGGTCGAAAATTAAAGAAAAAATTGTGGAAAATTCTGGAAAACTATATCGTCCCTAAATTAAAACACTTTTATACCGTTAGTGAGGGTTATGCCGATTGGTTTGAGAATGAATATAAAATTAGACCTGAAATCATTCGAAATGTTCCGCTTGTGTCATCGAATCAAGAGCTGAAATTAGAAATTAATTTACCTGAAAACCCAAATCAACACACGATTTTGATTTATCAAGGTGTATTAAACTTCAGTCGAGGAATTGATAAAATGATTGAAGCCATGAATTATATAGAAAACACCCAACTTTGGATTGTAGGAAAAGGACCGAAAAAAGAAGCGTTTGAAAAATTAACTTCGGACTTGAATTTAAATGATAAAGTAAAGTTTATTGGAAATGTAATTCCATCCCAATTAAAATTAATCACCAAAAAAGCAGATCTGGGATTGAGTTTGGAGGAAGACTACGGAATCAGTTATCGGTATGCATTGCCCAATAAATTATTTGACTATATCCATGCGGGAATCCCTGTTTTAGGAACGTATTTACCCGAAATTAAAAATACAATTGAAAAATATGGTATTGGAAAAACCATAGAAAATCACGATCCAAAACATATTGCGAAGAAAATCAATGAATTGAAGGCGGAAGGAAAATCGGTTTACACTGAAAATTTACAAAAAGCATCCCAAGTGTTTAATTGGTCGCACGAAGAAAAGAAATTGGAACAGATTTTTAAACCTTTTCTAAAAACGAATTAATTTATTATTTTTGAAGTATGGATTTACACGATCAATTAAAAAAAATATTCCCCGATCATACCCCTTCAGAAGAAGAGGAAATTGTAGAAGATTCTGGACTTTGGATGCAGGACGATCCCATTATTTGCAAATTCGAAAAGAAAAAAGGAAAACCCCAAACTATTTTGGAAGGATATACCGGTGCGGATGAGGATTTCAAGCAGTTGGCGCAAGAGATTAAGAAATTTCTCAGTGTAGGTGGAACGTACAAAGACGAAAAAATCATTATTCAAGGAGATTATCGCGATAAAATCATGGCTTTTCTAAAAGACAAAGGATTCAAAGTTAAACGAGTAGGAGGTTGATTTGGTAGAATTAAATTTCGTGAAAAAAGAGGGGGTACGATTAAAGGAGAGAATGATCTTCAAATGAATTCCAATTGCAAAATGCTAATTACAATTCGGTGGCAGAAAAGCAAATGACCTAAAATGACCCCCAAATAAGAATAATAAGGGATATTATTCAATATTTTGAAAATCAAATATACAAAACTATTCAATTTTACAACCTAAAATGCAAACTTTCATACGTCAGTTACAGTTGAATTTCAGTTTTCTAACGCTTAATGATTGACATTTTCCACTTTCGTTTCTCTGTTTGAAAATTCCAGTTTATAAATACGAAACATCCAAAGTACCAAAGACAAAAATATAGGACCAAATATAATTCCAATAAAACCAAAGAGGTTAACACCGATAATCACTCCGAAAATAGTAATCAAAGGATGTACATCTGCCATAATTTTCTGTAGCCAAAATCTGAAAATATTATCCGCCAACCCTACTACAATGAAGGAATAGGCAAGCAACATGTAGGCATTGTTTGTCTCGCCATTGGCCATCAAATAAAGCGATGCAGGAATATACACAATCGCAGCTCCGACAACGGGCAACATCGCTCCGAAGATGGTTAGAATAAACCAATTAAAAGCATCATCCACACCAAAGATTAAATAACCTATATACGCTAAAATTGCCTGAATAATAGCTACTAGAGGAACACCGACCGCGTTGGAAACAACCAAATCTCGCAAATCCTTATTTAAAATCACTAAATTCTCAGAACGAAGAGGAATATTTTTATAAAACCAATTCTCCATTTGCTTATAACTCATCAACATAAAATACAAGATCAAATAAGCGACACCGATTTGAATCACTCCATTAATCGATGTATTCAGGACTTGCTGAATTATTTTAAATATCACACCTGTTATATCCCCCACATTAATCTCCTTCAATAAGTCGATACCTACCTCTTTGTGAACATTATGAATAGCCAATTCAACTTTACTTTGTATTTCTTTTTTGTTATCTAAAACTTGGCTTACTTTATCCGTTAGCATATTAATTAAAAATATCATAGGCGTAATTACCACTATAAAACTTCCGACCATGAGAAGAATAACAGAAAGTAGTTTGTTCATTTTCCATTTGTACATCATATAACGCAAGGGATGGATCATAAGAACATACAGACAGAAAGCTCCTAAGAGGCCAGGAATAAAGGCCAACAAATTAAAAACAACTATTAGCACCATTGCTAACGCAACTATAATAAAGAAGACTTGTCTAAGAATGCTATTGGGTAGGTAAGAATGTTTCATAAAATAAACAAATTTATTCTCAAATTTACTTTAAATTTTGATACAAATAATTTAAATAAATAAAAGAAGGGGAGTTAGTAAAAGCCATTGAAACATAACGGCAGAATAAAGGGTGAAAAAAGAATGGATTGGGAGCTATATTTAGATTCTGGTGGAATAAAAATACCTCTCACATTTCTTCAAAAAAAAAATCCTCAACAAATTCATGTTGAGGATTTAAAGATAGGCGGCGACCTACTCTCCCGCAATAGCAGTACCATCGGCGCAGACAGGCTTAACTTCTCTGTTCGGAATGGG
>Ga0098067_1000052_pt1 | contig 49692 bp, 52 predicted proteins | sample 26_taG_FD_92578 | JGI IMG/M metagenome (GOLD analysis project Ga0098067, IMG submission 92578) | Marine viral communities from Cariaco Basin, Caribbean Sea - 26_WHOI_OMZ | ecosystem: Environmental > Aquatic > Marine > Oceanic | place: Caribbean Sea: Cariaco Basin | collected 2014-11-09
GGTATCGATGGATACCGTCTATAATACCGTTATTATTGCCGCGTACAAGTAGCAGATACCGTTATTAATCGTAAGCTATCGTGTAATAGACAATAAAAAACCCTTGTAGCGCGTGGCATACAAAGGATTATCGGTAATTAAAATTATATTTGATGGTGCGCCCACCAAGACTCGAATTTATAATGTAAGCCACTGATAAGCATAATGTTATTATTTTTATCAGTGGATGATACCTTATCGGATACCTTTATTAATAAAAGTGAAGGCTAATTATTGGCTGATTGGGTCCCAATATTAGGATCAACACTATTATCTTTCTTAGCGCCCACAATAGCATCAATTGTTGATTTTAACCACTTGTTTGGGCTGCCCGGTAAATCAGGATCAGGAAGAAAGCCAGAATTACGCTTGCGGTACACAGTCGTGTCAGACTTCCATCTAAAAATATTCTTGATCTCGTCTGTTGTATAATAGATACCTGTCATAGTGTTACCTCACTTTTATTTGTCTTTGGGCTAAGCGTGTATGTCATACTCAGTTAATATTGCTGGCTTGCCGTCCAGCTTTGAAACCGCAGGGTATAACTCAAATGCGACTTCACTATTTTTGACGATGTACCAGGCGCTATGATCTAACGCCTTGTAAATTTGGATACCATCGTTATCACCTTGCAACTCAACTTCATTGCCGCGTATTTCTTTGATTAAATCTTTAAGCATGAAAAACTCCTATGTTGAAATGCTTGACGCACCAGGCTTTAGCGTCCTCTACCGTGTCAAAGTAACCATCATCAACAACACGATCGTCTGATTTTTTAATCGCAATGTAGGGCGCTGGTGCGTCGGGTCTTGAGCAAATATGATAGCTATCACCATTATCAATCTCCGCTATAGCTGGCAGGCCGTATTGCTCATGCCGCCAATTCAATAACCGAATGTCTTTTATGGCTTGCTGGCAAGCTTTAATTAAGTAAGGCCTGTCTTTGATATTGTCGAATACCCAATCAAAATACTCGCGATCTTTAGCGTGACAAGCTACTTCTTTTATAACCTTGCCTTTGTGTTTGCCAAAATCAAAGATGATAGGCGTTCTGGCTTCCTCGCTGGCAAGATGCAAATCGTGCATATTAGTAATGCCGCTAATTTCACATAGATGCTCAAGCAACCAACGAGTGAACGTGACATCCCAGCCAGCATGATGAGCTTTGCGACAATACTCCCTAGCGCGATCAGGGTAAAGGTAGTACATGAGCGCACCGAGCGAATAACTGTCAACATCAGGTAGTAATTTACGCGCCAGTGCTTGTGTGCAGATACCTTTATATTGGCTAATATCGACACCAGCATTAGCAGCGACTTGGATGTCGAAATTCACGTTATGCCCGATAATGTAAGCTTCACCTTCAGGCAAATGCAGCGGCACTATCTCTTTATGGTTTGGTGCTTCCGTTAAATCCCATTGCCCTATATGTGAAACAGCCATGGCCCCAAAACTTATAGGACGATCAGGTTGACAGTAGAGTTTTGAAGAAGCCACTAAGTCACCAAAAATACCAGCGTGCCTACTGAATAGTTGACCGCTTTCATGAAAAGACACTTCGTCATACCCAAGCTGTGTTGCTTCCGCTTCTTTACTCACGTCGGTTGCTTCAAAATCTATAATTAGTGCTGGCAGGTTCATGCTATCTCGTCCCATAAATAGTCGTAATCGTAAGGTTTAACCAACCCCATGATTGGCACTTTCTTTTTCTGCTTCGCTTTGAGCGCTTCAACATCAATCTCTTTCGGAAACTTAGTCATGTCTTTTTGTGCTCGAATGATGACGTAGGACTCTTTCAAGTTCATAAGACCACTACCATTACGTGCTGCATCACATGCCATGTTCGCGGCATCTGGTATCGTCTCGCGACCGCCATAGCTTTGATACTCGATAGTCGCGCAATATCGTTTACCGTCGTTCATATAAACGTGTGCCGTCACAACGAACATACGCGGCTCATTCATTATCTTTTTGCGCATCTTGCGGCTAACCCAATCACCTTCGTACTCAGTGTGAATCCTAACTTCATCACTGGTGAATGAATTGTTGAGGGGAACGCGCATAAAGCCTTCATACATTTCAGGCTTGCTAGCGCTGGCTTGATTGGCCTTTCTTTGCGCTATCTTCTTGCGCTTGTCGCGGTTTTTAGTCTTTGCCATAATTAGCTCCTATGCGAACATATCCATTTGATTATCTGACACATCGTTTTGACTAACTTTTTTCAATGTTTTGAAGATAGCCTGTAAGTCGCTCTGTTCAAGCCATGCGCAATTGGTTAGAAGATTTACTTTAACCTTCGACAAGGCGTTATCGACTATATGTATGTTTTTAAGATAATCATTTTTTGATATCAAGTAGTGCTCCTGCTCTTCGCTATGCCAACTACTACTAAAATAGCGCCATAAAGAAACTCTGACAGTGGCGTCGTCATAGACATGAAAGTACAGATCGTACTTATAATTAGTGGTTGGGATATGAAGCAACTTACTGCCTCTTTGAAAAGGTGGTTTATTGAAGAGTATTAAGTGATTAAAATTCGAGCATTGCGCCAACTGGTCATCGCTGATATCTCTCATAATCATTCTTCCGTAGTAGAGAAAATAGGGTGTTTAGGTAGCAACGCCACTCTAGCGTTACCCTCGCGTCGTCGCCTTGGAGCGCCTGATCTCAGACACGCTCTTTTGAGCCATCACCTCACCAACTAGCTGATACAAGCTGCCTAAACGATTCATGGTTTGTTTAATTAATACTTTTTGCCACCGTCTTTGATGCGGTTTTCCATCTTGTGATCTGCACGCTGAGCGTTATAAGCCAGTTTTTCAGCGATAGCGCCGCCTAGGTCGTAACCTTTGCCGCCAGCCAAGTCGCAAATACGGATAACTGCATCCGCTAATTCAACTTCCATCATTTTTCGGTGCGGTAGATGATCGTCCATCAAGTCTTTACGATCACCCTCCATTGCCTCGCTAAGCTCACTTACGCACAGCATTAGCATCTGACCGGTGTTGCGTTTCATACCACTGCCGTCAGCATCGCCTAGGTACTCGCCAGTCTCAGGGCAAGTCCACCAGCCGCCGTTAATACTAGCTGTGTGGCAAGCATCCTGTAATAGCATTACGGCGTCAGCAAGTGGCTGACCTTTTAAAATAGGGATTAATTCTTTTTGAGAAGTCATGATATTTACCTTTAAATTAGAGTAGGGTTGGCAGCTTACGGCTGCAAATCGTTATTCCAAAAAGTTAAAACTGACCGTCAAAATGAGTATTAAACGGGATATCGTCATCTACTGGACCACTGCCACTCGGTGTTGAATTATTCGCTGGCGCGTTATTGCTCTGCTGATAACCCTGATTACCTTGCTGAGCTGGCGCACCACGCTGATAGGTGACGCCGTTATTCTGCGGTGCACCTTGATTGCTCATTTGGTTATTAAACTGCTGTGGCGGCTGACCGTTCATAGCAGCTTCGTTCTCAGCCTTCTCTTTAGACTTTGCGCTGTACTTAATCATTGCTTCCGTCACGGTGTTAAACGCCTCTGGATTGGCTGGCTGACTATTGGCTTTTTCGTGCGGTAGCTGGCGCGAATCAGGATCAAAGACGTTGAATAGCTCAGGCGCACCGCGCTTAACTTCAAACTTCGTTTTGTGAAAGTAATATCTATCAGTTAAGAACATACCAACTTTCTTGCCAGCCAGTTCGGGCGCCACTATACCGTTGACGGTCACGTCTTTTTGCTGATCAAAGTCATATTCTTGGTGCGAGCCTTGTACTTGCGATAAAGATGGGACGTTGGCACAAAGCATCATGGCATTGATAATATTTTCGCCTGACCAGCTTTTACCTGATTCGTCAGCGTAAGGGATCTCGATCATAGCGGTTGATTTATCAGCGTTCATAATATGAACCGTTAAGTTATGGACAGCCGGACTCATGCGAGTGTTGGTTTTCCATGCTGCGCTTAGGATTTTATAAACATCGCTAGTATCACCAGTGATGTAGTTTGACTGACCGACTTTAGCAGCCTTTGATTTGTCCAGTTGCCAAAAGGCTTGTTGTGATTGCTGATTCATGGTGTTACTCCTGATTTAAAATTAAGCCTGTTCTGGCTGTTGATTTTGGTTTTTAGTAATACCGTAGTAGTCGCAAATAGCGTCATCCACAGCGTTAAGGTCATTCGGTATCAGTTCGGACTGAAACATATCTTCAGGACTTTTAACCGTGTTGAAGCCGTTATTCTTTGTCATAAAGAAATGACCGTCATCACGAAGCGTTGTTTGAAGTACGGTAGACACAAGGCCTTCTAGTACGATCTTGTCATCTAAAACCTTGCCCATTGTCTTAATACGCTGGCGTCCATTATCTTCTTGGATGTGCGCTAGTATATAAACGCGCTTGTCGTTGCTAACGTGATTGATAGCAGTATCAAACACAGAAAAAGCGTTGTAGGACAAAATGTTGTAGCGATCAAAAGCAGCGCCTTTCTCATACTTCTGATTATTGCCACGTATGTACTCAAGGCTCATGATGTATTGAAAGTCATCAATAACGATAATAGGGGCTTTACTTCTAACTAGCGCGTCGCAAATCTTGGCAGCGCTATCCGTTGCAAGTTTTTTAAAATCTTTGCCGCCACGAAAAGGTAGTGGTTTATTGACGACGTTGATAACACCAGTTTGGCTTGGGTCTAAATGCTTTAGGCTATAGGACTTGCCTTCACCGCTATTGCCTAGAATTAAAGTCACGATAGCCATTAGTTACTCTCCTTACTTGGAATCATAAAGTGCGAGTCAAACTGAGCTAACAAGCACTCGAATTCTTTATTGTGTTTTGCTAGCTCGCTCATACTGACCTGCTTATCAGTTGGCTGGCGAGTCGCTGCAAGCGCCTGCTCAGCGTGCCAGCGTCGCTCGTCTTCCTGCGACCATTCCCACGCGGCTTGATTAGATTCACTCATGACTGCCTCCCATACGCCTTAGCGATAACGTCATTTGCGTGCCTAGCTGTTTCAGCCTGCTGGCTAGACTCGTACTGATCATCGTTATCAGTAGTCGCATTTTCTTCAAGCCATAGCTTGTGCTCTAAGTGCGTGCGGTCTTGCGACTCGATGCCAGTATCGATAGCGTTTGCACCAGTCACGATGACTGCGCTGGCGAGTAGGGCGGATATTGCGAGCTTTGCTGTTAGCTCTATATTGATTTGCTTTATTAGATGTGTCATAATTTACGGACTCCGTAGTAGAGTGTTATGCCCCATTCAGTTCGTGCTGATTGGGGCTTTTCTATGCCTGATTGTTAAGTGCTTTGATTAAAGCGTCTGCGTGGTTTACTGCGGTTTCTGCCGTCGCGTAGCTGGACTTACCAGTATTGGCGGTGATAAGCGCTTGCATGGCAATGGCGGCTAGTTGCTCGCGCTTGGTCAGTTGTTCTGTTTTGTCTGCCAAAATTGACTCCTTATCTAATTGGGTTAGTTGCTTCCATACATCTAAGGTAACTTAACTTACCTTTTAAGTCAAGAAAGAAAGTAAGAAAGGTTATCATATTTCTTGTAGACGATAAAAAAGCCACTCAAAGGTGGCTTGTGTGAACAAAGAGCTAGGACTTACCTAGTTACATTAGGAGCGTGAGAATAAACACATATCATGAATAACAAAGTTTCCTAGACTGTTGGGGAAGGCTATATTAAAGTCATTGGCTGTAAAATACTTATTACGATGACTATCTACCACTCTATTTTGTGCGTCATAAGCATTAAAGACAGGGGTATAGTAAGTGTTGTCATCGCAATTAACTATGAAATAGTATTGCATATAGTACCAACCTTTCTTTCTATACTCATGATCGTCGAGATAAGAAAAATGTGCGAACCCTGACATATAATTACCGCCTGAGTTATCCAGCATGATTTCTTTTTCGTAAGGCTTGATTGAGTCTGTATCTAAATATACCTGAACGTTAGTATCGGTAGATTCAGCCAAGGCCACCCAGTCTACAGCACTGGCTTTAATGCTTGTGCAAAGACATGAAATTGACAAAAGAAGTCTTAATAGTTTACTCATAATTAAACCTTGTTGGATACCCAGTGCACTCTACCAAACAAATCAAAATGCCCGAAAGTATCACGGGTCACTATTTGGTCAGGGTAAGTCTGCTTATCAGGGTTATCTGATTTCAATAAAACAGTACCGTCCAAGTTCTTAATAGCACGCTTACAGATCATTTCACCGTCAACATTGAATACATATATCCTGTTATTTACAAAGTTATCAAACTCTCGGTTATTGGTATTTACGATAATCAAAGAGGCATTAGGGATGGTGTAACCCATACTATCATTACAGGAGTGCATAACTATCACGCCTTTTCCGTCGATAGGTAGGTCGTTATCTCGCAAAAACTCAACACTTAGATACTCGGAATGTACGGTAGGGAAGTCTTCATTTGCATAACCAGCACCGCAGCTAGCTTTAATATCTAAATATTCAATTTTGACTGGCGCGTACTCGGAAGGCTTGCCGATGGCAACAATGTTCGATGGCAGCTCTACAACAGGACTGTCAGCCTTACCATCTACTAAGTAATCAATACTACGGTTAAAAACATAAGAAAGCTTATCTAAATATTCATGCTTTGGAGTGTTTTCGTCGTCTTCCCAATTTTTAATTGATGTTTTAGACACACCAATTCTTTTGCCAAGCGCTTCTCTTGAAAGCTGCTTTTGTTTTCTTAAATTGAATATTCGCTGACCTAGTGTTTCCATTAAACCCTCCTAACCTATAGTAAGTTATCTTACCAGTTGATAAGGTAAGTTTTCTGTGTTTTAATAGGTAATAAAACTTACTTTAACCGCGACAAAAGGAACTTTTAAAGTGACTAAACAAGAAGCTTTAAGCTATGCCGATGGCTCGGTTGTAAAGCTGGCAGGTATTTTAGGTATTGAGCATCCAGCAGTGTCTCAGTGGAGTGAAGACAAAATACCTGAACTTCGAGCCTACCAACTTCGAGAAATGTTCGGTGAACCAAAATCAACCGAAAATCAAAGTATCGAACACGCTTAACCTCTACTACTACGGAGAATAACCATGTCCACAAATCAATTATCGCCTGAAAAAATGCACCAGTCACGCAACATGCAATCAGACGTCTTGCACGCTGTTGCAGAAACCAAGCAGGTAAACGTCGCCAAGCACTTTGGCGTAGAGTCGAGCACAGTCGGTCGCTGGCTAGATTCAACCAAGCCTGACAGTCAATTAGTACGCTTTTGCGACATGCTTGCCATCTGCGGCCTAAAAATCGTCGATGCCAATGCGCAATGCTACAACAAAGACAAAATCGACATCCTTTTTCACATCACAAAATACCACTTCCAGAATTTAGAAGCGGTAGACGACTTTTTTCAGAACGACGCTGGCATGTCTGATAGTCGTGACGTGCGTTTCAGTCGTGCCGCTGATCTGCCAGATACCAATGCAACTACTGCGTTCGGATGGGTCGCCAGCCTTTATACCGCAATCAAGCGCTCTATAGTTGCCAAAAACGAGTCTATTAGGCCGTCCGCACTGGTCGCAAGACAAAATATTGAAGCTGAGATAGAAGAAGAGCGTCAAGCACTCACTGCTGACGAAGAGAAGCTTTGGAAAATGGTCTACATCCTTGTTCACGCTGTATTGGTACTGGTCGTACTGTCAGCAATTTATAGATTTTGGGGGTAATTATGCAAGTAGAACATCATTTTGCAGATTTGAGTCGTTATCCAAAAAACAGTGATACAGCTACGTCGATTGACGATGTGGAATGGTTTGCTAAAAACGTCGGTATAACAAACTTGGACGACCCAAGTGTGAAGATAAAAACCATCATTGAAGATGTAAACGAGTGCGAGCTGGCAAGACAGAAAGCTAGAAAAGAGCGTGAAGCGAAAGCACAAGATGCGTTCCTTGATGCCATGTTTAATCTCAATAACGGCACCGCTGAGTTACGTCAAAAGAAAGAGCGCACGCCAGCGCTCAAGGTCAGCAAAACCCAGACAACAAAGGTAGCTAAAAAAGTAGCTAAACCAGCTAAGAAGGTAGCTAGAGTTAGCACGACTCAGAAAGCGCCATCATCAAAGCATCTGGCTAAAGCGAGGCGTGATGTCCTCATAGCTGATCTGACCGCTGGCAAGATGGTAAAGATGGTGTCTGAGAGCGAAAAAAGTAATACGCAAAAAGATTATCAAAAGCAGCGCGCTGATCTGGTCTATATCAGAAGAAATATGGATATCACGCTGATTCGTCTAAATCGCCTTCAGACCAGCGAGTCGTTTTTTATGATTGATAACCTTGAGCGTCATGAGCGAGTCAAAGTGACAGGTAACTTGATTGGGCCAGACCGTGAGCCGCTAATCAACGCGCTACGCAGTGGCAAGCTGTTTGAGGCATCAAACATCATCAAAGGTGGAAAGGCTGGGTCAGCAAGCGTAGCCAATCTAGCCGATAACCACGGTATGAACATCTATTCGGTCATCAGCGGTCGTGACTTGGTTGGTTGGGTGATGCCAACTGATGTCGAAGTGGCGCTGACAGAAGAGCAGAAGCGTGCAGCGAAAGACACGCAATAAAAAACGCTCTCAGGTGCGAACTGAGAGCGTTTTACCAATTTACAAACATACATGAAGATATGCAAGGGAGATTATAACCATGTTAGACACAGATATGCAAGAGATTCTAATGAGCGACTACCTAAGAGTGCCCACGCCAATCTTACAAATGCAGCAAGTGCTAAAAAACCCTAGCGCTTATGCTTGCCTGCAATTTATATGGGCAAAGACTGGTGGTTGGTTAAAAGGCAAAGACACGCTGTCTTACTCTCAATTTAAAAATGATGAAAGATACGGCACTGGTTTAAGTGAAAAAACCATACAGCGCGCAGTTGAGAAATTGGCAGAATTAGGTGTGATAAATACCAAGCCAAGTTTTGGTCGTATGTATGAGTTTTCTATTAATTTAGAAAAAGTGATCGATCTGGTAGCGGATTTAAAAACCAAAAAGACTGCTAAAGTCCGGTCAAATAGTCCCAACCTTATCAAATCAGGTCAGGTCAATTTGTCCTCTTATGCGGTCAATTTGTCTGCAAGTCCGGTCATTTTGTCCAGTAAGTCCGGTCAGATTGACCTACACACTATACCTTTTACACTAGACTTCTACACTAAAAAGATAAAGGCGCAAAAAACGCTTTCTGCTTCTCAGTCAAAAAAATCTGATAGTGACACGAAGAAAAAACCTCAAGCAAAAACCAAGACTACTACGAAGAAAAAACCTACCTTCTCAGCTAACGAGTATCCAATCCCTGACTTCATCCAAAAAGAAGTTTGGATTGCCTACAACGACATGCGCGTTACCAAGAAAAAACCAGCTACCGAATACGCTTGTAAACTCTTAGTTGAGAGACTAACCGAATGGCATAACGCTGGCTTGGACATTCATCAGTCAATAAAAAAATCAATCGTTGAGATGTGGACGGATGTGTATCAGCCAAAAACACGCATTAACCAAGCAGCTCAGTCACCAGCCAGCAGGACACGAAGCACGTCTGATCCTTTGGCAGTTAACGCAAAGTATGACGTACCGACTGAAATGACCGAAGAAGAGAAGCGCCAGTGGTTCGCAGGTGGCACAGAAAGCAATATGCCAAGCGATATCGCCTCAGATAACAGCAACGACTACTACTACGGGTAAATAATTATGAATACAGCACACGAAAACGCCTCACTTAGAAACCCTAGACCTGAATTACTTGAGCCTACGCACACGGCAGGTCGCGGTAACGCGCTAGATAACGTCATGAGCCGTATGCCAGTGTTTAACACCGTGTCAGTGACTACAGACTGCCCAATGCATGGCAAGCAGCGCTGGCAAGTCACACAAGCGGTTGCTAACGCTGGTAACGTCCAGTGCCAAAAATGTCAGTGGGAGCGTGACGCACAGCAAGCCAAGCTTGAAGAGCTAAAAGGCGACATGCTTGCCAGCCTAGACATACCAAGCGAGCACATCAATGCAGATTTTAGTCAGTGGACAGTGGGCGGTGATGATCAGACACGCGCGCGCATCGCCAAGATCATTAACTTTGCTAAGCATTATGCAGCGAACTACAGCAAAGGCCACGCCAATATCTTACTAACAGGCAACACAGGTACAGGCAAGACGAAGCTGGCGTGTTTGATCGCTAATGAGATTGTACGTCAGCGCTACTACGCACAGATGACCGTCGCATTTAAGCGCTCAGGTCAGATTCAGCACGAGATAAAAGCCACTTGGGATAAGACCAGCAACGACAGTGCAGCGACTTACATTGAGCGTCTGAGTCGTTCTACCGCTTTGATAATTGACGAAGTGGGTGAGGGTGATACGTCAGCAGTGGATAAATGGGCTGACAAAGACCGCGAGCAGTTATCTGCAATCATCGATAGACGCTACCAGCTACGTCTGCCAACGATTATCACCACCAATATGACCGAAAAAGAGTTTTATGACCATATGGGTGATAGAGCAGCGGACCGCTTGAGACAGAATATCGTGCAAATCCCTTGCGTATGGCCAAGCTATCGCGTGTTGACTGGTCGAGTGAGGACACTTTAAACAAACATTACTACGGAGAAAGATCATGGGATTAGATATTAGAGCGTACAAATGCACCAAGTTAATTGAAAACCTAAAGATGGGTGATACCAATCAACCAGAAGTAATGGCCAATCAGGTTTATATCGGTATTGGCAACTCAGAGTGGGAGCAGGGCGACGACTTAGAAGTAGGGCAGGTCTATGGGTTTAGCTATGCGCGTAGTTTTTACAGCAGTTCTTACTCTACTTACGGCAATTTGCGTAATGAGCTGGCACGTATCGCAGGGTATGAGCCATTGATTGCTGGCAGTAAGTATCGCGGTATCTATGCAGCCCGTGTCTGTGACGACTGGGAAAAAGGTCAGCGCGGTATTTTGTCAGAGCTTATTTATTTTGCAGACAACGAAGGCGAGATTGGCACCAAGACTTGCCGCAAGATACTGAATGACTTGCATGCAGTATCTAAACACGCTGGCGAGTTGAACGAGCGAAATCAAGGCTTGCTTACCGACTTAATCCAAACCTTTGAATTTGCCGCAGTCGATGGCTTTGTTCAGTTCGCATAGGAGATAGCTGTAATGGCATCAATACAACTAGACGGTTTAACGATAGACCTAACTGACTCACTGGATTTTTACAATATGTGTAACGATTCAGCGAGCATCGAGCTATTGGGTGATAACACGCAGGTACTAACAATCAATGTAGGGTTGGACAGTTTGAAAATACGTGCGTACTTCATGACGCTACTCGATGTGATGAACGCTATTGCAGAGGCTAACAGCTTTAAAGTGATTCCAGTGATTCCTGCCGAGCACGCCAAAGACGCAATCAATCACAGTGAATACTTTGACGCTGACGGTAAGTACCACGTTAATAAACCCAAAGCGAAACCTAAAGCCAAGCCAGTAAGTCGCAAGGCTTATATCGCACAGACTGGCATGTTGGATTTTAACGAAAACAAGGATGCTAAAGGTGAGTGATCATAAGTGGTTTCTATTCAGCATGATTTTGATATCAGCCTTTGTTGCGAACCTAGCTGGTTTTGCGATGGGACAACAAGCATCGTCTGATAACTGCAAGCGTTTTGGGATGTCCCACTACTCAGGAAATGTCTATTCTTGCCAGCAAGTGAAAGCAAATGATGTGGTGGTTACGGATTTTAAGGAGGAAGGCAAGTGAAGCGACTAACGCAGGCAATATTCAGCGGACAACCATCTTGGGTGAAGAGCGCGGCAGTAAACGGCAGCAACGGCATAGCAGGATTATTTGATGTTGAGGCGAAGTATCTTGACGAGTGTAGCGGCTATTGGGGTTATCACAAATATTTTCCGGTATCGACTGAGTTTAGGCACATAAAAGCAGGCAGAGGTTTTGATACAAAAAATTGGCGTGACAGCGCGATTGATAGGATTAAGTAGTGAAGAAGGACCCGAAAGACTACACAGCAGGCGAGCGTAAATTTGCTGATCTAGTAGCAGCGCTCAAGGCTGGCAAGCCGAACGCTATGATCTATCGTAAAAATTCAGCGGTGACGCAGGCAGGTGATTTTGTTATTGGCTTGTCGTATCACAGTAAATTACAGCGTTACTCATGTAGCGCGATTGAGATAGACGGCGTGAGAGATAACGGCAAGGTGTGCGAGTGGGACCGAGAAGGCGGCGCACTGTATGACGATTTAAGCGCACTTAACATTGATTCGGTACATACGTCGGTCAGGACGATTTAAAAGGGCAGGAGGGTGTGAAATTGGCGCGAATTGCAAGGTTTAAGAAGGCTAGGGTGGTCACTGATAAAGATGGTAAGAAAAGTATCGTCATGCCAGCGAAGTCAGAAGATGATATTCAGATATCAATCATTAACTGGGCGAAGTTGCAGAAATACAAGGGCAGGCCGTTAGCTTACTACCTAAGTCATCCGGCAAACGGTGGTTATCGCAAGGATAAGGAGGCTGCCAAGCTCAAACGCATGGGAGTGCAGGCAGGTTATCCGGACTTAATGCTAGATATACCGAAAGGCGGTTATCACGGATTGCGGATTGAGCTTAAGAAGTTGAAAGGCGGTAGAACGCAAGACAACCAAAAAGAGCGTATTGCGGTTCTGAATGAGGAAGGTTATTACGCGGTAGTGTGCAAGGGATTTCAAGACGCTACTGGAACGATTAAAAAATACATGGCAGGCGAGTTAGTAAGAGCGCTGAATAAATAAAACCGCCCAGAGCTGGCAGGCAAGGGCGGTTTAGACTGGCAAGTAATAGAGCAATGTTATTCCCAAAATGATTATACATTACTTTGGGGATGACACATGAGCGATACTATTGAAAAATCTGCGGTAACTGATTTATTAGAGGTGCAGGGCTGGCTGACTGGATGGGGAGACTTTTGTAATAATCGTGGCACTGTAGGTGGTCATCTGGGATATCAATCGCCGTGTGCGATTATCATGCGTGATAATGTAGAGCAGCACAGCGCAAGTGTTCGCCCGGTGCTGTGGAATATGGATGATCAGGCGTACTACACACTCATAGACCGCGAATTGGCTGGCATGAAGCAATCAGGAGATAAGGAGCTTATGATGTGGGCCAGTCTTATACGGTGCTACTATCTTTACGGCATGCCTTACCGAAAGCTTAGCAAGTCGGTGCTAAGTAAGTATATACACAAAGATTCGGACAAGATATGCGACGTAAGGCGTGTTAAAAAGCATCTGGCTTATGCAGAGCGTCATATTTATGAAGCTATACTGGAGTTAAGTTGATGGATAGCCGTTATCAAGAAACTATTACTTTTAAGCGTAAGCTTTCTGCCATTGAGCACAAGCTTAACAAGACTGGGTATCAAACAGAGCCTAATGAGCGCGAGTGCTGGCTAGGTGTGACGCGATATAAAAAACAAACTGAAGTAGCTTACTTTTTTATTATGGAAGAGTCTATAGATCGCGTTATCACTGACATTAAACGTTATTTAAGATACGCATAATTAAGATACGCATAATATTGGAGCTAAGTTGATGGGTAGACAAAGACCAGTAGTTACAAAGCCATTTATGATCATCGGTGGACATGCTGAAAACAGTCGAGACGGTGAGGTGATCTATCAAAACTGTTATGGTGATTTAGCACCAGCAGAACGTAGTGTGTTTTTGCCTGACCCTAACGATAATTTTGTTGGCAAAGTTATGGATTTGGGCTATCTATCGAGGTACGGCACGCCAGAGTTTAAACCAAGGGAGGAGGTTCTTTACGAGTATGTAGCTGACTGCGTGACTAAGTATGGCCCAGCAGGGCAAGGTGTTGTAAGGTATTGGTTTTATCGTTTGGCTGATGACCTACTATTCAAAGAGCGTTATACAGTAGACCATGTTTGGCAGCGATTGCATGATTTTTATAAAAATAATTAAAATAAATGTTGACACCGCCCAAAATGGGAGCTATATTATACACATACCAAGCAAATAACGGTATCAACTAATACTACGGAGTAATATATTATGACTATCTCAATCAACGCAAAAGAATTTGGCTTAACTAGCTCTAACGAAACTATTGAGTTAACTATCACTCAGGACGCTTACGTGTCTCACAATGACAGCCAACCACACAACACAGAGTACGTTGGTACAGCTGAAGATAGAGACGGCAATGAGTATCTTGTAGTGTGGCACTTGCAAGATGATTTTGACCCACGGACTAACGACGACGAAAGCATTGCTTGTGACTGGGATAATCCTTGGTCGGTAACGCTAAATGATTAATCTACCTGAAAGCGGTTACACGCCAGCCAACTACGCCAAGTTGGTTGAGCTGACCAAGCTATCAAACGTCGCCTTTTGTAAGCTATTCAACATACCAAAAGGCACGTTTGAGAAGCATAAAGCTGGCACGCGCACAATGAAGTGGCAAGACTGGCAAGAATTGCTAGAGACTGTCAAACAACACTTAACTACGGAGCAAGATACTATGTCAAATTACATTACCTGCGTTGGTCGTTCAAGCGTCAATAATTTTAGTTTTGATCTTTATGAAAACAAGGACGGATCAGCTAGTATTCGCCCTTGCAAGCTAGGGCATGATCTACCGACAACAACTTGGCTGACCTATAAATCGGTTGATGAAGCTAGAGATTATATAGATAAAGTGTGTGGAGATTTAGAAGGAGCGCAACGAGCTATGTTCTTTTGGGAAAACTCAGGCATAGCTGAGAAAATAAAAGAAGCGGCAGAAACTAAACTAACAAGAGAAAGGTTTGCTACGATGAGTGAGGCGGAGCAACAAGATCATATCTTGCAAAAAGATTATGAAATAGGTGAAAAATTTATTAAAGATAATAATCATTTCATGTAAATTCTTTATTGAATGATGTATAGTGAGTATTCCAGCGCATAGCTGGCTTAGAAAATGCTATTACAAGAGAAAACTTACTTTTCACCACCGCATAGGTGGCTTCCTAAAACCCCACGGTCAAACGTGGGGTTTTTCTTTATGTGTCACTTAATAAACTCCTTCAGCCCACCAACGCGCCAGCAAAACAACCCCATGCAAGCAAACATCAAGTGTTATTGCGTTAATTCATGTTTCACGATTAAAAAACCTTGATTTTTGCTACGGCATAGGGTAAGTTTGTGATATCGTGAACGGATAGGTTAGTGGATAACAGGTTGTGTATAGCAACTGCCACGCCTAGCCGCACTCTAACTATATTCTAAAAAGCTCATACCTTAATTGGTGTGGGCTTTTTTTATGTCCTTTTGGCTCATAAGTATCTGCTTGTTGTGAGCCTTTTTTACATGCGAGGTAACGCTCAGGAGTCAGCATGGCAGATAAAACTATTTGCGGTGCTAAGACTCGCTCAGGCAAGCCTTGCCAAAACAGACCGATCAACGGCAAGAAACGATGCCGTTTGCATGGCGGTCTATCCCCTGGTGCGCCCAAGGGTAATAAGAATAGTCTTAAACATGGCATGTATAGCCGCATCTTTACCGATGAGCAGCTAGATGAAGCTCAAGCCATGCAAGGTGATGTCAGTCGCGAGCTTGCGATTGCACGCATACAGTTAGCGAATTGTCTCAAACATCGACATATACAAGGCGATACGCCACAGCTTGATGAGATCAAAGACGAGACACTGGCTGATGAGGAAGATGAAGAGACAGTCAAGAAGGCACGCGCACGCGATGCCGAGCGCTGCGGTGAATACTACGACCCTGATGAAGATGATTATAGTGGTCAGGAATCTGAGCCACTAAAGCGTACTCGTGTGTATCGCGCTCGTGATTGGGCGAACGAAGAGAACCGGCTAATCAATTTGATCGCTAAGCTTGAGCTGCAATTAGTCAGACAGCGTATAAGTGTTGTTGAGCTTGAACAGAAACAAAAAGACCTTGAGAAACAGCAGCGTGATACTTCAGGAGAGAAACGCAACGTAGAAGAGATGACTGACGATGAGCTTGACAACTATCTTATTGACTTGCTCAGCGGAGACTCTTAGAAAACACCTGCCTAGACTGACGTTTAAGCAAAAAATTGCGCTCATTAAGATCATCAAAGAGCGTGAGAAGCGTAAGAAGTACAAGCTACACCAGTTATTCCCTGATGATGGGCCGTTCGCTAGGCATGGTTATACCAAGCACTTATCCTTCTTTAAAGACGGTGCGTTCTACGGTTCACGCCTATTCATGGCTGGTAACCGTGTTGGTAAGACGATTGCTGGCACGTATGAAGATACCTTGCACGCGACTGGCCTTTATCCGGATTGGTGGGACGGCAAGCGCTTTGATCATCCAACGAAAGGTTGGATTGCTGGCAAGACCAACGAGACAACACGCGACATTCTACAAGCGGAGTTGTTCGGTAACGTCATCTACAAAGATGGTGGTAAGAAAAAGACCATAGATGGTAGTGGCATCATACCGATTCACCTGATTGATCAAAAGTCTATCAGGTGGAAGTCTGGCGTCGCTGACCTAATCGATACGGTTAAGGTCAAACATGCCAGCGGTGGTTGGTCATACATTGGCCTCAAGTCGTACCAACAAGGCCGAGGAAGCTTTGAAGGTACGGCAATGCACTACATCCACTTGGATGAAGAGCCGCCTGAAGAAGTTTACACTGAGTGTTTAACACGTACAGCGACGACACGCGGTCTGATTTACATCACGTTTACGCCACTGATGGGCGTAACACCGATGGTCAAAGGCTTTATTGAGAAAGCCGATGAAGGTATTAACAGTGTTACTCGCGCAACATGGGACGACGCACCGCATTTAAGCGAGGACGACAAGGCCAATTACTTAGCGTTATTCCCCAAGCACGAGCACAAAGCGCGTATGCAGGGTATCCCATACGCAGGCAGTGGTCTGATTTATCCGATTGATGAAGACTTGATCATCATTGATCGTTTCGACATACCAGCGCATTGGCCTCAAATCAAGGGTATGGATTTTGGTTGGGATCACCCAACAACATGCGTCACGCTGGCATGGGACCGCGACAACGACATTGTTTATGTCACAAACGAGTATGCAGCACGCGAGAGAACACCACGCGAACACGCGCCACACTTTAACGATAATGGATCATGGCAGCCAGTTGCTTGGCCGCATGATGGTTATCAGCACGATAAGGGCAGTGGTTTAACACTCGCAGAGCAGTACCGCGATGAAGGCGTGAACATGCTCGATGAGAACGCCACGCATGATGACGGCACCAATGGCGTCGAAGCTGGCTTGATGGAAATACTACAGCGCATGGAGACAGGCAGACTGTTTGTCTTCCGTGATTGTACTGAGTGGCAGGACGAACGACGGACCTATCATCGAGACAAGGGCAAGATTAAGAAGTTGTATGACGACTTGATGGATGCCACGCGCTATGGCGTGATGATGCTTAGATTTGCTGAGACGAAGCCCCGATATGGTGGAAGCACCGCCAGCAATACTACAACGGTTATTTAAAGGATAAAGATATGTCAGAGCTACCGAATAAAGTAACACTCGAAGCGCTAACTGCATTGGCTGATAGCGGTTACACTGAATACAATCACTTGGCTGGCACGTTGACGCATTGCACAATCACATTGCCGTGTGGTTTTCAAGTCACTGGTGAATCAGCTTGTATTGATCCAGATAATTTTAACGAAGAGTTAGGTCAAGAGATTGCACGCAAGAAAGCGGTAAACGCATTATGGCCGCTAGAAGGTTACTTGCTCGCTAATGATCGTTATCGTGCCGAGCTTGCCAGCGCTCATGATAATTACTTGGGTCGTATGCGCAAAGAGTTTGCATACTTGGATTCTAATACAACAAAGCTGATCACCTTCCTGTCCAAGCCGCAGCCCACGTTTGTTTCTGACTATCAGTGGGAAGCGATGAAAGATCAGTGTGAGCTTATGAAAGCCTATCGTGAAATATTGAATATGCGTATCAATAACGCGATGGCTAGTTAAAGGCGACGCATAACAAACAACCAAACACCAAAAGCCACCTCATCGAAGGTGGCTTTTTTGTGGGAGTTATTAGCATGTCGCATTACAAGATAACCAACAGCAGGCTGTACGGTAGAGCGCTTGGTGGTCATGTGACTAAAGAGCTACAAGCTTACAGCCACAAGACGCTACAAGACCGCGCTAACAACGGTAATGCGGAAGCTAAGCGACTGATTCAGCAATTAAAGGATAAGCAATGTCACTAACGATACGATATGGCGTGCCAGCCCCAGCAGTAGTACGCAAAGGCTACGGCCTACTTGCCTTCACCTCAAACGTGTTCTATGAAAACGAAGCAACAGGCGAAGTCGCTAATGATGCTGCATTGGTGCTGGCACGTCGTGCGTTTAGTTATGGCAAGTCATATGTCGCTATACAGCGCAATGAAGCTTACAAGCTGCTTAATGATGATGGTTTATTCCTCGCTCAGACCGCTGTTGATTGTGCTGACTTCTTATGGAATGGACACGCAACAGACCGCGAACGTCACGTCGTCATGGATGCTTTGCTTGAAAACATAGATCAGTTAGTCATGCACAAGCCCGAAGGCGAAGATTTAAACCGTAAGGCGCTTGATAAATATTTTGAGGGTGAGCACAAGTTTACCCACGGACTAATGGATATTGCCAACTCATGAACAAAACAGGCACCCACGAGCTAAGCCCAGATTTTAAGACCACGGCAGACGGCAAGTTTCTTGTGTGGGCGCATGATATGTATGAGTACGAGCGCGAGCGTCAGGCAGAAGGCCGAGCACTACGCGCACGCGATGAAAAGTTTTACGACGGTCATCAACATACTGATGAAGAGAAGCAGGTGTATTTTGAGCGCAACCAAAAGCCGCGCACGTATAACGAGATCAAGCCAGCCGTTGATTGGATTATCGGTAGTGAAAGACGTGCACGCTCAGACTGGAACGTGCTACCACGCACACAAGATGATGTCGAGCCAGCACACCTTAAGACTAAGCTTATAAAGTACATCGACGATATCAATAAGGCTAAATGGCAGCGCAGCAGTGCGTTTGAGGATTGCGTCAAGACTGGCGAAGGTTGGACACGTATTAGCGTAGAACCTAATGAAGATGGTGAGCTTATGATTAAGCTTAACTATGAGAATTGGCAGAACATGCTGGCGGCTGGAAGCTCAGTCAAAGCGGATATGTCAGATTGCCCTTATCTATGGTCATCAAAGATTGTCGAAATGGAGACACTGCAACAATGGTTCCCCGGCAAAGAGGCAGAGATTGCGCGTGACGCTGGCGAGCATGAAGAGTTAGAGGAAGATTTACGCTTTGATCAAGTGGGTGATGAGGGTAACGACTTGTACGGTGCAGGTCGTAGCACTCGATGGTCTGGCGATTGCAATGATGCAAGCGTCAATGTTGTGCGCTCAGGCAGTATGAGCATCACTGGCGGTCACTACTCATCAACACGTCGCGCTGTACGTGTATGGGAAATGTGGTATCGCAAAACCGAGCGTGTGGAATTGCTCGCTAAAGCTGGTGGCCTCACTGGTCAGATATTTGACAGCAATGATCAAGCACACCTAGCAGCGCTAGAGAATGGCGCAAACAAGCGCACTACGGTGCGCGAACAGATGCACATGGCTATCTATACCAATACAACGGTATTGTTCAATGGTAAGTCGATATATAAGCATAATCGCTATCCGTTTGTGCGTCGTCTAGCCTTCATTGATAAGACAACCAAGTCGCCTTATGGCGTGGTCCGTCAGATTGTTGATCCTCAGTCGGATTTGAACGCACGTCGTAACCAAGCGCTTTATCTCATGGCAACACGTCAGGTGATTGCCGAAGAGGGCGCAGTAGACGATAAAGACAAGGCTTTAAAAGAAGTTGCCAAGGTCAATGGTTGGATTGAGGTTAAACGCGGTAAGCAGTTTGAAGTAAGAGATAATCAATCGCTGGCAGGCCCTCATGTGCAGTTTGCTGAAATGGACAGCGCATATCTAAAGCAGATCAGCGGTGTGACCAGTGAGAACCGTGGTATGAATAGCAATGCTATGTCCGGTATCGCTATCCAGTCGCTACAAGAGCAGGGCACAGTCATTACCACGCCTATCATTGATAACCATCAATTAGCCCATCAGCTTGAGGGTGAGATTGTCTTGTCTTTGTGTGAGCAATACATTGACCGTGAAATGCAGTTCCGTGTCACAAGCGATGTTAAGAACCCCGGTGAAAAAGACTTTGTTGTACTCAACAGCACGCCTGAGACAAGTATCACTAATACGCAGGCTGACTTTGTGGTTGCTGAACGTGATTATAGACAGACGATGCGTCAAGCGCTGTCTGAGCAGCTGCTAAACGTATCAGGACAAATCACGCAAGCCACTGGTGATCCAGCCCTAGCGATTGCCTTCATTGAAATGGCGATTGACTTGCAAGACCTGCCAAACAAAGAGCGCTTATCAAGTCGATTGCGCGAAGCCACAGGACTACCACCAATTGATGAAAACGAAGATGCGAAGAAAGCTCGTGAGGAATCACAAGCGCAAGAGCAAGCGAAACAACAGGCGATGCAAGAGTTGTTGCAGCAGCTCGAAATTGACAAGAAGAAGTCAGACATCAACCTCGACAACTCGCGTGCCAACCAATACAACCGTGAAGGCGAGCGTGAGAAAGCCAATGCTCGACGTGCTCAAGCGGAAGCAATGGTTAAATACCTTGAAGCCGCTGGCGTGGTTGTCGAAAATGCCCAACTTACTACTATTGCTGATGATCTTATTAGCAACATGGATAACATTATGAATGGCACTGTGCCAAACAGCATACAACCAGTGCAAGGGCAACCAGTAGAGCAAGCACCAGTACCTATGCAGGTTGACATGCCAGCACCGCCTGAGCAGCAACCACCAATGCCACAGCCCGAACAGCCAGTACCAGCAGAAGGTGAGATAGATTTTTCAAACATGACGCCTGAAGAAGCCGCAATGATGGAACAAGCGTTAATGCAGCAACAATCAACCGAACAACCTAATCCATAAGGATAATTGACATGACAGTAGACACGCACGACGACGATTTTGACATCGATACTACAGACCTAGACAACTTACAAGACAATGACGATGATCTTGATGAAGATTTTGGTCTGAGCTACGACGGTTTAACCCAAGCTGAGATTGATGCTATCAATAGCCCCGATGGTGATGATTACAATGAAGGCGATGAGGGCGACGATGATCAAGATGAAGATAACGAAGCCGATACTACTGACGATAGCGATGCTGGCGACGACGATGCAGCCGACGACGCTGCGACTGACAGCGCTGATGATGCTGATACTACTGATCAGGATGACTTTGCACAAGAAGCCTCGACGGTAGCAGATAAGCGCACCGCTATTGATGCAGAGTTTGACGCTAAGCACGCAGAGCTTGTCGCATTGGGTGAGCAATACGATAACGGTGACATCTTAGACGGTGCCTACAATGCCGCCAAGGTTCGCATTGAGCGCGATTTAAAACGCATTGAAGCACGCGAGTCCGAGCTGGTCGCCAAAGAAGATGAGATTGCCGAGCGCACATCAAGCCAGCAAGAACAAGAAATGCAAAAGTTTGCATCAGCGGTCACTGACTTTATGAGCAAGCCTGAAAACAAAGTGTTTGCCGAAGGCAGCCCTGAACATGCCGCGCTAGATACACAGCTACGCGTGATTGCTGCAAACGTAGCACCGGGCACCACTTATGCAGAAATGCTAGGTAAGGCACGCATGGCAGTCTCATCTTATATGACCTTGCCTGATGCGACTGAGACTGACAAGCCTGCGCCAAAGCAAAAAGAAGAACACGGTGTAATGCCTAGTATCTCAAACATGCCAGCAGTCGTTGCTAACAGCAATGAGGGTAGTAAGTTTGCACACTTAGATAAGCTTGACGGTCCAGCGCTTGAGCGTGCATTGGCAGACATGACGCCTGAGCAAGAAGCTGAATACCTAAACTCTTAAACCAATATCACAGGTTAATACTAACTTATGAGTAAGATACGCTATCGAGATTGCAGCATAGGCGATGTTATCGAGGTCACTGGCCCTTGCACCATAACCATTGAGAGTAAGAGTGGTCGTGCAACAAGGGTTAAGCTCGTAACCGATCAAGATAGCGATATAAATTTCCCCACAGGTGAACGAGCGCATACGTGCTGTGATACCAAAAATAGTCTAAATAAAGGAGACTAATATCATGGCACAATCCAAGATTAACGACCAACAAGCGGTTAAAAAATGGGCAGGCGCGTTATTCGGCTCAGCTGTTGCTAAGTCTTTTTATGGCAGCAAGCTGATGGCCTCAACCAAACTGGTCGGTAAGGCTGGATCAATGGCAAACGCGCCAATCGGTGTTATTACCGACTTGGAGCAGGGCGCTGGTGATCTCGTATCGTTCGATATGTTTGTCCAGCTAAAAGGTCGCGGTACTTATGGCGATGACGTACTCGAAGGCAACGAGGAAGATTTAACCTCTTTCACGGATGAGATTAAAATCAACCAAGTTCGTCACGGTGTGACGCCTGGTGGCAAGATGAACCAAAAGCGTACCATCAATGATCTACGCGCCATTGCCAAGGTCAAGCTTGAGCGCTGGCACGCCAGCCACTTTGATGATGTTGTAATGACAACATTGGGCGGTGGTCGTGGTCACGCCAAAGATTTGTATATCGGTATGGGCGCTACAGCACCAATCCGAGGCGCGTCAGAATACACACAGTATGATGAAGATAGTATCGTCTATGGCGGTTCAGCGACCTCTAAGGCCAGTCTGACTGCAAGCGACACCATGACTCTTGATCTAATCGACGAGCTTGTACTTAACGCCAAACGTGGCGGTAAGGCTGATGGTGAGTTCCGTATGGAGCCGTTAGAAGAGTCGGCAGAAGAGTATTACATGCTGACGCTATCACCTGAGCAAATTCATGACTTGCGCAAAGACACTGGCACTGGTGGTTGGTTGGATATTCAAAAGGCAGCAGCTGCTTCTAACGGTTATCAAAACCATATCTTTAAAGGCAGTGCTGGCGAGTACAACAAGGTTCACATCAAAGAAGTGAACAGTGTTGTTACTTACAATGATTTTGGTGCTGGTAATAACATCAAAGCGCATACAGGCGTATTCATGGGCCGTCAGGCTGCTGTGGTCGCCTTTGGTAGCGCGAGCGATAAAAACCTACGCGCCAATTGGGAAGAGAAAGAAAAAGATTACGGCAACCAAGTCGGCATCAGTGCTGGTATGGTTTACGGCACCAAGCTACCAGCGTTTGACGGCAAGGTTGTCAATTCTATGGCAGCCTATACCGCAGTATCTAAATCTCGCACCTAATACGAGCGATTAGCTGATTGGTAGGTTGGTCGTGCCAGCCTACTGATTTATTACCCCTCTTTTTACACAGTATCTTTATATAAGGACACAGGACTATGGCTAAGCTTCAGTCAGAACGATACCTGCATAATGCGCAGGTGCAAAGCTCGATGATTAGTGGTGTTGGTAACTTCCCTACTATTACTTACGACTTCACCGCGGCAACCACGGTTGCTAATGGTGATTTTATTATGATGTGCAAGCTACCTCCACGCGCTTCAATCATGGGTATTGAGGTCGTATGTAGTGCGCTAGGCGCTGGCATCATTGCTGATGTTGGTGTTATGAACGCAGACGAGTCAGATATTGCTGCCAAGTGGATTGCAGATGGCAATATGGCTGCACAAAAGTGGTTTAAGATCAGCGATAACGTCATCGAAGGCCGACTCGCTAAAGTAAATGAAGATCCGGTGACAATTGCCATTAAGTTAAAAGCAGCTGGCACGATTCCTCAAGGTGCGTTTATTCATGTGACACCGCACTACCGACACGCCAATAACACCGAATAAACAGTAAGGTCGAGATAAACAGCAATAAAGCCCATAGCGCCAGTCGTTGTGGGCTTTCTCGTTTCTATTCATTTATAAACAAAAGGAGCCTACATCATGGCTGATACTAAAACGAGCACAACCAAAGCTGATGAAGATAAAGCAGCCGCTACCAAAAAAGAAGCTGATGCAGCGGTTGAGCAAGCCAGCAAAGATGCAGAAGCTATTAAGGCGCAAGCTGATTTGATCGAAGAGCTGAAAAAAAAGCTTGCTGAATCTGAATCCAAAAATCTATCACAAGATAAATTGCAATCCGCTGCGCTATCAGTTGCGGAGGCAACCACTGTTGGTAATAAAAAAGGGTTAACCATTCAGTGTATCTTACGTCGCAAAGGTGGCACCACTGTCGCGTTTGGTCATAACGCTGCAAAGCAGACTGTTTATAAATTCAAGCCTATCAACCCAGAAGATAGCAACTCACCGCACGTCTGTAATGTGGCTAACTCAGAACACGCTCAGCGCTTTCTTGGTATTCCTGAATCCTATCGTCTCTATGATGAAGATAACGCCAACATCGACAAGATTGAAGTCACCAGCGGCAACAACTTAACCGAAGATGCGTTCTTAAATAAGTTTGATGACATTCTGTCTATCAATTTTGATACCGCTGAAAACGAAACGATCAAAGCATGGGCCAAAGAAGTGCTAGGTCTGACGCCCTCACACACCGCAAAGATTCGTGAAAAAGCCGCCAGCCTTGATGTCAAAGAAGCTAAAGGCGACAACATGAACGAGCTGTTACGCAAAATTGGTGTCGCCATGCAACAAGAAGAGCTTGCTGCAAGCGAGCAAGCCAAGAAAGACAAATAAGGACAGACCATGATTAGTAGCCGTAGTGTAGTGATAGGTTTGCAACGAACCCAGCTTAATGATCCAGAAGGTGAGACTTTTCAAGAGCCTGAATTGATTGACGCGCTCAATCAAGCACTACGCACGCTAACCTTGTTACGTCCAGATGCTACTGCTAAGTATGCGACAGTTAATATCCAGCGTGGTGCGCGGCAGATCATACCTGCCGATGGTGTGCGCCTTATTCGTGTGATTAGCAACATACGTGAAAGCGGTCAAAGAGGGCAGATTCCGCGACTGGTACAAAAAGAAGATATGGACAGTATGAGCCATGACTGGATGCAGGCCGCTGGCACGCATGTCAAAGAGTATATGTTTGATGCTCGCGTGCCTAAGCAGTTTTTTATCTATCCAACAGTATCATCAAATCTAAAGCTTGAGATTGAGTACAGCGCACACCCTAAGCTTGTCACGCCTGAGAACTTTGATGAAGCGCTACCAGTCGATGATATGTACTCACAACCTATCCAAGAGCTGATGCTATACATATTGCTATCAGGTGATAGCACCAACGGCAGTAGCGGTACCGAACACTTAACCATAGCGACGCAGTTGCTAGGCGTTCAAGATTTAAACGATGAGCGACTATCACCAGCGCGCAAAACGAGTAACTGATTATGGATATGGCTCAATATGACGATTGGCTCGATGGCATCAACGTCCGACTTGCCAGCAGTGCAGGTAGTGCAGCGAACGTACCTCGTGTGATTGTGGTGCACGCTGTGCGGTCAGTGGTTAAAGATTTTTTACAGCGCACTAAGATATGGGTATACAGCCCAAGAGTTGCTACATCAAGGTTGGCTGTGCGCGCTGTCTCTATCCCTCGTGACAGTTTTATCTGCAAGTTATGGACTAACGATTGTAAGCCATGCTTTGAAAAGCATGCTTATTTTGAGCATCCGAACATCATCAACTTATCAGGCATGCGTGATAGTGATATTGAGAATGAAACACTAGAGGGTATGCAGGTGTCTCTATCCGTGACGCAATCAAGCCTTGAGTGTCCGATGTTTATCTTTGATCGCTATTACGAAGCAATACTGGCTGGCACGATGGCGTCATTGCAGGCAATGCCTGGTAAGGATTGGTCTAATCCGAATATGGTTGAGTACCATTCAACGATCTACGATCAAGCGGTTAAAGACGCAAGAACCAATTTAGACAACAGCTTTAACAAAACAAAGAAAGATTATTCTATTCCACCTAACTTTATGTAGAGGACACTGACATGCCTGATAGCCAAGAAAATTTAAACGGTGTATTTTCATTAGCAATAGATGTTATACGTCTTGGTATCACCTTGCCAGTTGATGAGGTGACAGTAAAAAATGTATATGTTGATGTTGATGATGTCCATATTCGCGTGGTGCCGTTTGAATTTACCGCAGAGATTGATGCATCTGGCTTAATTGTTAACTTGCCACCAACCACACTTGGTAGTATCTATGAGATACAGCTATTAAGCCAAGGTAAGGTTGTGCTTAGTGCATACTTTGACATGCCTAAAAATGACTGCTTTTTGTCTGACCTACCCTTATATACAGCTTTCCCACCACGCGAGAGTTATCCGGTTGATGAGGTGAATTGGGGTGATATAAAAGGTGATTTTGTAAATCAGACAGACTTGTCCAGCCTGATATTTACAGCAACCCAAGCTAATCAGCTTAAGCAAGAATTGACTGAAACCACTAATACTCAAAACACTATTATCAACGAAGGGCTTTCGGATATTAGTGAGGAATTGAGCGGACAGGTCTATGAGCTTACTCAATCAACAAATACAAAAACAACCCAGCTGGAACAGAAGATAAATACCGATATTGCTGGCGTGAGTAGCGAAATAACAACTCTTGATGAGAAGGTTCTTTTAAATAAAAACCAGTTGGAAGCTAAAAACGTAGAGCTTCAAAACCAAATCAACGCCAATGGTGGCGGTAAGTTTGCTTATACCGCATACGCAAAAATGGAAGCAGCGGCGGCATTACCTGCAGAAGACCCTCTTAAGTTACCTGCCAACTCAAGCATTGATGTCACTAACGATCCAGACCTCACAAAAAACGGTACTTATGCTTACGATGGCACTGTATTCACTAAGTCACCTTATGATCCGTTAACGCTAAGTAAGGGTTATACGGATGCTAAAATTGAAATTGACGATACTGATACCGAAAACATCGTTAATGTAAAAGATGCTAACGGCATATCATTGATGCGCACAGATATAGATGGTAAACATTGGTTTCATGGCATTGACGATGACTTAAAAACAGCTCTTGATAATTCAGCTACTAATACCCTTATAGCGCTCGAAGAGTCTGAGACTATTGCTGAAATAAGAGATAGTAATAATACATTAACTTTTAAACAGACTTTGGACGGAGATATACACGCGGTCGGCACAGGAAATATATCTCAAGCTATTAGAGAGCTTAAATCAGGGACTAACTCTACTGATAGCGCACTAGATGCAAAGTATTTAGCGGGTAAGTATGCTGATTATACACTTGCAGAAACTATTGATAGCTACAAAGACGTCGGATCACTACTAACAGCCACGCAAGTTGACGCCCTTGGTTTGTTTACGCATCCTGTTGGGGTTATTCGCATACCTACTATCACACGTATCGGTAAAACAAAATACTTGTTATTTTACGAAGCTCGCGAGTCATTTGACGACTACGGAACTATCAGCCAAGGCGTTGTAACTCTTAATATTGACCCTGTTACGCTTGCGCCTACATTATCAAATCATCAGTCTTTAGGTGATGGCTATATAGATGTGGCTGACAAACTGTGGACATTTATGTACGGCTGCGGTCTAAAGTTAGCTAGCGGCCGCATCATCTGCATGTATGTTGAGCGTCAAAAAAACTTTGAGCATAAGCTAATCACTCGCTACTCAGACGACGACGGTGTTACTTGGAGCGCACCCGAAGACATATCTTACGTAAAGGGCGGTTTCACTAATGGCATGTTACCGTGCTCGCAAGGGCTAGAAAAACGCTTTGGGCAGCACGTAGGGCGTATTGTTTTTCCAGTCTGGACGAGCGGCGTTAACTATACTGTGTCTGATTTTAGAGCAACTTATATCTACTCCGATGACGGGGGTTTAACTTGGTTGCGTGGTGAGGAAGCGCCATACGGTACGGGCAATGAAGTGCAAATAGCCGAAGATTTAAACGGCGATATGCTGTTCGCAATTCGTTTGCAGAACAAGACACCCGCCAAAATTATCGCAAGACACTCAGACAAGACAAAAGAGTACCGCACAGTCGAGGTTAACAAATCCCTGACTGATGAAAAGATTATGAGTGGGCTTATCCAAGGGGACAACCTCTATGATTTTTCAGCTGCTAAATTTATTTTATCAACTTGTCTAACTGAGTCACGCACTACGTTGCTAATACATACAAGCTATGATGGCGGTGTTAACTGGCGAACCCACATGTTGCCGGAGGCGCTAAATCAACCTGTGGGCTATACGTGCATTGAGAGCATCAGTGCAAGTCACAAGTTAATAATTTGGGAAGCTGACGGCTTAGTTAATCTTGACTACACAATCATATCGCTTAATACATTAATTGCAGGAGCATAACAAATGGCAGCACTTATTTTAAAATCAGGTAACGCATTAAATAATAATGTTGAGTCGCTAGACTACGCAGCTTACAGAGATAGGGTTTTAGCTGATGGTGGTATGATTGTTAATGAGCAAGCGGTTCGGGACGCAATGACGTTTGTGCAAACGCAAGGCATCAGCCAGAGTGAGGTCTTTAGTGCTACGTCAGCAGATTGGGGCATCCGTCTGCTATCAGGAGCACCTAATAAGCTATACAGCTTGTTTGGTGATGCGGGTGACTTGGACGCTATCATTGGTGGTGCAGGGCTGCTTAACTATAATGACACTCGTTACAACCACTCTGTTATTGAGTTTAAAGGATACTTTAACTCAAGTAATGCGCTTGTCAGTAAAGGGGTTGCTAACAACGTAACATCGACTGGCTTATGCGTTATCTCAAAAGTACCAGTGCTAGCGTCTGCTAGCGATTATGGTTCGACAACTTCTGTGGGTGGTGTCGCAGAATTGGCAGACTTTAGCAATAGTGCTACGTCAGCAGAAGCCTTAAGTAAAAAAATACTATCAATATCTCAAACACGGGCAACAACATCTGATATGCCGAATTTGTGGTATGACTCGCTATACGGGTATGCAGGTAGTGCGACCGCAATTACCAAAACAACATCGCCTGATTTAACAAAATGGCGCACAAACTCGACGCTATTGACTGCAAGCAAGTTGGAAGTGTATGTAAACGGAACCGTGTCAGTATCAGATACCACGGTTACACCCACTGCTATCACTGACAACCTAAAACTTAACATTGGGCGTACACGCTCAGGTGCAGCAGCATTAGCTTATCAAAACCCACTTTGGGGCGATGTTGCCGAGGCGTGGTGTATGGTCAATACAAGTGAAGCTACAATGAAAGCTCTGTCTGTTAGAGCAGCAGCAAAGTATATTGATTAATCATACACCCAAAAATCTTTATATATTATTTTCGATCGAAAATATTACTTTCGATTAAATCCTTTAACTTTAAACTGCCATCGACTGATAAATGATCGTCATCAAAGTAGTACGAGACAATCTCATTACCTACGGGGCAGTTTAATCTACCGCACATCGTCGAAGTTGGGTCTACAACGGTTATATTTTTATACTTCTTAGCTTCTTCGATAATCATGGCATTTGTAGTTGCCTGAAAATCATTATTTTGCTTAAGAGGTATTGATTTATTGCTGATTTCCCCGCTTGTTAAACGATCATTAATCAATGAGTTATAAAAAATTTGGTCGGGTGTCGTTTTTTGCAAAGGTACTTGTAGTATTACAATTACTTTTGTATCTGTTTTTGCGTACTCTGCAAACGTATCCTGCAAACCTTTTTTGAAGGCTTCTAATGATGTTTCTTGATTACTTGGATGGTCTGCATTGCTGCGGATATACTGCATGTCACCGCCGTCATAATCTCCAGCTGTATAGTATGTCCAGCGCGACGCTAACACAAGATAATCCACATTGTTGTTTTTAATATAGTCTACAACTTTGTCATTTAGCGCGTGACAGTCTTTATCGACTTGGTCTTGTCGATCAGGATATACATTTAAAAAGGGGACACATCCGCTATAGCCTGTGTATGTAAACTCTAGGTCATTATCTTTTGCAATACTTTCAATTGCTGGCAAACTAGAATATGAATGACTATCACCATAGGCAAAAATTTTCTTACTACCACTGGATATTGTACAAAACTCACTATCTTTTTGATGTTGTCCAGGTTTATCAAAGCATTCGTAATCACCTCTTTTCATGCTTTGTAGTACGCTATTTGGTACTAAACCAAGTTTATAAGGATACTGATTTGCAAGTGCCAATCCGGTTGCCGAAACTACAACTGTGGCGGCAAATATTTTTTTGTAGTTTAAATAGTTATAACTAGAGATAAACTTACTACGCTCAATATATTTATAGCTTAAAAATCCTAGCAATATAGATAAGGCTAAACCGAGATAGACATAAATTTCGGGCAGCTCAAAGTAATATATTGCGACAACTAATGGCCAATGCCAAAGATATATAGAGTAAGACCAGGAGCCAAGCTTTTGGAATACAATATTACCCGTGATAATGCTTTCATTACGTTGAGCTTGAATAATTAAAAATGAACCTAGAACTGGGAATATAGCCAAATAGCCCGGCCACAAGTTTTCTGCTGAGATTAATGCATAAGAACCAATAATTAGTGCGATCCCTAACCATTCAGCTGCTTTCTTTCTAGTGTCTGACATTGTCAAAGGATAAAGATAAGCAACGCCACCCATGGTCATCTCCCACGCGCGAGTTGGGAATAGGTAATATGAAGCACTTGGGTATTGGTACGTAGCCCAAGCTGAAAACAAAAACCCAAAGACTGTAGCAAGGACTACAGCCACTTTCAGGGCATTGAGAGACATAAATTTTCGCAGCACAATCAGTACCAGCGGGTATATGATATAAAATTGCCACTCGACTGATAGTGACCACGTATGCAGAAGCCATTTTTTATGAGAGTCCGCGTCAAAATAACCGGACTCCATAAAATACACGAAGTTTGATAAAAAACTAACGCTACTAATAGAGTGTTTACCTAGAATCTTGTAATCTGAGGGAGTGAGATAATACCAGCCCCATATGAGCAAAACGAAGCAAAGCAATGCTAAAGCTGGAATGATCCGATTAGCACGAGCTATATAGAATTTTATAATAGAAAAGTTATCTTGCTCGATACCTCGGAAGATTATACCTGTCATCAAAAAACCTGAGATGACAAAAAACACATCGACGCCCGCAAAGCCACCAGGCGACAATGCAGCGTTAAAATGAAATAGTACGACGGCAATGACGGCGAAAGCCCTAAGGCCGTTGATATCTTTTCTAAATTTCATAAGCTGAACTTTGTTGAATATAGTAGTGTCAGCATTATAACCATATTGTAAGTATCTGTGTTGATTGTTAATGCAGAGTTATTAAACCAAACCCCTTAATTGGGGTTTTTTATTATCTAAAATTTGAGGGTTCTTATGGACATCAAACAAACACTGTTGAGGATGTTTTTATTCAATAAATGGCTATGTAAATCGGAATCTGCCAGAAAAACAAGCAAGATACTTGCTAAATTTAAACGATACTTGGCTATCAGCATTACGTTTGCTGAGGCTGTCAATGCGCTATTTATACTGAGCTTTAGCCTTGTTTTCATCTACAACAAGGCTTTTGATACGGGTGGATTAGCAATGCCCAGCTATAGGGTTTTTGACTCAGTATCTATTTGGTGGTTTGTAGGATTTTTCGTTTTAGGTGTCCTACAAGTAATAGCAATGCTAGTGCCATCACTAAGAGCCGTCAAAGCAAGTGGACTTTGTCAGATAGCATCATCATTGGCGTGGGGTGTGATCACAGGCGCTTACTATGCAGCACAACACGGCATGATAACACCGGCAACAGTCATCTTTAGCATATGGGCAGCCGCCATGTTTTTCACAGGCAATAAAATCATCAAGCGAGCGATCTTAAAAGAGCGAGTCACTACTAAGGAGGCGTAATGAGCTTAGCATCAGAGGTTATCACCTCATTCACTCCACAGGTAATATTCGGTATGTTTGGCGGATTTGTTGGCGGTATTTACGGTATCAACAAAAAAGGGTACGACTTAAAAATATCAGTAATTCTAATCTTCACAGCGATCGTAGCAGGTAGTGCAATCGCGGAAGTCTTGCAAAAGAAGTTTGGACTGACGTACCTTTTACTGCTTTGTTTAATATCAATTCCAGCTGGTGCGTTCTCAGGTTATCTGATGGTCGCGCTAGATGTGGTTAGCCCTAAGTTTGCAGCCAAGGTTGCTGACAAGATAGGCGAAAAGGTGGTTGAGAATGTAGATTAATAATAAACTTTAACCAAAAACCCCTTAATTGGGGTTTTGTTGTTTTTGGAGAATATAAGTATGAGTGAGCAACATATTATAACTGCGCAAACGCTATTAGAGGACGCTGGCGTTTACACCGATGAAATTGACGGTGTGTTTGGCGATAACTCACTAAAAGCGGTACGAAAGCTATTATTGAAAGCCGGTGTCGTGCCAGCAAAAAGCAATCCAGTAGTTAAGCCAGCACAAACAAGTGCGCCAGCATGGATTATCGAAGGCTTAAAGCATTTAGGTCTAAAAGAAATCAAAGGCCCAAAGCATAACAAAACCATCTTGCAATGGATCAAAAACTTGGGCGGTTGGTTCACTGATGATGAAACACCTTGGTGTGGGACATTCATTGCTCAGTGTTTAAAAGAAGCTGGACGCAGCGTACCTAAGCATTGGTATCGTGCGCTCGCTTATGAAAGCTATGGTACTAAGTTAAACAAGCCAGCTTACGGTTGTATTGGTGTTATGTCTCGCACTGGCGGTGGTCATGTGACTTTTATCGTCGGAATCACTAATGATGGTCGATACTTAGTAGGCTTGGGCGGTAATCAATCTGATGCGGTTAATTTAATGAAATTCCCTATCGCAAGATTTACCGCATTTGTATGGCCTGCATACAGCAACAACGTACCATCTTCACCATATCCTGATCGCTACAATCTACCTAAGTACGATAACAGCCTCAAGGTGTCAACCAAAGAGTCATAACCTTTGTATGGAGCTAGTCATGTATCTTATCTTATTGGTCAGATATTGGCAGTATGTTGTGATAGTAGTGCTGACCTTGATGCTTGCTATCGCATCCTGGTGTCTTCAGGACGCCACCAAAGAAATGCAATTAATGCGCGTGACTCATGATTTAGAGGTAGCCAACAATACCGCTGAAACAAGCTTAAAGCTGGCTGAGATAGCACGACTAAATAACGAGAGGTACCACAATGCTATATCCGAAAACACCAAAGCGACACGTCTTGTGGCTGATAGCTATGCTAGCAATAACATCGTTGTCAACAGCTTGTCAGACACAATCGACAAAAACACCGCAGCCTTTATCGCAGCCAATGCCGATGCCGACGCTCAGTACACCCTTGCCCTCGCAGACATATCAAAGCAGTGTGTCTTTGACATTAAAGAGCTGGCAAGACAAGCTGACGGACACGTCAACGACATCAGAATGATGCAACAAGCATGGCCTAAACAATAAAGGTGACCTAATGCACATACGAATTAACGACTTTGCTGGCACGTTCCCTCAGTTGCACCCAACCAAACTGCCGGACTATGCCGCACAAGATTGCAAAAACGTCATTGTTGAAAGGGGTGTTTTGTCACCAAGCACAAAAGCAACGCTTGCTAGTGGCTCAATCTATCTCAACGATAATAATTTTCTTAGTGCGATTTTCTTTAATCACAATGGTCATACTTATAAAAAATATAGCAACGATATTGTTAACTTCACCTTCTCACCAGTAAATGACTCTTTTAGATTGTACTGGACGACTGAAGATAAAGATAAGCCATTGATGTTTATGGATTGGGATGTTGCGAGTGATAATAGTCTTACAACTGACGGTAACGCATATCAAGCAGGTATGCCGCCACCAGTGTTTGAGGCAATTAAGATCGAGGGTATCGTTACAGCAGAAGAGTATGCAGCCAAAATTGTTGACGCATCTGAACCAGAACCGGAAGTAGAGCCAGAACCGGAAGTGGACAACGTGGTTTATATAACCGTTTTTGGAAAAAAGTTTGCATTGAAACTAGAGCCGAAAACAAAACTATTTTCTAGCCCTACTGCTACCACTACGACACAAGCACAAAAAAGCGTGTCAGCAGAAGATCTAAAAAAAGCAATGATGATTGATGATCCGCTTACCCAAGCGATTGCAGATGTACCTGGTGACGAGGAAGCTAGAATCTACGGATTCACCTATGTCAACAAGTTTGGTGACGAATCTGCGCCTACTGTGCATGATGAGATACTGTATATCAAGATAGGCGACAAGCCAGTATTGACGTTTAGCTATGATGCCAGTGATGTAGATGAGCTGCAAAACAAGTATGCAGTGACAATCATTCGAGTTTATCGATCATTAACTGACTCGTTAGGCCAAGCTCAACTGTTATTTGTAAAAGATGTGCCTTTCGATGTTGATGACAACAATCAGTTATTAATTATGGATGAACTTGAAAAAGACTCTTTATTGCTAGGCGAGCCAATAGTAACCACAAACTACGACCCGCCTAGAGATAACCTGAAAGGTTTAGGCGTTACTGATTATGGTGTTGGTTATGCTTATCAAGGTAAGAACATCTGTCTATCAGAGCCCTACCTGCTTTATGCTTGGCCTCGTTATTATGAATTAAGCTCGCAGCAGACCATTATGGGTATGGGTCATTATGACAATACGATTGTCGTTGCCACGTCAGGCAATCCTATATTACTGAACGGTATTAGTCCTGAGAGCATGGGTGTGCTGAGTTTGCCGTTATATGAAGGGTGCGTATCTTCTCGCAGCATGGTTAACCTCGCACATGGGTGTATGTATGCTAGTAACAACGGTCTTGTGTTGGTGTCATCTAATAGCGCCAAACTGCTAACTGATGGCGTATTTGCCACTGATGATTGGCAAAAAATCAACCCATCAAGCATACATGCCAGCGCCTACAAAGGTGGGTATCTGTTCTTTTGGGATAACGGCACAGAAAAAGGCAGTGGTTATATCGACCTGAATAATCCAAACAAAGGGGTGTTGTGGTTTGATGATCATGCGCTAAACACCTTTTTGGACGATGGATTGGTTCAACTGGTCAATAATAAGATTAATGCCTTTGGTGAGAGTGTCAATATCCATCAAACATTCAATCCTGATTATGGTGATAACCGCAGTAACAAGGTGTTATTTTGGCAATCAAAGGTCTTTAATGTTGATTCAGCTAGGCGATTGCTGGCAGGTCAAGTGATTGCAGATAGTTATGAGGATAGCCGTGTTGTCTTTCGCTTATATGGCAATGAGGCTTTGATACACGAGGGTGTGGTTAAAAACGCAAAACCTTTTCGTATTAAAAACCACAGCGGCAAGCGAGACTTCTATATAGAAATAGAGTCGAACGTACCAGTGCGTGAGATTGCTATTGGTGAAACGATGAGAGACTTGATTATATAGGTGGGTTTTATAATGAGTAGACAAGGGCCGCCAGCCATACCTAAAGACTTGGGCCGCGACATGATAATACTGATGCAGTATATCACCAGCAGTCTTGCCAGCCTTGAGAAAGAAAGTATTGATAACAAGAGCCGCTTAGCCTCAGAAGAGCAGACCAAGCGGCTTGATAAAAAGAACAAGCTTGGCACTATCAAAGAAGTTAATAGCAACCTAGAAGAGTTGGACGATAATATAAAGTGGGCAATTATCGGAGAAGTCGAATCTCTTGAAGCGCGAGTGGAAGATTATATCAAGCTTGTCCGGCTAGAGCTGCTAACCTCAATCGCTGAAGCTGTAACCCTCAACAACGAACAGTTGCTTCTTGACGCTGGGTTAATGATGGATGAAAAAATACAAGCCAGCAACGAGCAGTTATTGATAGATATTGAGCAGTTGATTGATGAAAAAATAACCGCGCAACACCCACCGCCAGCATGATAGTTTGCTATACTAATAAGGCGTTACTTTGCTTTATTTGTAAGTCTTTGGCAGTCTTTGCCACCTCACAACACTCAGATACCTAGCCATGTTTACATGACTGGGTTTTTCTCGTGTCTAAAATTTATCAAAATCAATGAATCATATATAAGGAGTGGGCTATGTTCGGTTTAGCTGGAATAGCGTTGGGCATCATATCAGGCAATAAAAATTCTAAAAATGAGAAGAAGGCGAACGACCAGTCCTACCAGATTCAAAAAGAGCAATTAGATTTTGCTAAGGACAGATTCGAGCAGGCAGACGTCACTTATACTCCTATCGAAAACTCGCTTGTTTCTATGGCGCTAGACAGCAATAAGCCGCGATACGGTGAGGCCACAAGCAATGCGATAGGCGATATTAATACGCAGTTTGCTGGTGCCGAAGATGCTCGTAAGAGAAACATGCAGCGCATGGGTGTTAACCCTAACAGCGGCAGAGCTGACTCAATGGACAGGCAGTTGTCGTTGTCACGCGCAATGGCGCTGGCAGGCGGCATTAATGGTGCCAGAGTACAAGAGCGCGACCGCGCTGATAGCGTAGGTTGGGAGCGTTTATACAATAGTATGACGTTGGGCGCAAACAAAATGAATGGTACACAAAACAGCCTTACCGAAGCGCAGAATAGCATGGCAGCCACGCGAGACAGACAGGCTGACTACTACGCTAAAAAATCACAAGCTGGTTACGGTATGGCTGGTCAGATTGCTGGTATGGGTTTATCTGCAATGATGGGAGGTATGTAATATGTCAGCACTTGATGGATTGGCTCAATTTGGTTTAAGCATGACCAATAGCTATTTGGCGAACAAAGAGAAGCTTGACGCTAAAAAAGCCGCTGAAGAAGAAAAGCAGTATCAGCGTGGGCGCGAAAAGGTTTCAGATCTTCGTGCTCAAGAGCAGTTTGACATGGAAAAAAGCAGCGCACAAATCAAGTTGAAAAATGAGCAGCAAGGCGCAGCTGACATTGACGACGAGCGAGGCTATAAGCAGGCTTACAATCAGTATGAGTATAGTCGGTCGGTTGGTGATACCAATGGCGCGATTAATGCAATTATCAGTGGCACTAATAGTAATAGTAAAATTCCTTTCAAGGTTGATGTTGAGCGCGATGAAACTGGAAAACCAGTAGAGCGTAAAGACGAAAAAGGTAATGTTTATTATCATCAAAACGTCTACGACAAAGATACTGGCGAGCTGATGAGCACTAGCACAACTACCGCAGACGGCCTGCTAGAAAGCTTTAATAAGCTTGAAAACGCAAGTGAGATTGCAGCCGCCAATGCTGCTTATGCAGCTGCTAAGAAAAAGAAGCAAGAAGAAGATCAAAGCGCGCTATCTTTATACACCGCCAAAAAAGGCGTCGATGTTCGTGCTGATGGCATAAAAGCTGAACGCGATCATATCTACAAAATTGATGAAATGGGCGTCAAGCATGGGTATACCATCGACGAGCTTGGTATCAAACATGGATACACCATCGATCTCGAAGGTATCAAGCACGCCAATGCAGTTGATTTATCCAACGTAAATGCTCAAAACAACATTGGTATTCGTACCGCGCAGTCAGACCTTGATGCAGGTGGTACGCCTATTGTTGGTGGTGGTGACGATATTCAATCCATTATCAATTCACTCACTGGCACAGAGAGCAGTGGTAATAGTGCAGCCTTTCGTACCAATACTGACGGTAGAAATTTTGGTGGCTTAATACAGATGGGTGATGCGCGTTTGCAAGACTACGCTAACGCCACAGGAACAAGGCCAATTACAGCAACTCAGTTTAAAAACCTGCCAGCAGCACAGCAGCGTGCAGTTAATGAGTGGCACGTTAGTGATTTGACAAAAGCAGCACAAGCTACTGGCGCGGTTGGCAAGGTAATTAACGGTGTGCCAGTGACGCTTAGTGGGTTGGTTGCCGTCGGTCATCTTGGTGGCAAAGGTGGCATGAATAAGTTTGTGCAAACCAACGGCAGATACAACCCTAAAGACCAGCTAGGTACCTCGCTTACTGACTACCTATCAAAGCACAGCTCAGGCCCTATACAAGTACAGCGCTCAGTACCAGGCGTACCGAAAGCCGCTAAAGGTAGCAAGACAACACAAGCGCAATCGGGCGAAGGCATTACAAACACAAAAAGCTATAACGCTAATATCGACAAGGGTGTTAATACTGCCTTGAAAGGCGTTAAGAGTCTTGGAATAAAGTCAGATGCCGCAACGACTGCGACGTTTGCACGTGCTGGCACGAAACTAAAAGAGATGGGCAAAGCGCAAAACGAGCAAGAGTTTTTAGGTCTGTATCAAGAAGCGTTTGATTTGGTGATCGGTGCTGTACCCGAACGCGCCCGTAAGAATATGGGTAAGGCTGATCAAAATGCATTAGGCCATAAGGTGCTGCTATCAATGGTAGGTGCTTCTTCTCTTGGCAATCTAAAAGAGATTGTCTATCGCATCAACCCAGCAGCCAGAAGTGGCGGCAGCGTGACCGCAGGCGGCTTAACCTTGCCCGGTCGGCAGGCACCAAAAGGTGCTGCAAATTCTGGTTGGAGGTCAATAAGCAAAGAGGAGTTTGTTGGAGCATCAACACCGCAAACTGGTAAGCTGCAAGCGCTGTACTCGCGTGGATTGACGCCACCAAAAATCGATCCAGCAGCCGCAGAAAGCTTTGATTATATGAACAACTTAAACGACAACATGGACTGGTAGAGACAATATGAGCTTAAACGATAAATTATTCAGCATTGCTAGTTCAGCCGTTGAGAAGCAGCGCAAAACTCGTGATAGCCGCAGTGCGGTATCAAAAGGTTTTGATGTGGCCACCAATAAAAGCTACTCGAATGAAGATAAGAAAGTGGCAGCCAAAGCCTTGCGCGAGTGGGAAAATAAAACTTGGAAGCCAAAGGTTGAGGCCAAACTCAAGCAAGAGCTAAAAGCGCGTGCGCCTCACTTAAAGCCGGGCAGCCCAAAATACAATCAGACTTATGAAAGCCTATTCAATAAAAACTATAAAGACCTGCAGGCCGCCAAAGCGGAAGCACAACAAAAAATTGGTACGCTACGCAAGCCTAAGCAAACGCAGCGCGAGCTTGATAATGAGTACCGCACCAATGAGTCTATCCGTAATGACACCGTAGGTGTTCAAGCCGCCTCACATGCAGCGCGTGACACAGTGTCAGCCGTAGGCGGTGCGCTTGCTACTGGCACATCACGCTTACTACGTGCGCCATTACAGCTTGCCGCTGACGTGGGCGACAATGACGACGGTGGTATCTTTGACCGTGGCGCAAAAGCGCTAGAGAGCTATGAAGATGATATATCTAATAACGTCTATCAGGCGTATGGCGATATTCAGCAGAACGGCAACTTCTCACAAAAGCTTGCTGTATCAGCCGTTGAGCAGGTGCCAGCGCTTGCTGCTAGTTTTGGGGCAGCAGGTGTAGCTGCTAAAGGTGTTCAGGCCGTAGGCGCAGGCGCCAAAGCAACGGCAGCCGCTTCTTATGGTGTGGCTGGCGCGTCTATGTACCCACAAGCTTATCTTGATGGTAGCGATAGCACCAAAGATGAGCTGGAAAATGCAACGTCAGAGCAGCTTGCCAGCGCTGAACGCTCGCAAGATATCTACAAAGGCATGTTTGACAAAAACGTCAAAGCTGGCATGAGTGAGGATGAGGCGCACGCGAAAGCACGCGATCAGACCATCAGTGAAATTGCTGAAGAGTCAGGCGAGAATGTGGGCCTTGCGACACTAGCACTTAGCATGATGGCGCCAGGCGTCGGCTCATTCACTGCCAACCGAGCTGCTGGTGGTGCGGTTAGTCAATGGGGCCAAAAGGTATTCAATAAGCTTGCCGTCAAAGCAGATGCAAGCAAGGTAGCAGGAGCCGCCATTCCTACAGCTGTTGGCGCTGGCATTGTGGGGTTAAACGTCGCTGAGGAAGGCTTGCAAGAAGGTTATACCGACTTAGTGGCGCAGCAAGCGGCTGTCGATGTGGGTGTCAAAGAAGAAATAGACAGAGCGCAAAGCACCGAAGCTGTCCTGATGGGCGGTATTTTAGGCGGCTTAATGGGCGGTGGCACCTATATCGGTACGCGTAATTCAAAACTACAACAAGCGCAAGACGGACTCAAAGTCGCGCAGCAAAACTATGCTGATATTGCATCAACCATACCGCAGCTACAAGAGCAAATTACAGCTGTGTCGCCACGCTCAGCAGAAGGTCAGGCGCTAATCACACAGTTAGAGCAGACCAAATCAGCGCTTAATGCTATGGCAAGTGATGCTGAGAGTCGCGGTATTCCTCGCACGTCGCTGGCACGTCGCGCACCACGTATTGACCCAAGTAACAGTATCGATCAAGAATTTGACGGTCAAGTCGATGGTGCAACTGAGATTGACGAACAAGGTTTTGATGCTGCATTAAATCCGCAAGGCACGCCAGCCGCGCCAGTACAACCAGTCGTTGACAGTCAACCTAGCGAGCAAGAGCTTGACGCGCAAGATGCGCAGATCGCTGAGCTTATCGCAGAGCAGCAAGCGCTCGATGAAGCCATTGACGATGACAGCGCTGGTAAGCCGGTCGAAGAATCTTTAGCAGCCGCGCAAGCATGGTACGACGACAAGCGCGGTGAGAACAAACAAGGGTTATCAGGCGTCGTGAGCCGAGCAGCTGCTAAGGTTGAAGATGCCGCGTTCGCAGAGCAACAACAAGTGATTGCTGGTACAGGCGCTACTATTAACGACTATATAGCGAGTAGGCGCGCTGAGCAGGCGCAGATTGATGCAGAGATCGCACAAGTCGCAGCAGACGCTAAGACGGAGCGCGAACGCCAAGCCGCTGAGCAATTAAAGCAGAAGCGTGATATAGAGCGTGCAGAAGCAGAAGCCGAGATTGCCAAGCGTGCAGAGCTTGCACAGCCTTATGAGAATGAAGCGTTTGATACTACCGTTGTGGGTGCTGATGGTACACCGTTTAACCTAGCAAGGTTCTGGGATAGCAATATGCCAGCCGCTATCAAAGCCAAGGCAATCGCTGATGCGTTCGGTGGTCAGGTAGAGCAGAATGTCGCAAAGGCAGATTGGGCAAGTTTGCCTGAAGGTGTGCAAAAGCAGTTGCACCAGTGGATGACCGGGCAGCTTGAAGCGGTACGTCAAAGACGTGAAGCGCAGATTCAGCCGGACCAAGCAGTGCAGGAAGAGCAAAACAAAGCTAGTATCAGTCGTCAGCTTAATGACTCACAGGTCGCTAGTGGTCTTACTATGCCTGTGCGTGCAGAACAAGCGCCAGCGGCACCAGTAGAGACAGATGCAGCCACACAGTTGACTGATGAAAACCCTACTATCAATATTCCGGCACCAGTTTCCGATACATCGTCCGTAGAATTAAATAACAAGCCGTCAGGCAGGCATGCACCTACCAAGACATATGGTCGTGAACCTTGGGCGTTTATTGGAGAGAATGAGTACGGAATGCCTATCTACCAAAGCCAAAGCGGTGAGCGAATTACCCAAAAGGCAAGTGGTGACTTCTTAGGCGCTGAAACAGTTAATCCAGAAACTTACAAGGTCGATCCTAAAGAGCTTGCGAAAGAACACTATACAGTATCCGAAGTTGCTGCAGCTAGAGAGAGATACCAAAAGGTTCAGGATCAAAATAAAAAACAAGTAATTAGTGCGCCTCAGCAAGTAGATGCGCTACCTGATGGCGTCTATAAAAGTCAGCCAGCCGCACGCGCTGCTATCAAGCAGCAAAAACTTAATCCAAAAGAAGCATCTATTGTCAAAGTTGATAATGGGTGGGAGTTAGTAGAATCTACACCAGCCACTAGAGCACAAGCAAGAGTGGACAGCAAAAACGCAGACAGAAAAGAGCAGGAAGCCGACCAACGATCAGATGACACCGCAATACCTAACAATGATGTCGCTATTGGTAAAGACGGTAATGCTAAGTGGTTCGGTAAGCAGGATAAGGCGCAAGCGTTTATTGATAAGAAGGGTATTAGCAATACGCATGAAGTCGTGCAGGCTGGCAAGCGTTTTGAGATACAACCGAAGGCGCAAACATCAGGAGCTAGCAAGCAAACCTCGCAACCTACCGATGTATCAATTGAAAACAGAGGTCCTGATACTCAGGAGCTAACCGCAACAGGCAAGGCTAAGATTACAGGTCAAGCAGGATGGGACGGCAACATTGCCAAGTCTCGTGATTTGGTTCGACAGCTACATGAAGCAGGGTATTTATCCAAGATTGAAACAGAAAATGCTTTTACAGGAGGTGTTTATACTCTATCGGAAGCTGCTAAGCTGGGATTGAAACGCCAAGATAACCCACCGCCAGTTAAAAATATTGGTGACAACATTACCGACAAAGGTGGTCGAGAACATAGACTGGTTAGTGTCAATTACAATAAGTCAGGCGGTATAGACAGTGTTAGCACTCAATACTACTCAGAAGCAGACGGCAAATATAAATCCATTCAAGAAAGATCGCTTGGTGATTTTTGGAGAATGTTTGGTGAGCTGGATTTATCTTCTACTGAATCGGAGCAAGTTAAGGCAACTACCGCCAAGAAGCCTAAACCACTGACTGACGAGCAGTTTGCAGAATTAACCAGCAGTCGCACCACGCCTTCTACACCGACTGGCGAGCAGTCCGCGCCAGCCAAACGAGCAGCAGCGAAGAAAGGAGTTAAGGAAAACAAGGTATTTGGCGTTGCTCAACAATATTATGAGCCAAAGCAAGAAAGGCTAACTGTAGAGCCAGGCGATGTTAAGTGGAGAGATAGCTATTCCGATACAAACGCTGTAATAAGACAGCTTGTTAAGAAAGGGTACTTGGAAAAATCAGAGTTCGATAATTCCAACAAGGAACATTCGTCGTTAATTGAGTTAGCTATTAAGGGTATCAAGGCGGAGCGCGAAGCTGCTAATATCGCACCTCAAGCCACTACCGAAAAAACACAAAATGATGTAGCGCCAGAACCCAAAGGACGCTTTGCTGATAACAAGCTATTCACTGAAGATAAGGTAGCAGCGGCACGCGCTCGCCTAAAATCCAAGCTAACACAGGTCAACTCAGGCCTAGACCCTGAAATACTAATGGACGGCATGACGCTGGCAGGGGCGTACATTGAAAGCGGCGTTCGTAAGTTTGGTGACTATGCCAAAATGATGATGAGTGATGTAGGGCCAGAGATTAAACCCTACCTACTAACACTGTGGAATGGTGTGCGTGATTACCCTGGATTAGATAACGAGGGCATGACCAACGAAGTTGATAGTCGTGCTGAGTTTAATAAGTTAATGGCTGAGACTGAGCAGGCAAGCGAACCTACCACGCCAGCCAAAACCAAACACCCTGAATCCATCGACGTAGGCAACGACAAGCGCCTATTTGTTGGTGAAAACACGGAGGGCGAACCTATCTATGAAGATAAAAACGGTATAAGATCAAAGCCAGAAGGTAACTTTATGGCAAGCGAGCCAGTAGGTATCAATCTAGGTAGCGAAGGTCCTGCTTATGATGTGAGCCGACGCGCTGATAAATTCAAGACAGTGGAAGAGATAAGCGAGAATAACAATGATGACACCGAAGCAGGCACGCAGGATCAAGCAGGAGCGCCGGAAGTACGAGCGCGAGGAAGTGACCCACAATCAGGAGCTACACCAGCAGATAGTGGAGACGTGGCAACAGAACAGCCCACAAATGACAGCGCGACTGACGAAATTGCAAGTGCTGGACGACCTAGCGTTCGTGGTGCAGGAGCGAATGTGGCAGACGAAGGATCAGTACCAAGCCAGCGGAATGCCGAGATCGGACGCGAAGGAACAGGCGACACGCGAACATCTAATGCTAGAGCCGGAAAGCGAGCAACAGACAGCGGAACCACTTCACCAGCCGCTACCAAAGCAAGCGCAACCGACCTATTAATTGAAAACCCACTAGAGATCGTCGGTGGCACACCAGTACAGCGATTCAATAAAAACCGTGAAGCGCTAGAGCTGCTACAGCGTCTTGAAACAGAAAGTCGCCAAGCCAGCCCAGCAGAACAAAAGATATTAGCCGGATATATTGGCTGGGGTTCTTTTGGTCAAGAGCTATTTCAAGGTTCATGGGATCATCCTAAATATAAAGACGAGGGCGTCTGGAAAGATCGCGGTGAATGGTTGCGTGAGACGATGGGCGAGTCTGCCTGGAAGTCAGCACAGCGCTCAATCACCAATGCCCACTATACTGATCCACCTACTGTTATGGCGATGTGGGCTATGGTTGAGCGCATAGGCTTTACTGGTGGGCGCGTACTAGAGCCGTCAATGGGTACTGGTAACTTCTTTAGCATGATGCCAGCGCAGGTACAATCGCGCAGTCAACTCACTGGTATTGAGCTTGATGAAATGACAGGCTCGATTGCTAAGCAGTTATTCCCACAATCAAACATTCAAGTCATGGGGTATCAGGAGTCTAAAACGCCTGATAACTTCTATGACGTGGTGATCGGTAACTATCCTTTTGAAAACACACCAGTAGCAGACCGTCGCTACAACAAGCTAAACCCAATGCTACACGATTACTTCTTTTTAAAGTCGATGGACCAAGTAAGACCAGGCGGTCTTGTGATTAGTATCACATCGTCCGGCACAATGGATAAGCAGAACGAAGGTATCAGACGCGAACTTGCCAAACAAGCTGACCTAGTGGCTGCTATTCGTTTGCCGTCTGGCGCGTTTAAAGATTATGCTGGTACAGCCGTAGTAACCGATATTGTCATCTTGCGCAAGCGTGCCGAGAAAGCCGCTATCGTGCCAGAAGATGCAACATGGGTGGCAGTTAATGATTATGTTACCCCATCAGGTGAAACCATCAAGCTGAGCCAATACTATATCGATAACCCTCAAAACATCATTGGTACGATTGATTTTGGCACAGGCACCACTAAATTTGGTGCAGGCATGATTGTTCGTCGCCCAGACAATATGGAAGAGCGCTTACAACAGGCAATCGACTTGGTGCCTGAGAACGTCATGCAGGCCGACACCACAACCGACCATCTAACCTACTATGCTAACACAACAGGCGAGCGTCACGGTTCATTGTTCAGCAATGATGCAGGCGAGCTTATGCTTGCTCGCGGTGATCAGATGGTTAAGGCCCAAGACGTTACCAGTTATGAGGTGAAATCCAAAGCAACGACGCTTGATCGTGAGACTCAGATCAAGGACGCTATTGATTTACGTCAAAAATTTACCGCACTTGTTGATAAAGAGCGTGCCGGGCAAGAAGCTGAGACAGAACGCAAGGCGTTAAAATCAGCCTACAATGCTTTTGTTAAAAATCACGGCAGTCTGCGCGACTCTTACGCACTTAAATACATGGATCGCGTCAATGACCCATTCTATTATGACTTAGCAGCACTTGAGCAAGACGACGGCAAGCCAGCTATCATTATGAGCAGAAGTACAACACGTGGTAAGGCTGCTATCAAAAACCCAAGTGTGCGTGATGCTTATGTGCTGGCACGTAACAACTCAGTAAACCCCACGTTAAAAGAGATTGCAGCGCTAACGGATAAGTCTGAGCAAGAAATCCGTAAAGAGCTTAAAGATAGCGGTGCGGTGTTTGAAGGCCCGAACGGTGACATCGTGCCGTCTGATATTTACTTATCAGGCAACGTGCGCCAAAAACTAAGAGAAGCAGAAGCGGCCCTTAAAGATGGAAATAAGGCGATGAAAGATAACGTCGCTTCATTAAAAGCCGTTGTGCCTGAAGATGTGCCTTACTTTAATATCGAAACCAAACTAGGTGCAACCTGGATACCGCCAGAAGCCTATCAAGATTATATTGCTCACATGCTAGGCAAGAGCGACGCGGACAATATAAACGTATCATTTCTATCAGGTCGCTGGAAGGTCAAGCTGGGCAAGGGTATGAACCATGCCGCAGAAGCGCGCACAAACTACGGCACCCATCATTATCACTTTAGTGCATTGGTTCAGGCCGCCTTTAGTAACCAGGTCGTTCGTATCACAAGAAAGATTGACGGTGAAGAGGTTTATGACCATGAAGCCACAAGCGAAGCCAATGAGCGTATCGCCAAAATTCGCGGTGACTTTAGCGAGTGGCTGTGGAGTGACCCTGAGCGCCGAACCGACTTAGAAAAAGAATACAACGAAGCGCGTAATGCTTGGGCCACACCTAAGTATGACGGCAGCTTCTTAACCTTTGAGGGTATGGCGCTATCACTAGGCAAGGGTGAGTTTAACTTGCGTGAGCACCAAGCCAATGCGATATGGCGTGCTATCGTCAACCGTCGTAGTATTAATGCTCATGAAGTAGGTACTGGTAAGACGTTTACGATGGGCGGTATCGCTATCGAGTCGCGTCGATATGGTATCGCTAAAAAGCCGATTATCTTTGCTCATAACGCCAACAGCGCAGCGGTAGCGGAAGAAATCCGCATGATGTACCCATCAGCACGTGTGCTATATGTGAACAACCTTGAGCCTAAATTCCGTGATATTCGTTTGCGTCAAATTGCCAACGATGATTGGGATGTTATCGTGATGCCGCACTCTCTTCTTGATCGCATGACATTAACCGAAGATACCTTAATGGCTATGGCGGCTGATGATATTGCCGCACTTGAGCAAGAGTTTAGAGAAGCTGCTGAAGAAGATGGCGAGAATGTCAGTAAAATCAATCTCGATGATGACGAGTCTATTGGCAAGATTCGCTCTACCACTGCAAAAGAGTTGGCCAAGTCTCGCAAACGTATCATTGAAACCATCAAAAAGCAGGCCCAGCAATCAAGCAAGGCGAACGCAGTTACTTTTGAGGACTTAGGCATCGACATGATCTTAGTCGATGAGGTGCATGAGTTTAAGAAGCCGCCTATTGTGACGCGCATGAAGATGAAAGGCTTGAATACAAGCACGTCGCAACGCTCTATTCAGATGCAATTTTTAACGCGATATGTTCGTCAGATGAACAATGGCGGTAACGTGCACACCTTTACTGGTACACCTATCACCAATACCATTACTGAGATTTACCATCAGATGCGCTATGTGATGGAAACGGAAATGAATGAAGCCGCTGTGTCAGATTGGGATGGTTGGTTTGGCTCGTTTGCTACTGAGACACAGGACGTTGAGTTGTCGAGTGCTGGTGATTATGAAATGGTCACACGCTTAGCAGGCTTTGTGAACGTGCCTGAGTTGCGTCAGATGATCGGTCAGTACATGGACACCGTGTTTGCAGAAGATATGCCTGAAATGCAGCCACGTAAAACAGAGTCCGGCAAGACAATGGGTGATGATCTTACCGATCTTGAACGCGCTCATCTATTAAATGGCAGAACCGAAGGCGCAAAAGACAGACCGTACAAAAAGGTTATTAACGAGTCTGCAGACATGACCGCAGAACAGAAGCGGATATTTGCACAGGTGCAAGAGTACGCGGCAGAATGGCGCGACGCTGACGGTAAGACTCGCAGAAAATGGATGAAAGATGGAGATCATCGCTCACCATTAATCTATGGCCGCTTGGCTGATACCGCTAGTTTTGACGCCCGATTGCTAGACCCTGATTTGGTTGGTAAAGAAGGGCAAGTGCCTGATGACGAGAACAGCAAAACCAGTCGCGTGATCAAAAATGTTAGAGATATTTATGACAGTCACGAATTGGCTAGTCAGGTTATCTTTATGGATCAAGGGTACGGAACCAAAGCAAAACGCAGTGGTGGCCGTAACGCACAAGGCGAGAAAAACCCAGACATCACCGTTGATATATTCTCACCAGTGCTGGATTTGGTGGAACGATTGGTTCAGTCTGGCATACCGCGAGAGCAGATAGCAGTGGTCAGCGGTAAAACCAAGAAGGAGGAGCGCAGTAGAATTGCAGCCGCCATGAACACCGGTGAGATTCGCGTTGTGATTGGTAGCACGCAAACGCTAGGCGTCGGTGTGAACATGCAGCGCAACTTGCGCGCCATGCACCACATGGACGCCCCTTATATGCCTGGTGAGTTAGAGCAGCGTAACGGACGTGGCCAGCGACAGGGGAACCAATGGAATACGGTTTTAGAATACCGCTATATGACTGACCGCTTGGACGGTAAGCGCTGGCAGATACTCGCGGTCAAGCAGCGCTTTATCACCGCCTTTATGAAAGCGAAAGGTAACGCTCGTACAATCGAGGGTGATGCAGTAGAGGAAGAAAGCGATATTTTAGAGTCGTTCTCAGAAGCCGCTGGTGATCCGCGTATTTTGCAGCGCGTCAAACTACAGAAAAAGCAGGACCAACTAAACAGTAAAGAGCGCTTATACACTCGCGGCATTGCTGACATGCGTAGAGAAATCCGCACGCAAACAGAGCTTGCAGTTAATAACCAGGCAGCACTCGATGCAATCAATCCTCAAGCGGTTGAAGATGCACTTGCCAGCCAGCGCGACAACTTTAATGTAACTATTGATGGTAAAACCTACGATAAGCGCGCTGATGCTACAGCAGCACTAGATGAATACATTAAGAAAAATGTCAGACTTGGTGACCCATTAACCAAGGTTGGGAGTTATGCTGGCACGCCTATGTCAATAGTGTTTAAGCATGGCGCACCTAATCCTGAGTTGGTGCTAACAATGGGCGGCCAGACATTTAGCGGCAAGGGCATTACTGGCTTAGAGTCAGTCATGCGCAATCTACCTAAGCAAATAGAGAAGAAGCAGGCAAGTATTGAAAAATCAAAAGCCACGGTTGAGCATTTAAAGAAAGCCGTTACACAGCCATTTACCCAGAAGGCAGAGCTTGAGCGTGTTGGTAAGCAGATCAAAGCGCTTGAAGCTGATTTAGATTTAAACCCAATTCCAGCGCCAGTATGGTTGCGTCAAGGTGCGCCAATGGATTCTGAGGTTTTCTACGGCAAACAGCCTTTTGTGGTAACTGGTCATCAATACAGCAAGGACGGTTACTTTGTTGTCGCAGAGGACGATAAAGGCTCAACCACCATTCCTTATCTTGAAGCAAAAGACAGTGTAGGTATGCCGTTGTACGACGAGCAAGAGTTTATTGCACCTGAGATTGTCACAAAAAAGGATGCTGATAGCCTTACCGAAGAAGATCGCGTACCTGGTACTGAAGAGCCTAAGTTTTCTAAAACCAATCCAGCCAAAGGATTAACTGGCACTACCAGCCAGCAAGTTATTGGTTTGCTGCAAAATCGTTTTGGTAAAGAGGCAGTCGCCCAGCTTATCAAGGCTGGCAAGCTACGAGTGCGCACGCTCAATGATTTTGTTGGTAGCAATGGTCGATTACTCATCCCAAACGACGCAGAAGGCTTTTACCATCAAGGCAAAGTTGTGTTGATTGCTGATAATCTTAAATCTGATACAGCTGTAGCGACACTACTTCATGAGCTTGGCGGTCATGCTGGTATTCAATCGATGCTTTCAACCCAAACTTACATGGGGCTTATGGAAAACTTCTATGATTTAGTGAAGTCTGGTAACAAGTATGCAGTAAGAGCCAAGCAGCGTGCAGAGGCAAGCACCTACAGCGCTAGTGAAGCACGCGATGAATATATCCCATATCTAATTACTGAATATTCGCAAGCGA
>Ga0098067_1000054_pt1 | contig 48989 bp, 39 predicted proteins | sample 26_taG_FD_92578 | JGI IMG/M metagenome (GOLD analysis project Ga0098067, IMG submission 92578) | Marine viral communities from Cariaco Basin, Caribbean Sea - 26_WHOI_OMZ | ecosystem: Environmental > Aquatic > Marine > Oceanic | place: Caribbean Sea: Cariaco Basin | collected 2014-11-09
AGAGACTACCAATACCCTAAAAGCTAAAGCGTTTGAAAAAGGTCTGCTATTGGCCTCTTGCGGTATGTTTGGCAACGCCATCCGTATTATGGTGCCCTTAACGGTAGAAGACGAGATTTTAGCGGAAGGTATGCAGATTATTGCGGACAGTCTTAACGCATAATTTTTAAGTCAAAATATTATATTTTTAAAACTTAGAGCTTGAGATGTTGAAATTAATGTCTCAAGTTTTTTTATTTTATGTCGACCATGCTAATTGCTTGAAGTAATTTAGACTATTAAATTGACTTAATGACTTATTTCACTACAATAAGCAGTATTTTTTGTAAAACCAAATACTGTTCAGTTATTTTCTTATTATGCTATAGTATTGATATGTAAATACTAATACGTTTATGTACTGATATCTTTACTTCGATTACTTTTACCAAGCCTATTGTAATGGTGTTACTGATGGTTTTTGGGCTAAATATATGGATTTTAATGTAATGTCTCTTAAATCTTGGCAAACGCTAGTAGTAAGTACTTTACTTTTAAGCGCACTATCAGGATGTACGGTTACCTCTGGCCTCAAAGCAGGAGAGTTGCCACCAGTAGGGAAATTCATTGCTGAAAATGGTATGCAGTTTAATATTCAACCCCTGCATTTAGCCAATATGTCTGTGCCTTATGCGCAACTAGGTAGTGGGAGTCAACTGCTAAACCCTAGCAATATAAATCGCAATGGTCCGGCCAATTCAAGAATGAATAATAGCCAGATTGCTGAGCTATTAAGAAGTGCTAAGCCTGCCGATTATCGCATTACTTCTGGAGATATCCTTAGTATTAATCTGGTAGGGTATCCAGAAATTACTCCGCCTGTCGCTATTAACTCTACGAATCCTTATGCAGCTGGCTTTGTCGTTGATCAACAAGGCTATATTCAGTTTCCTCTTATCGGCCGTATTCAAGCCGGCGGTGTGAGCGTACCACAATTTACTGCCAATCTACGCTCACGCCTACAAAAATATCTAAAATATTCTGATCCGCAAGTTAGTATTATTAATTATCGCGGTAAAAAGTTTTTTGTAGATGGCGCTGTGCAACAACCAGGCGAATTTAATATTGCTGATGGCCCAGTTTCTTTAGTAGGTGCCATTTCTATGGCTGGTGGCGCTTTACCGACGGGCGACTCTAATAGTATCGAGCTTATTCGTAATGGCAAGCGCTATCAGCTTGGCTTGCGTGACCTACAGACAATGGGCGTAGCGCCCAATCAAGTTTATATCCAAGATGGCGATGCCGTCCATATTAATAATCGCGACCGCAGTAAGGTTTATGTCTTAGGAGAGTTTGGTGAAGTCAAACCTTTAGAGATTCCTGAACAAGGGATGAGTTTGGCACAGGTGATGGGGGAGTCCAAAGGGCTTAATCCTAATACCGCCAATGCGGCTAAAGTCTATGTCGTCCGTGATCATCCCAGTATGAACTATAGTGATATCTACTATGTAGACCTACAGTCAGTTACCAATTTAGCGGTTGCTAGCCGTTTTCAAATGCAGTCTAACGACATGGTCTATGTGGATCCAACAGGACTCACGCGTTGGTCAAGATTCATCAACTCGATTTTACCTTCAGCGTCAGCCGTGCGCATGTTGTCAGGGTTATAAAGGATAGCATAGCTATCGTATAGTTAGAGATATGCCTATTCGTCAGGTTTAGATAGATAAGAGTAACCATACTCATGGATAAATTATGGCATTTGATAATATTTTAGTGGTCTGTGTAGGTAATATATGTCGCAGCCCCATGGCAATGGCGTTATTACAAGCACAATATCCGGATAAGCATATCGATTCCGCAGGGGTTTCAGCCGTAGTGGGGCATCCTGCCGATCCTGCAGCTATCGAAGTTATGGACTCACAAAATATCGATATTACGGATCATATCGCTAAACAGATTACGGCAGAGCTAACGGTAAAAGCTGATTTGATTTTGACTATGTCTACCAGTCAGACTAAGTGGATTGAGTCCAAGTGGCCACATTGCCGTGGCAAAACTTTCCGATTGGGGCATTGGCTAGACCAAGATATTGCTGACCCTTATCGTCATGAATTTTCCGCATTTGAAACCGCCTATCAAGACATCGTAGCTAGCCTAGAACTTTGGCAAGACAAAATTAGTTAATTAGTGATTCCTTTATGAGCAAAACTACTCCAGATTTGGCCAAGGCTGCGCCTGAACAAGACAACGACGAGATTGATCTATTAGCCCTATTGTTAGTCCTACTACGGGGCTGGAAAGTTATTATTATCTGCGCCCTATTAGGTTTGCTATTAGGCGTATTGTATAGCCGTTATGTCAATCCAACTTATAAGACGGATGCGCTCCTACAAATTGATGAAAAGTCGAATGGTATTGCAGCATTGGGTGCAAATATCTCTGAGTTAGTCGCACCCGAAGTGAGCCCAGCACAGACCGAGCGTGAGCTGATAAAGTCGCGGATGGTATTGGAGCCGGTAGTTGATCTATTGCATTTAGATATTCTGTTAGCTGATCCTACGATAAGTGCAATCGATAGGCTAGTTGAGAGTGAAACTGCAACGCAGATGAATACTAATGAAGGTGTCGCTTTAGCTACTAAAGATGGCGAAGCGCAAGTCAGCGCTTTTGAAGTCCCACAACCTTTTTTAAATAAAGCTTTTACGCTTACCAAATCTGACTTGGGTTTTACTTTAAGCGATGGAGTAAACGAGTTTACGGGTCAACTCGGATCGCCCGTTACTTTTAAAACCATTGAGGGTGATATTGAAATCACTGTATTGGCTTTACCTGATAAAGCTCACCCTATCAGCTTAACTAAACGCTCACTACAAGCAACTACAGATGCGTTAAATACGGCGTTGTCAGTGACAGAGCGGGGCAAGCAGACTGGTATTGTACAGTTGACTTTGACAGGGGATAACCAAGAGCAAGTTAGCCGTATCTTAACCCAAGTCATCCTATCGTACGTCGATCAAAACCAGGCTCGTGGTTCGGAGCAAACCACCACAACTATCAAGTTTATGGAAGCCCAAATTCCTAAGCTTAAGCAAGAGCTAGAAAAAGCAGAAAAAGCTTTTAACGAGTTCCGAGAAACTTACGGCACTATTGATGTTAGTAAAGAAGCTGAGATACTATTGACGGAGAGTTCGCAGTTAGAGGCACAGCTCAGTGAGCTCAATTTAAAGAAAGCGGAACTTAGTACTTATTATACTGATGAGCATCCCCTTGTCATCCAGATTACTGATCAAATTACAGTTTTGCAGCAGCGTAAGAAGGAGATTAAGGACGCTATTGCACGGGCTCCTGAGATTCAACGTGAGTTTCTACAACTCTCAGAAGACATGGGTATTAATCGTGAAATCTACCTGACCATGCTCAAAAACTACGAGCAGCTGAAAATTGTCCGTGCTGGGGAGATTGGCTATGTCCGTATTGTCGATATGCCGATTAATACTTATAAGGCTATTGCCCCTAAGAAGCTACAGATTTGGGTGTTGGCCTTACTGTTAGGGACAATGTTAGGTACTATGCTGGTTCTACTCAGAAACTTATTGCGTAATACAGTCAAAGATCCAGAGCGTATCGAAGCCAAAACAGGCGTACCCGTCATTGCGACAATACCACACTCCAAATCCTTAGAGCGTTTAGGTAAGAATAATAAGGCTTCTAAACGCTTATTGGCTCATGCCGAACACGATGGGCTTAGCTATGAGGCTATAAAGAGTCTGCGTACTTACTTAATGTTTGGTATGCCCAAGGAAAGTAAAGGTGTGGGTGAAGGTAGAGTCATCTTGATTACCGGTGAAAGCCCAGGTATTGGTAAGTCTTTTATCACCTCTAATTTAGCGGAAGCCTTTTCTCATCTCGATAAAAAAATCTTGGTGATCGATGGCGATATGCGTTTAGGACATTTGCATACCATATTTACTATTGAGGATGAAAGTGGTCTAAATGAGTACCTGTCTCAACCTAAGCCTATAGTGACTGTATCTTCGGAGTCCTCGCAGGCTCCAGCTGCCACGAAAAGTTTAGACGTTACTCCTTATATTCATTCTACAAGTATCGATCATATCGACTTTATGCCGCGCGGTCGTCAACCGCATAATCCATCCTCGCTATTAGCCAGTGACCGTTTTGCAGAGATGATGGCGCAGTTAACTCGTCAATATGATTACATCTTTATCGATTCACCTCCTATATTAGCAGCTTCAGATGCGGTTATTACCTCACAGTATGCGGATAAAGTACTTATGGTGACCCGCTATAACCAGTCTATTGAAGGTCAACTTAATTACGCAATTAAACAGATGCGTAAAGCCAATATTGAAGTAGATGGCATTGTCTTAAATGATATGCGTCAGGGTATTACGGACAAGTATAGCTACCATTATAATTATGCTTATGGCAATAATAGTAAATAAAAGATAGGTAGAAAGCGAACGTCACTATTTAATTACTTCTAGTAATTAATAAAGATTAATCTACTTATAATGAGTATAAAAGTGAGTTACATTGACTGGACGCACTATATAGTCATTAAATGTTGGTTAATAGTCATTAGATTGCTGCTTTTTTGTACAGGAATAACTTATAATAACGTTATGAATTTTAAGAGAATAGATTGTATGACACATCGTCTAAAAAATAATAAATATTGTGAGTTTGATGGACGCTTTGCAAGGTGCTTTCAATAAAATGCAATCTACTAAATCATATCGGCTAACCGCAGTATTGCTTGCTCTACCACGTCCCGTTAAACGCGCTATCTTATTGACCGCTGACTATGCTATGTCAGTGCTGTGTTTGTTTTTTGCTTTAGCACTACGTTACGGCACAGTAGAAAACCACATTAGTCCTTGGCTACTATCCCTGTATGCTCTGATACCTATTTTAGGACTGCATTTAATTGGTTTTTATAAAGGCGTCACCCGCATCTTCTTTGACGCTGAGATGCGCCGAGTTTCACAGCTGTTTTTAGGGATTATAATAGCAGTGGGGCTCACTCTATATTTTGATTGGCTAGACGATATACCTCGTTCAGTACCTGCCATGTATTTGTTTTTACTATTTATATGGTTATGGAACAGTCGTTTGACAATACGAGAGATGTTAGCGCGTTGGCAGGGTAAGCGTCGCTTGCAGGGTAGCAGCGCCAATGGCTGTGATAAGGTCATAATCTACGGTGCAGGCTCTTCAGGCAGAGCATTATTTGATGCGCTACAAAATACGCATCGTTATAATGTCGTCGCTTTTGTCGATGATGATAAACGACTGGTAGGGGCTCACCTACTAGACAAGCCTATCTATACTACAAGTAACCTAAAGAAACTGGTAGCACGCTTGGATGTAGCACAAGTCTTCCTAGCGATGCCTTCTATTAATCGCGCCCGTAGACGGCAAATTATTGAAGATCTTTCAGATATATCGGTAAAGATTAAGCAGTTGCCGAGTTTAGCAGAAATTGCTGATGGCAAAGTGACAGTGAACACTATGCGCCCAGTAGATATTTTAGACGTGCTAGATAGAGAAACTGTAGCGCCCGACGCTGAGCTATTAGCGCAAAATATCCAAGGTAAAAATGTATTGGTCACGGGTGCCGGTGGTTCCATAGGCAGCGAGCTGTGTCGCCAAATTATTAAAAACGGACCGCGCTGCTTAGTATTATTTGAGCTATCAGAATACGCTTTATATGCTATTCATCAAGAATTATTGGCATGGCAGGCTAATTTACCTGATGAGCGGCATATCGAGATTATAGCGCTAATTGGGAATGTCACTAATGAAACCAAATTAGAAAAAGTACTTGTAAAATATCAAGTACAAACGGTCTATCATGCCGCTGCTTATAAACATGTGCCAATCGTTGAGTTCAATCCCTTCGAAGGCGTCATTAATAATGCTAAAGGGACTTATCATTGTGCCCGAGCAGCGATAAATGCCAATGTAGAAATCTTTGTTCTGATTTCAACTGATAAGGCGGTACGTCCAACGAATATTATGGGAGCGTCCAAGCGCTTAGCAGAATTGGTATGCCAAGCGTTGAGTAAAGAAGTTTGTCAGTCTAACACTGATAAATGTACGCGTATCAGTATGGTTCGTTTTGGTAATGTCTTAGGCTCATCAGGGTCAGTAGTCCCTTTATTTACTCGACAAATTGAGAGTGGTGGCCCGATTACGGTCACCCATCAAGATGTTACCCGTTACTTCATGACCATACCCGAAGCAGCAAACTTAGTCATTCAGGCTGGTGCCATGGCAAAAGGTGGTGAAGTATTCGTCTTAGATATGGGAGACCCAGTTAAAATTGTCGATTTAGCACGGCGGATGGTGTACTTAAGTGGTTGCGATATCAAAGACGAGTCGAATCCTGATGGCGATATTGAAATTGTTGTGAGCGGATTGAGACCGGGCGAAAAACTATATGAAGAGCTTATCATTGGCGAAGATAATATAGAGACCACGCGGCATCCATTGATTATGCAGGCTATGGAGCATAGCTTTCCATTAACTGATATTGAAAATATACTGAGTACACTCAGTGAAAAAGCTCAGCAAGATGATGTAAGTTGGTTAAAGGATACTTTTAAACATTTCGTAGTAGGCTACCAGTCAGATGATATGGCAGGTAGTACACAAACAGCCACTAAAGAAACTGAAACTTCAGGTACCGAAACGGTATAGGCATATATTATTTAATAATAACTTTAGTCATAAACAGTTAGATACAGTCATTCGCTAGCCATTAGTATAGGAAATTTATGATCGACCTTAATAATATAAAAATAGCAGTAATTGGCCTAGGATATGTCGGTCTACCGTTAGCTGTCGAGTTTGGTAAGCAGCGTCCTGTGGTGGGTTTTGATATTAATCAATTACGGGTAAAAGAATTAAGAGATGGTGTGGATAATACGCTTGAAGTGAGTAATGAAGAGCTAAAAGCTAACGCAAACTTGAAGTTCACTACTGAGCTAGAAGAAATTGCCGATTGTAATTTCTATATAATCACCGTGCCTACTCCTATCGATGATAGCAATGCCCCTGACTTTAGACCATTAGAAAGTGCCTCTACAGCAGTGGGTCAAGTCATGAGTAAAGGAGATTTTGTAGTATATGAATCGACTGTTTATCCGGGTGCTACAGAAGAGGTTTGTATTCCTATTATAGAAAAGACTTCCGGCCTTGTCTTTAATCAAGACTTTTATGCGGGTTATAGCCCTGAACGTATCAATCCTGGAGATAAAGTAAATACGCTTGCAACCATCACTAAAATAACTTCAGGCTCTACTCCAGAGGCTGCAGATCTCATTGATAATCTTTATGCCTCTATCATTACGGCGGGTACACACCGTGCCTCATCAATCAAGGTGGCTGAAGCCGCAAAAGTTATTGAGAATACGCAACGTGATTTAAATATCGCCATCGTAAATGAATTTGCCAAAATCTTTAATCTAATTGGTATCGATACTCAAGCCGTACTAGATGCAGCGGGCAGCAAATGGAACTTCCTTAAGTTTAAGCCAGGCTTAGTGGGCGGTCATTGTATTAGTGTTGACCCTTATTATTTGACCCATAAAGCTCAGGAAGTAGGCTATCGACCAGAAGTCATTCTTGCGGGTCGTCGCATCAATGACGGTATGGGACAGTATGTAGCTACGCAGATGGTAAAAAAACTAGCTAGCAAAAAGATACACATCGATGAGGCTAAAGTATTAGTACTTGGTTTTACCTTTAAAGGCGACTGTCCTGATACTCGTAACACCAAGATTATTGATATTATTAAAGAGTTAAAAAGCTTTAATATTAATGTGGATGTTTATGATAACTGGGCTGATAAGCAAGAGGCAAAAAATCATTATGGCATAGACCTGATTTGTGAATTAAGCCTAGGCTACTATGATGGTGTCATTGTCGCTGTAGATCACAGTGATTATAAAAAGCTAGGTATCGACTATATACGCTCTTTAGCAAAGCCTAACCATATCATCTATGACGTCAAGCATGTGTTTGCAGAAGCAGAAACCGACCTTCGTCTCTAATCGATATCACTCTTTATTTTATAAAAGTATATTAAGGAAGTCCCCATGAAGAATTTTGCATTGATAGGTGCTGCAGGCTATATCGCCCCTCGCCACATGAAAGCTATTAAAGAAACGAGTAACCAATTGATCGCAGCTTATGATGTCAACGATTCAGTCGGTATCATTGATAGCATCTCCCCGGATAGTGAGTTTTTCACTGAATTTGAGCAATTTAGCAACTATTGTCATAATCTCAAACGTTTCCCAGAGCAAAAAATTGATATAGTTTCAATATGCTCGCCCAATTATTTGCACTATCCACATATTGCAGCTGGCTTACGTATGGGTGCAGATGTGATATGTGAAAAGCCCTTGGTGCCTACCGAAGCTATTTTGGATGAATTGATTGAAATTGAAAAAGAGACGGGACGCAAAGTCTATAATATTCTGCAGTTACGTCATCATGATGCAATCCTAAAGCTAAAAGAGCAAATCGCTAGTGCTAACCGTGAAGAAAAGTACGATGTAGAGCTAACCTATATTACCTCTCGTGGTAAGTGGTATCTAGAAAGTTGGAAAGGCGACTTAAATAAGTCTTTTGGTATAGCGACCAATATTGGAGTACATTTCTTCGATATGCTTCACTTCATCTTTGGTGAGTTGGTAGAAAATGAAGTCTACTATACTGGTGAGACGAAGGCGGGCGGCTATTTAGAGTATGACAAGGCGCGTGTGCGTTGGTTCTTATCTATTGATGCCAATGACCTGCCTGAGAGCGTGAAAGGCAAGCAGCCAACCTATCGTTCGATCAATATCGAAGGGGATGAAATAGAATTCTCTGGTGGGTTTACTGATTTGCATACTATCTCATATCAAGAGATTTTAGCAGGACGTGGCTATGGCTTAGAAGACGCGCGCTTCAGTGTGAAGACGGTCGAACAAATTCGTTATGCCAAAAATGTCGTTACCGATGAATCTCGGTTGCATCCTAACGTGAAAGCGTTGTTGACGGAGTCTGTAGTATGACATCGGCTATCCACTCTACAGTCACAATTCATGATTCAGCTATCGTAGATGAAGGTGCACAGATAGGCGAAGGCTCGCGTATTTGGCACTTTGTTCATATCTGTAGCGGTGCAAAAATTGGTAAAGACTGCTCGATGGGTCAGAATGTCTTTATTGGTAATAAAGTTATCATTGGTGACAACTGTAAGATCCAAAATAACGTTTCTGTCTATGATGACGTTACCTTAGAAGAGGGTGTATTCTGCGGTCCTAGCATGGTCTTTACCAATGTTTATAACCCGCGCTCACTCATAGAAAGAAAGTCTGAGTATATGAGCACCTTAGTGAAAACAGGAGCTACTTTAGGGGCAAACTCTACTATCGTCTGTGGTATTACAATTGGTAAATTTGCCTTTGTCGGTGCTGGCGCTATGGTCAATAAAGATGTTCCCGACTACGCGTTAATGGTTGGCGTACCTGCTAGACAGATAGGCTGGATGAGCGAGTATGGTGAGCGTTTAGATTTGCCAATGATAGGGAATGAAGAGGCTGTTTGTAAACATACTGCTGCTAAATATATTTTAAGAGATAGCCAGTTAATTAAGGAAGTTTAAATGCAGTTTATCGATTTGGCCGCGCAACAAGCTCGCATCAAAGATCAGTTGGATAACAATATCCAAAAAGTATTAGCCCATGGCCAGTACATTCTGGGTCCTGAAGTTCATGAGCTAGAAGAAAAGCTTTCAGAATATTGTGGCGCGAAGTACTGCATCACTTGTGCCAATGGAACAGATGCCTTGCAAATCTCACTGATGGCATTAAATATCGGAGTAGGGGATGAGGTTATCACACCTGGCTTTACTTACATTGCGACTGCTGAGACGGTCGCTTTACTAGGAGCTAAGCCGGTATATGTAGATATAGATCCTAAGACCTATAATATGGACGCTGCCTTACTTGAAGCGGCTATCACACCGCATACTAAAGCTATCATACCGGTATCGCTGTATGGACAGTGTGCAGACTTCGACACTATAAATGCTATCGCTGCTAAGCATAAACTACCCATTATTGAAGATGCGGCGCAAAGCTTTGGAGCGACTTATAAAGGTAAAAAGTCTTGTAATCTAACGACGATAGGCTGTACTAGCTTTTTCCCTAGCAAGCCATTAGGCTGTTACGGGGACGGGGGGGCTATCTTTACTAATGATGAAGAACTAGCTACAGTAATTCGGCAAATAGCGCGTCATGGTCAAGATCGTCGTTATCATCATGTGCGTATAGGTGTTAATAGTCGCTTAGATACCTTGCAGGCTGCTATTTTATTGCCGAAGTTAGAGATATTAGACGATGAGATTCAGGCAAGGGTACAGGTGGCAGAGAATTATACTCAGCTATTGAATAAAATTGGTGTGACGACCACTCCTTATATTAAAGTGCATAATGAAAGTGCCTGGGCACAATATACCATCCAAGTAGAGAATCGTGATGTAGTCCAAGCTAGATTAAAAGAGGCAGGTATCCCTACTGCCGTACATTATCCTATTCCTTTAAATAAGCAGCCTGCGGTTGCCGATAGCAAAGCAGTATTATTAGTTGGGGATACAGTGGCACAAAAAGTTATGAGTTTACCGATGCATCCTTATATGAATGAAAGACAGCAAAATAAAATTGTTAGCGTGCTTCAACAGGTACTTATCTAAAACTAATGTATATATTTAAGCAAAAGATCAAAACCTTCTTCCAAGGAAGCTTTGTTAAAAATGTTAGCATGTTGGTAGGAGGAACGGCTTTTGCCCAGTTACTAACGATAATATTGCTTCCAATATTAACTAGACTGTATTCACCTGAAGACTTCGGTGTACTAGCTGTATATCTTTCATTTGTGTCGCTTATTTCTGTTGTTGCTTGCTTACGTATGGAAATAGCGATACCGATACCCAAAGAAGATAAAGATGCGGTAGCGCTGTTCGTGCTATCTCTAGGTAGTGTAGTCGTCATAACACTATTAACGGCTGTTGGAACGACTTTGTTTTTTAAGCAAATACATCAAGCAACTGGAGGAAAGCTAGAAGGTTATGTTTGGCTAATACCATTAAGTGTATTTTTTTCAGGAATTTATGCAGCGTTACAGTATTGGGCGACAAGGCATAAGGCATTTTCTTTAGTTGCTAAAACTCGCTTGAGTCAGGCAGTTAGTGGTAGCAGTATGCAAATTGGCTTGGGATATGCCGGATTGGCACCCTTTGGGTTGTTAGTTGGTCAATTGGTAAGCATGGGTGCAGGAATTATAGGCTTAAGTGGTTACTTTATAAAAAATAGTAGCCTTTTGCTTAGGAATATTAACGTTAGTGAATTAAAATCTGTATTTAAACGATATGATCGATTTCCTAAGTATTCTACTTGGGAGGCATTTGCAAACTCTGGTGCTATACAAATACCAGTAATTTTAATAGCTTACTATGCTGTTAGTGCAGAAGCAGGGTTTTTAATGCTAGCAATGCGTCTGCTTTCTGCGCCAATGAGTTTAATAGGAGGAGCAGTAGCACAAGTATATTTAGCAGAAGCTTCTGAAAAAAACTATGAGGGTCAGTTAAGGCAGTTTACTCAAAAAACAGTCAGAACATTAGCGAAGATAGGTATACCTCCAATTCTATTCGCTGGAGTAGCTGCACCATTTTTAATCCCTATTATTTTTGGTAAAGAATGGCAACGTGCAGGGATGATGATAGCGTGGATGTCCCCTTGGTTCTTAATGCAGTTTATAACCTCTCCTGTATCAATGGCTTTGCATATAACTAACAATCAAAAAATAGCAATGTTGCTTCAGTTTTTTGGTTTGCTATTAAGGGTAGGGTGCGTTGTAATATCAGGACTGTATTTCAAGCACTATATTGTCGAAATTTACGCATTGTCTGGGTTAGTGTTTTATTTAATCTACTTATTTGCAATACTTTTCGTTTTAAAAATTAACTTAAAGTAATATATTCTTTGAAATAAAAAAATTAATTTCAAATTAGCAAATAAAATATCGATATTTTAGACCATAAATTTTACTTAAGGTTTTGAAATGAAGAATTCAGTTTTTTTACTTGTCAATAAGTTTTTTAAAAAGATACGTTTGTATTCAATAAGAAATTCTAATATTGGTAGATATGTAAAAATTAATGCAGGTACGCAAGTAATTGGTTCTAAAATAGATGATTTTAGTTATTGTGGGTATGATTGCAATATAATCAATACAAATATTGGAAAGTTCTGTTGTTTAGCGGATAGAATAACAATAGGTGGTGCATCACATCCTATGCATTTTGTTTCTATGAGCAGTGTCTTTTTGACTCATAAAGATAGTTCGGTAAAAAAGTTGGGGAATTTAAAGTACTTGCCTTCTATATATACTTCTATTGGTCATGATGTATGGATTGGTAGTAGCGTTATTATCAAGGCTGGTGTAACAATAGGTACAGGGGCAGTTATTGGAGCAGGTAGTGTAGTAACTAAAGATGTCGAATCCTATTCTATAGTAGCAGGGAATCCTGCAAAGATAATTCGATTTAGATTTGATGAAGAAACAAAACGAGAATTATTACATTCAGAATGGTGGAATTACTCTGAAGAAAAACTTTTAACTTTATCTCACCTTTTTGATAGACCCATTGAATTTATAAAAGAGATTGGTAAATGAATATAGCACACTTATGTTTGTCTTGTTTTTATTATGATGGTTTTAGTTACCAGGAAAACTTACTTGTGCAACAGAATGTTAAAGATGGTCACAACGTACAGGTAATCGCATCTACTGAATCAATAGATTCAAATGGTAAAACTATTTTTTTATGTAAAAGTAGTTACATGGGGACAGATGGAGCCTTAGTGAAAAGAGTTCCTTACAATAGGTTTGTACCAAAAATAATACAACACAAAATAAAGTTCTATAATAATGTATTTAAGCTGCTCGAGGAGTTTAATCCTGATATTATTTATTTTCATGGTATATCAGCTGTCGAACTTCTGTCAATAAAAAGGTTCAAAATTAAAAACCCTAATGTTAAGTTGATTTTAGACTGTCATAGCGATAAATATAACTCTGCTACCAGCTTTGTTTCAAAAAATATTTTACATTCTATTATTTATAAAACCTGCTATAAGAGGGTTTTACCCTTTGTAGATAAGGTTTTCTGTATTTCTTTAGATGCAATAGATTTTGCTGTTGAATTCTATGAGACACCTAAGGAAAAAATAGAGTTCTTTCCGTTAGGCGGTGAGTGTCTAGAAGATGATGCTTATTACCAGTTAAGAAATGATTTTAGGTCAGATCTGAACATAAGTGATAACCAGATAATGATATTGCAAACTGGAAAAATAAATACTAAGAAAAAAGTTATTGAATCAATAATACAGTTTAAAAAGATTCTTAATGATAATTTTGTATATATAATTGCAGGCTCTTTAGAAGAAGATGTAAAGACTGAAATATTAAATCTTATATCTTCTGATAAACGTATTCAATATTTAGGTTGGGTTGATTCGTTTAAGCTGAAAGGTCTACTCTGTGCAAGTGATGTATATTTGCAGCCTGGCTCGCAGTCGGCAACGATGCAGCAAAGTATATGTCTGAGAAATCCGGTTATATTAGATAATGTGAAGAGTCATAAACCTTTTGTAGATGGTAATGGATGGTTGATTAATAATATTGATGATATTTACAATATACTAAAGAAAATATCGACTGATAATGAATCTCTAGTAGCAATGTCTAAAAGGTCCCATGAAATAGGATTAAATACTTTAGATTATAGAAAGCTTTCAGAGAAAATATATGAAGTTGTAACATGAAAGTACTTAAAAATGATCTAATAGCACAATTTGTTTTTTTTTTAACAAACTTAATATTTGCACTTTCGATAAATTTTGTTCATAGTACTTATTTATATGAAAGCCAAGAATTTTGGGGGTATACCTACTATGAGTTAACTTTCGATAAATGGTTGATTGTTTTTTTTAGTATATTTTTGACAAGCTTAGTAACTCCATTAAAAATTGCAAAGCCTTCTAGTATTATTTTATACACATTGCATATAGCAGTCATTATACCTACTATAATAATAACGCTTGGCTTGAGAAAAGATTCAATTGAAATATATGGTTTAGAAATTTTTTGTCTAATATTTGGTTATTGTATATCAGCTGTAGCTTCTGCATTAACAGGTAATATCAAAAATAATAATTATGATTATTATGTGCCAAACATAAATTCAGAAAGAATGTTCTTAGCTCTATGGTTTATCTGTTTTTTTACTTTACTATTTTCATTTAGAGACATAATTAACTTTGTTGGATTAGACGATATTTATACTCAAAGAGCAGCTGGAAAAAGTAGAAATCTATTTGAAGCATACATGCAGACATATTTACCAAATGTTATCTGTGCAGCCCTGATGGCTTTCGGTTTAATAAAAAATAAATATACATATATAATGTTATCCGTAGCAGGTTATTTGCTTATGTTTGGCATTAATGCTCAAAGAACTGTTTTCCTCATGCCAATTATATTGTATGGGCTATATAAGTATTTAAACTCTAATAGCTTTAAAAAAGGTATTCTAATTAGTTTTAATATGTTTTTGTCTTCTGTTTTTTATATAGTTGCTATACTACCGAATGGAGCTATTAGAGATTTTTTTGGCTTTTATATAGTTACTCGTGTTTTTGCTACTCCAGGTATTATGCTTTCATTATATCATGATGTTTTTTCTGTAACCTCTTATACTTACTGGAGCCATATTAAGGGAATAAGTTTAATCGTTAGTAAACCTGATTTTTTTGCTAACAACCTAGATTGGCCACAGTTAGGTTATATTGTTGCGGACTATCGCCTAGGCATCATCAGTAACTCTAATGCCAATATTTTCGCTGCTGATGGTGTAGCTGCTGCTGGCGGAATTGGAGTTATTGTAATCAGCATGATATTCGCCTTTTATTTGTTTTTTTTAGATTCTTTGTCTAAAGATATAGATCCAAATTTTAAGGTCATCGTAGCTTTTCCTATAGGATTTGCTTTAACTAATGGATCTTTAGCAACTATTTTATTGTCATTCGGTGGTATCTTTTGGCTACTGTTTTATTTTTATATTAAAACTAAGAAACTAAGATAGAGAGAAAATATGTTTAAAAACAAAATATTACTAATAACTGGCGGTACTGGGTCATTCGGAAACGCTGTATTAAAACGTTTCTTAGATACAGATATTGCAGAGATACGTATCTTTAGTCGTGATGAAAAGAAGCAAGATGATATGCGTAAAATCTATGCAAATCCTAAACTGAAGTTTTATATCGGTGATGTGCGTGACTATAACAGTCTATTAAATGCTACTCGTGGAGTGGATTATATTTACCATGCTGCTGCATTAAAGCAGGTGCCCTCGTGTGAATTCCATCCTATGCAAGCGGTAAAGACCAATATACTGGGTACAGAAAATGTACTAGAAGCGGCGATTCAAAACAAAGTAAAACGTGTTGTATGCCTAAGTACTGACAAAGCGGTCTATCCCATTAATGCTATGGGCATCTCAAAAGCTATGATGGAAAAAGTCATGGTAGCAAAGTCACGCAATTTAGAAGGCTTGGATACCGTCATTTGCGGTACACGTTATGGTAATGTGATGGCGTCTCGTGGTTCGGTTATTCCACTATTCGTTAATCAAATACGCCAAGGTCAGCCAATTACGATTACTGACCCTAATATGACCCGCTTTATGATGACATTAGAGGATGCAGTAGACCTAGTGTTATATGCGTTTGAGCATGGTGAAAACGGCGATATCTTTGTACAGAAGGCTCCAGCCGCTACTATTGAAGTGTTGGCACAAGCTCTGACAGGGTTGTTAAGTCTTAGTGAGCATCCAATCGTCATAATGGGTACTCGTCATGGCGAAAAAGCCTATGAAGCACTACTCAGTCGTGAAGAGATGGCAGTAGCTATTGATCATGGAGAGTACTTCCAAGTACCAGCAGATCAACGTGATCTAAACTATGAGAAATATGTTGAAGAAGGTGATTTAAAAATTACTGAGTTTGAAGACTATAACTCTCACAATACTATACGTTTGGATGTTGAGGGTATGAAGCAGCTATTACTAAAGCTGAATTTTATTCGTGCTTTGACGCAAGGCCAATACATAGATCCAGAGGCATAGTGATGAATGTTTTAGTAACAGGCTCAAATGGATTTATTGCCAAGAACTTAATTCAGTTTTTATCTGAAAAGTCAGATATTAATATACTCAGCTATAATCGTAACTCTACTGCTGAACAGTTAGAGCAAGCAGTTATTGCGGCTGACTGGATTGTCCATTTAGCAGGGGTCAATCGACCGCTTGATGAGCAGGAGTTCATTGAAGGCAATATTACACTTACTCAAAAAATAGTCGATATATTAAAGTTTGCTAATAAACCTACGCCTATAGTCTTATCTTCTTCCATCCAAGCTGAACGTGATAATGCTTATGGGCAAAGTAAGTTAGGTGGCGAGCAAGTGTTACTCGATTTGCAGAAAGAGCAGGCCAATCCTGTATATATCTGTCGTTTGGCCAATGTATTTGGGAAGTGGTCACGCCCTAACTATAATTCTGCTGTCGCTACCTTCTGCTATAACGTTGCTAATGATTTGCCTATTCAAATTAATGACCCTGATGCCATGATTCGATTGGTATATATAGATGATGTCGTTGATACTTTTTGGCGGATGCTAGAAGGAAGTTATACGCCAAAGACACATTTTATGATAGAGCCTGAATATCAGATTAGCGTATGCGATTTGGCTAAGACACTATATGAGTTCAAAGAGTCTCGCAACAGTTTGATTACTGCTCCAGTAGGCACAGGCTTGCAGCGCGCTTTATACTCCACTTATTTAAGCTTTCTGCAGCCTGCACAATTTGATTACAGCGTACCGAAGTACGGTGATGAGCGAGGGGTATTCGTTGAGATGTTGAAGACCTCTGATGCTGGACAATTTTCTTATTTTACTGCGCATCCAGGCATCACTCGCGGTGGCCATTACCACCACAGTAAGACTGAGAAGTTTTTAGTGATTAAAGGCAAAGCACTTTTCAAATTTCAGCATGTCGTGACAGGTGAGTTCTATCAATTAAAGACTGACGGTGATGATCCTAGAATTGTTGAGACAGTACCTGGTTGGACACACGATATTACTAATATTGGTGAAGAAGAAATGGTTGTGATGCTTTGGGCAAATGAAATCTTTGATCGAGATAGACCCGATACCTATGCGATGCCTTTAACGAATTAAAAGTTGCTACTTATGAAAAAATTAAAATTAATGACGGTAGTGGGGACACGACCAGAAATCATACGTTTGTCACGAGTAATGTCAGCTTGCGATCAGTATTTTGAGCATATCATTGTACATACCGGCCAAAACTATGATTATGAATTAAACGAAATATTCTTTACGGATTTAGGTTTACGTAAGCCAGATTACTTTTTGAATGCTGCGGGGACGACAGGTGCTGAAACTATCGGCAATGTTATTATCGGGGTTGATAAGGTACTAGAAGAAGTGCGGCCTGAAGCATTATTGGTATTGGGTGATACCAATAGCTGTATGGCAGTGATTCCTGCAAAGCGCCGTAAAATCCCTACTTTCCATATGGAAGCGGGTAATCGTTGCTTTGATATGCGTGTACCTGAAGAGATTAATCGTCGTATTGTTGATCATACGGCAGATATTAATCTAACCTACAGTACCATTGCACGTGATTATTTATTAGCAGAAGGTCTTCCGCCTGATCTAGTGATTAAGACTGGTAGTCCAATGTTCGAAGTGTTAACTCAATACAAAGCTAAAATTGAGGCTTCTGATGTATTGGAACGTTTGGGCTTAGTAGAGGAGCAGTATTTTATTATTAGTGCTCACCGTGAAGAAAACATCAACTCAGATCAAAACTTTTTAGACTTAGTGGATATGCTTAACGCAGTGGCGGAAAAGTATCAGTTTCCTGTAATTGTTTCAACCCACCCACGTACGCGTAACCGTATTGAAGAACTAAATATTGAGTTTCACCCATTAGTGCAGCTGTTAAAACCTCTTGGATTTAGCGACTATAATAAGCTGCAATTATCTGCTAAAGCAGCCTTATCAGATAGCGGGACTATCAATGAAGAGTCCTCAATATTGAACTTCCCCGCTTTAAACTTGCGTCAGGCTCATGAACGTCCTGAAGGTATGGAAGAAGCAGCAGTGATGATGGTAGGGCTAAAAACTGAGCGCATTCTACAGGGTTTAGAGATTTTAGAGTCCCAATCGCGCGGTGAAGAGCGTCTATTACAGTTGGTTAGCGACTATAGCATGTCTAATGTCAGTGAGAAGGTAGTCCGGATTATTTTAAGTTATACCGACTATATTAATCGTGTGGTTTGGAAGAAGTATTGATTTATGAAGATATTGTTGTTAACACAATGGTTTGATCCAGAGCCTACTTTTAAAGGTTTAGCATTTGCCAAAGAATTAAAGCGCCAAGGTCATAATGTGCAAGTATTGACTGGCTTTCCTAACTATCCTGGTGGCAAAGTCTATGAAGGCTATCGCATAAAGCTTTTTCATAAAGAGGAAATAGAAGGTATCTCAGTTTTACGAGTAGCTTTGTATCCAAGCCATGATCGCTCAGCGAAAAAACGCATATTTAACTATGTAAGCTTTGGCTTCATGTCTTCTTTAGTTGGAGTTTTTGCTACTAAAAAAGCTGATGTCATATACGCTTATCATCCCCCACTAACGGTTGGCATAGCAGCAATATTAATAAAACTCTTCCGTAGAACGCCAGTTGTTTATGATATACAGGATATGTGGCCTGACACACTGAAATCTACTGGAATGCTAAACAATGAAAGGATTCTTGAGCTCATTAACATAGTTTGTAATATAGTTTATAAATATGTTGATCAAATAGTTGTTTTATCTCCAGGTTTTAAATCTATCTTAACCAGTAGAGGAGTTCCAGAAGATAAGATAGAGGTTATTTATAATTGGTGCGATGAACAAGCGTTGAACAATGCAGTGCCATTTAACCTAGAATACAGTGAACTTTTAAAAAATAAATTTAATGTAGTATTCGCTGGTAATATGGGAAAAGCACAAGCTTTAGATACTATACTCGATACTGCAAGAGCAGTAGAAGAGAATAAAGATATACAATTCGTATTTGTGGGGTCAGGTACAGAAACTGAAACGCTGAAACAGCGTGTACAACAAGAAAATATTAATAACGCTTTATTTATTTCTAGAATGCCTATGTCAGCAGTAGGTGAAGTGCTAAAGCTAGCAGATGTTTTATTAGTGCATTTGAAAGACGACCCTCTATTTAGAATTACTATCCCTTCCAAAATACAAGCTTATATGACTATAGGAAAACCTCTATTAGTAGGTGTTAGAGGGGATGCTGCTGAATTGGTCGAGCAAGCAAATTGTGGGGAAGTAGTTATGCCGGAAAACATTGATAGTATAAAAACAGGGATATTAAAAATATATAACATGAGTAAACAACAAAGACAGCAATTAGGTGAAAATGCTCAAAATTATTATAAAAGTAATCTATCTTTAGAGTCAGGTGTATCAAAATTTATTGAGATATTTAGGAAGGTTAGAAATGATAAAAAGACTTTTTGATATCACTGCTGCAAGTGCTGCGCTAGTATGTACATCGCCTATACTAATTACTACTCCAATCCTAATAAAGGCAACAAGTAAAGGGCCAGTTTTCTTTAAACAACAAAGGTTGGGTAAGGATGGAGATATTTTCCCTATTTATAAGTTCAGAACAATGACTGATAAGTCGAGAGATTTCAATAATCAGGTGCATTCAAAAGATGATGAGATTACCCGTATTGGTAAGGTTATACGTAGGTTGAAAATAGATGAGTTACCCCAATTGTTTAATGTGTTGATAGGGGATATGTCTTTAGTAGGCCCAAGACCTTGTTTACCTAGTCTGAAAGAAGAATTTAATCAAGATGCTGAAAAACGATTATTAGTGCGTCCTGGTTTAACAGGATTAGCTCAAGTGAATGGTAATATTTACTTGAGTTGGGAAGAGAGGTGGCAGTTTGATAGAAAGTATGTTGAAGAGCAGTCACTTAGTTTGGATTTGAAAATAATTTTAAAGACCATTTTGATAGTAGTATGTGGTGAAGAGTGGGGCAAAAAGTAATGAAAGTAGGGTTAATTGGAGGGGTAAAGTCGAGTGCTTTAGCACTTCGTAAGCTATGTGATTCTGACTTGGATATAATAGAAGTTTTCGGTTATAGACCTAAGGATCCTGAGCTAGTGAGTGGATACTATGACTTAGAGCCTATTTGCCTAGAAAACTCTATTAACTTTACACCATTTATCAAAATAAATGATTTCTCAGATAAAATACAGTCACTAAACCTCGATTATTTGTTTGTTGTTGGTATCTCACAATTAGTTTGTGAAGCAATAATAAACGCTCCTAAGATGGGAGCTATCGGCTTTCACCCAACAAAGCTGCCTCAAGGTAGAGGGCGTGCACCTGTAGCTTGGTTAGTTCATGAAGTTATGGAAGGTGCTGCAACCTTTTTTATGCTAGAAAGTATTGCGGATGCAGGCTCTATAGTTTCTCAACAGTGCTTTAAAGTCACTTTTGAGGACACAGCTAAAACTGTTGAAAATAAAATTTACAACGCTATGGATTCGGCTCTAGATTCGTTATTAGCGCAAATAGCTAATGGCGTATTAGTATCGGTAGAACAAGATAATTCAATAGCTACAGAGTATGGGATGAGAAAGCCAGATGATGGAATGATTGATTGGTCTTATTCAGCATATGCTATAGACCGTCTTATTAAAGCTGCCTCTAATCCCCATCCTGGAGCATTTACTTACTGCGGATTAGAAAGAATAAACATAAAAAGCTGTCGGCTTGAACAAGATTTACAAATTAAGGGTGTTCAAGGGCGAGTGTTAAAAATTACTAAAAATGAGGCGCTGGTTCAGACAGGTGAAGGTCTTATTTGGATTTTAATTGGAAGTGATTTCCATGGTATTAAGGTAGGAAGCTTGTTAGGCTACAAAGTCGACCTTGAGATATATGAGCTGAAAGAACAAGTTGCTGAGTTAAAAAAACTGGTTAGGAAGTTACTGTGAAAAATGTTTTAGTTGTTGCTCCTCATGCAGATGATGAGGTTTTAGGATGTGGTGGTACCATTGCAAAGCATGTACGGTCAGGAGATAGAGTATATGTAGCTATCATGACAAATGCTGCTTTTGGCGCTCCGGAGTTATTTAGTGCTGAAACTATACAGTCTATTCGAGCGGAGGCACTAGAGTCTCACCAGGTTTTAGGAGTGCTAGAGACACTGTTTTATGACTTTCCTGCACCGCAACTAGAGCAACATCCACAATACAAAATTGCAAATGTTATCAACTCTCTAATAAAAGACAAGAATATTCAAACTATGTATATTCCCCATAAAGGTGACCTACACCTTGATCATGGGGTTATATATAATGCTGCTTTAGTTTCTGCTAGACCTGTACCAGGTCAAAGTGTTCGTCAAATTTACGCTTATGAGACTCTTTCTGAAACGGAGTGGGGTCATCCTACTGTAGATGCTGTCTTCATTCCTCGCTTTCATAATGTTTTAAGTGAGTCCGATTTTGAAAATAAAATTAAAGCAATGGAATGTTTCTCTAGCCAACTAAAAGAATTCCCAAATACTCGTTCGATTAAAGCAATTGAACATTTAGCAGCACTTAGAGGCGCTTATATTGGGGCTAATATGGCAGAAAGCTTTGACATTATTAGGAGTATAGAGGATTAGTTTCACTCTTATAATGATAGTAGTACATATGATGTACTTTGCTAATAGCACCGAAAATGCTGCAATAGTAGAACTGCAAGATATTTGGTGTATGTAAAAGCGGCCAGTGTCGTTACAAATCAGTGTACTTTCTGAAAGCTTGAAAAAAGTGCTGGTTAAAGACGATATCAGTGCTGAGGGTGAAGCCACTATGAGTAAATTTACCGGATCGTAAGGCATTTTAAGTTAGCTAAGCAAGACAATGGATAAGTGATATATGTCGGCTATGAACGAAGTGTTTGCAGTGTATGGTGCGTCTGGTTGTGGTCGTAGTCTAATGCCTGTTGCTGCTGAACAGTTAAAGCGGGTTAGTAATGATAGTGAGCTTGTTTTTATTGATGATGCGTTAGAAGACGATACTATTGTGAACGGCTATATCGCCATGAATTATAGTAGATTTAAGGCGCTCAACACTAAATATAAATTTGTTCTAATAGCGATTGCGAATAGTCGAGTGCGTCAAGCTATTGTAGAAAGACTTTCTACTGATGGCATGTTGTTATGGTCAGTAGCAGGAACCTCTACCATAATCATGGACAATGTAGCTATAGAGATGGGAGCGGCATTGAGTCCGTTTGTTACGATTGGTTCTAATGTGATTATTGGTAAATGCTTCCATGCTAATCTTTACAGCTATGTTGAGCATGACTGTATCATTGGTGACTATGTGACGTTTGCCCCTCGCGTGAGTTGTAATGGCAATATTCATATCCATGACCATGCTTATATCGGTACAGGGGCAGTCATTAAGCAAGGTACGCCTGATAAACCTTTAGTTATCGGTAAAGGGGCTATCGTGGGCATGGGAGCGATTGTTACCAAGGATGTTCCTGCAGGCGCAGTTGTGGTGGGTAATCCTGCACGAGAACTAGTAAAATAATAGCCCTGAATTACATGAATTATTTAAGGCAAAGGGTATGTAGCAACTCTTTGCTTTTTTTATGCAGCTTAGTATAGAGTCAATCTTACCTATAATTTCTGTATGACTATTTAGCCCTTAATAGCATGGAGTCGAATAAACCCCAGATGGCATTTACCGTCGCCCACATGGCAGCCGCCTTACCTTTTTATCATAGCCGTCGTTGGTTAAATTTTGATGCGTTATTAATCGGCACTATGCTGCCTGACTTACCGTACTTTTTAGATTTAGTATTTTTGCAACGGCTATTCATAGGTTCTGTCAATACAGTGGCGCGTCATTCTCACGAGTGGTCGGGCTTATTCAGTTATTGTTTGCCTTGGGGGCTGCTAGTGTTTGTCGTTTGGAGTTGGGGACTAAAACCTGCGGCCATAGCCTTAGCGCAGCCTTGGTTGGGAGTATTAAAGAAAGACCACCAATCACCTGCTAATATGCCAAATTCTCATATATCTCATAGGCATTACTTTTTAAAGGAGCGCTTTCGATTTGCTTTAAAGCGTGGGATTTACTTTTGGTCACAGGTAGTGGTAGGGCTATTACTAGGCTCAGTAACCCATTTACTTTGGGATGGTACGACGCATCCCAATGGCTTCATCGCTGAGCAGGTGAATCTGCTGCAGCAAATCGTTAATATCTATTGGCTAGGGGAGATGCCGGTCGCCCGCTTGCTGCAATACCTAAGCTCCCTGCTAGGATTGTTAATGTTAGGCAGATTCGCTTACTTAACTTATTATTTGCCTAGATCTGACTATCCGCTAGAAAATAGCGCTTATTCCAATATAACGCCACAAAAGTATTCTTCTAGCTATAATGTGCTGCAGCCGTTAATTCTGCAAAAATCTCATAGTCTTGTTATCATTATTCTGATTTTAGCTAGTGCTTTAAGTTTCAGTTTACAGGCTGCTGCTAAATGGCATACCCTATTAGTGTCTGATAATTATTTATTTTTAGCGAAGATTACCGTGGGCTTTATGCAAGGGGGCGGGTTATCATTTGTCGTCTACGCGCTGCTTTATCATCTGTACTTACAAGTTCGTGACGCTTTGCTACTGCCTAATAACTCAAATTTTTAATAATTTGAATTTTAACAACTAAGATTTTAACAACTAAGGTTCTAGTAACTAGGACTCCTAATAAATTTAATAAGGTATAGTCTATATTATGCTAAATACATCATTTTCTCCTTGGCCAAGCTTCACCCAGCAAGAGGCTGACGCGGTTAGCCAAGTGCTTTTATCTAATAAAGTCAATTACTGGACAGGTCAAGAAGGACGTAAGTTTGAGCGAGAGTTTGCCGAATGGTCAGACAGTCAGTTCGCTATTGCGGTAGGTAATGGTACTTTGGCATTAGATTTAGCCTTGCAAGCTTTGGGAATAGGCGAGGGTGATGAAGTTATCGTGACACCGCGTACTTTTCTGGCCAGTGTCTCCAGTGTTATTAATATAGGAGCTAAGCCAGTCTTTGCAGAGATTGATGCAGATAGCGGTAATATTACATCAGAGACGATTAAAAAGGTTCTGACTGATAAGACTCGGGCAGTTATCTGTGTGCATCTGGCAGGCTGGCCCTGTGACATGGATGGGATTATGACATTAGCCGATGAGCATAACTTATTCGTGATTGAGGATTGTGCCCAAGCACATGGAGCTCGTTATAAAGGTCGTAGTGTAGGTAGCATAGGTCATATTGGGGCATGGAGTTTTTGCCAAGATAAGATCATGACCACCGGTGGTGAAGGTGGGATGGTCACGACTAATGATGAGCAGCTTTGGCGTAAAATGTGGGCGTATAAAGACCATGGTAAGAGTTACGCTGCGGTCTATGAGACTGAGCATCCACCAGGCTATCGTTGGTTGCATGAGAGCTTTGGTACCAATTGGCGCTTGACTGAGATGCAGTCAGTAATTGGCCGTATCCAACTGACCAGAATGAAAGACTGGACCGCGTCACGCACAGCCAATGCTCAGCAGATTTTGCAAGCTTGTCAGCCGTGGCAAGATAAAGGCTATTTGCATGTGCCTATTATGGAACAAACACTGGGTTTTGAAGACTGTGTCCATGCCTATTACAAATTATATATGTATGTGCAGCCAGAGCATTTACCGGCAGACTGGTCGCGTGATCGTATTATTCAAGAAATTACAGATTTAGGCGTGCCTTGTTATTCTGGTTCCGCATCGGAAGTTTACTTAGAAAAAGCTTTTGATGGTACAGGATTGCGCCCAGAGCCTAGATTGCCTATAGCTCAGCAGCTGGGTGAGACTAGCTTGATGTTTTTAGTCCATCCAACCTTGACAGAAGATGAGATTGCTCAGACTGTCAAAGCTATTCATTCAGTATTTACTAAGATGGCTGCTGACTATCAAAGTTAACATACAGATATTAATAAAAAATTATTATCTGCTGCCTATCCTTCCAGAGCAATTATTAAGAAGTAGACCGTTATGACGACAAAACTAAGATTGAAACGATTGAGCGTCTGCTTAAGCATGGGACTAGGTTTAAGTCTCGTATCGATAATCAGTAGTGCTCAAAGCCTACAGATGAATGATATACGCTTAAAGTCAGATTTGGACTGGCTCAATGCGCAGGGGGTGACCCAGATTAGCACCAGTACATGGCCTCTGACTGCCAATGAAATCAATCGCGGGCTAGCATCAGCGAAAGCAACTACGCCAGCACAGCAGCAGGTGTTGCAGTCAGTACTAAAGTCTTTGGAGCAAAGTTCGACAGCGGTTGTAAATACTGCGTTAGATGTTTATGTACAAACGGACCGTCAGCAGTTGCCACAGACTTTTGCAGATGATCAGTTAGCTCGCCAACAAGCTACTGTTAAGTTAGGATATAGCCAACCGCAATGGGAAGCGAATTTACAAGCCAATCTCAAGAATGATGATTTGATAGCGGTTGCCTCTAATAATGATGACGGTTCAGATGTTAGTTTTGAGGGGTCTTATCTCGCTGGTACAGCAGCCAACCAATGGCTAATCGTTGGGCAAATCCCGTCTTGGTGGGGACCGGGTAATGACGGTAGTTTAATCCGTGGTGATGCTAGCCGCCCTGTAATGGGGGTGACTATGCAACGGGATGAGCAAACGGCGCCTAAATCACCTTATCTAACATGGACGGGACCTTGGCAGTATCAATTGTTCGCCGGTCAGCTTGATGATTACGAGGCTATACCAGAAGCGAAACTGTTTGGCATGCGTTTAGCGGCTAGTCCATTACCTTGGTTAGAGCTTGGTGCCTCACGCAGCTTTATGTGGGGCGGTGAAGGTCGTCCCGAGAGCGCCAGTTCATTCTTTGATGCTTTAACGGGTATACGAGACAATGGCGATACCGGTAAGGAAGATCCTGCCAATCAACTGGCGGGTTTTGATGCTCGCGTCAATCTAGCACCTTTAGTTGAAGTACCAGCGACTGTCTATGCTCAGTTGGTAGGGGAAGATGAGGCAGGCGCTCTACCGTCTAAAAATATGTATTTACTTGGGGGGGATTATGCCTCTTCGATAAATGGAATACCTTATCAGATGTATGCTGAGTATGCGGATACCCGTACGAGTGGTGAAGTACGTGGGATTTCTTACAATCATTCTATTTATCGCGATGGCTACTATCAGCAGGGTTATCCTTTAGGTCATGGATTGGGGGGTGATGCTGAGAGCATATCTCTCGGCAGTAAGGTATGGCTCAATGAAGATAACTTCCTGCGAGCCAAAGTCCAATACGCCAAAGTAAACCAGTCAGATAGAGCAACCAACCAAGCTTTTCCAACTACTGATAAACTAAAAGCCATCGATATTGCTTGGGACCATCAGCTTAAGCCACAAACACTTATCTCAACCAGAGTTTGGGCAGTAGATTCAGAAATAGACTCTAGTGATGTAGGTGCGAGTGTTGGATTAGAGTGGCAGATGTATTAGCTATATAAGCGATTAACTAAGTAGTTCTTAACTCGATAAATTAGTTTATTAATCTTAATATACTACATTGTTCAACATAAGAATTAGTCTAATGACTTAATTTAAAACCACACCATAGCGTGTGGTTTTTTGCATTTTGTAGTCTTGTAAAAATCCTCATTCGTATTAATTAAATCGACTATCTAGTATTTGTAATTTAAAAATATCATCTATATTTATATATTTTTTTAATAAAATAGAGTGAAAAATATTAATTAATATAGTTATTTATATTTTAATAAAATAGAAAATTAGTGTTTTAAAATAAGTATTTCTGAAATTATTAAATAGCTAGTGCTAAATAAATTGTTTATCATATAGTCTCTGAAGCTGATGTAGATCATAGGATAAGCAATGAAATTTATCGTTGTGAATGATATACATGCCAATAGTGCTGCCTTAGAAGAATTCTCTAAGATATTATTAACCCTAGACTTTGATAAGTTGGTATTCTTAGGGGATCTTTTAAGTTATGGCGTCAATGTCAAAGAAACTATAGAGTCGATGCATAAGTTAGTAGAAAGATATAACTGCATTTTTATCAAAGGAAATCATGATCAAATTTATTTTGATTATCAAAACAACCAGGATTATCAATATAAAAAGTTCCCAGAGTTTATTCTCGAGTCTATATCACATACGGCCAATAAATTAGATGGTCTTTTAATCAATGAGTTCGCTTGGGTTAATAGTTTTTGTTACAAAGATGTTGTTTTTACGCATGCAAATCTATGTGAATATGGCAATTGGTCTTATTTGAATACCGAAAAAGAATTTAATTTAAATCATGATGTTTTAATTAAAAAAAATTGGCGCGGTGCTATATTTGGTCACACTCATAGAGCTAAATATAAAAAATATCAATGCGATGGTATAACTACTGATATTACCGAGTTACCCATAAATACCAATATTGTTTTCTATCAGGCTGATAGATTTTTAGTGACAAACGGCAGTTTAGGTCAGCCACGAGGGTCTGTTTCATCTTTCTTAGTTTGTGAGATTGACGATAATAAGGTTGCCTTGAGGTCCATACCGGTGAACTATGATATTGCTGCACACTGTCAATCTATTATCAATTCTACCCTTACGACTAAGACTCAACAAAAACTATTAATCTATTATAGCGAGGTTTTGTCATGATTAGAGTTTTGGTGACAGGAGCAGGGGGAGGGGTTGGTCAAGGAATTATTAAATCTTTAAGGCTAATCACAGATTTAGATATTTATATTGTCACAGCGGATATGAGTGAGTTGGCTTCCGGGTTGTATGGGGGCGATTATAGTTATTTGGTTCCCGCGGCTAGTCATAAGCTTTATTTTGCTAAGATTAGGCAGATTTGCATTGTCCATGCGATCGATTTTTATTTTCCTGGCACAGATGTAGAGCTCATTAATTGTGCCAATCATGCTAATGAATTCAAGACCGAGCTTGGTGTGAATATTATAATTTCGCCGCTTAGCGTGATTACAATAGCAGACGATAAGTTAAAAACCGTGGAGTTTTTGCAAGAGCATCATTTAAGTTACCCGATCACGCTATTGCCGCATGAAGTAGAGTGGAGTCAAGCTCAGTTCCCTCTAATTATCAAGCCTAGGGTCGGCTGTCGCTCTATTGGAGTACATTTAGTTTATAACTTAAATCAGGCTAAAATGGCCATCGATTCGCTTCAGGCACCTATCGTACAAGAGCATATCGAAGGCTACGAATATACGTGTACCATTGCTATCTGTCAGGGGGTAGTCTCAGACGTTTTATGCCTGCGTAGAGAGTTAAGGTCGGGTGATACTTTCAGAGCCTTTCCGGAGCATTCGTTGGTGATAGAAGACTATGTCAGAGAGATCGCCATAAGGTTAGGTATTTCGGGGTCTTGTAACTTTCAGCTTAGAGTGAGTGAGGCCGGCGTACCCAAACTATTTGAGATTAACAGTCGCTTTTCAGGCACCACGCCTTTTTGTGCGCATCTAGGGTTTAATCCTGTAGAGTTCTGTCTTAAGGCTCAGTTAGGTTTGCCTTATCGAAGCCATATAGACTATAACAAAGTCGTTTTGCGTCATTGGACAGAAATTGTCTTAAACAAACAGACTTTAGAAAATATTAAGCAGAATCTCCATGGTAAGGTTTCTGCGCTTAAAGTGTCCAATATGCAATATAAACTGAAGCGGCATAGTTGGAACTGAAAAATATCTCATATAAACCATAACGAAATGGCGTTTACCAAACCCTCATCCGCAATAGAAACCATACTAATAAGTGTGGTTTTTTCATTTTATAGCCTTCTAAGAGCCCTCTTTAATAATACCCCCTATAGCGCTTGATTAGCTTCTCAAGCTACTACAACGCTTTCCTCTAGTTTCCCTATACCTAGTAGTTCCATGCAACGATATTTATTTATCTTTCATGATAAATAATTTTTTAGAAAGTTCATATTGTTAAGTGTATTTAAATAATTAATATAATTTTTAATATAGACATTTGTTTACTAGAATAAATTTTTATTGTAGTATTGGTTAATAATAAATCTATGAAAATTTATTGTTGTTAGATTTCAAGTGGTTTCAATTAACTGTTACATTTGAGTGCAACTTATGGAATTCAAAACAAAAATCTTAAAGAGATATTTTGACGCACTTAGCAAGGTAGGGTTGTTACTCCAGTTAAGTCTGCTATCAAGTTGCGCAATGACTTCCGGACTTAAATCTGGAGAAATGCCTGTGTCTGGTCAGTTTGTTGCTGCGAATGGTATGCAGTTTAATATTCAGCCTTTGAGCTTATCAACCCTACCTACGACTTCACTACAGCTTAATGCTAATAATATAAAAGAGCTATTGGGAGCGGATACTCTTAACAACAGCACAATAAGCAACGAGTCTCTGGAGTATCCATTTTCTTCAAGTTCTAAGAGTTTTGAAAGCCCTACAAGTCGCCATTACCTAAATAAAGGTCCTGCCTTTAGCCAGTGGTCACCATTACTGCAACCTACGAATCCCGTGGATTATCGCATTACCCCAGGCGATATTTTGAGCATTGCTTTAATAGAGTATCCCGAGATAGTGCCTGCTGCTAATAGCAGCTCGAGCAATCCTTATGCTTCAGGGTTTGCGGTGGATCAGCAAGGCTATATTCAATTTCCTCTTATTGGACAGGTCAAGGCAAGCGGCCTTAATGTAACGCAATTTACCAATAGCCTTCGTACACAATTAAGGACTTATCTCAAATATCCTGATCCTCAGGTTAAGGTCATTAATTATCGAGGTAAAAAGTACTTTATAGATGGGGCAGTCAAGCAGCCAGGGGAGTTCAATATTGACGATGCTCCAGTCTCTCTGGTAGAGGCGATATCTATGGCAGGTGGGGCGCTAGCTAGTGGCGACTCTAACAGTATTGAGCTCACGCGTTATGGTCAGCGTTATCAGTTGGGTCTGCGCATATTACAGAATAACGGTATATCCCCTAATCAAATTTATTTACAAGATGGCGATGCGCTGCATATTAATAACCGCGATCGCAATAAAGTCTATGTTTTAGGTGAATTTGGTGAAGTTGAACCGTTAGAGATTCCAGAGCAAGGGTTGAGTTTAGCGCATGTTTTAGGCGAGTCAAGAGGTCTGGATGCCAAGACCGCCAATGCCGCTAAGATTTATGTCATTCGAGATCAACCCAGTCAGGCCCATAGCGATATTTACTATGTCGATATGCGTACGATGACGAATTTTGCGTTGGCGAATCGCTTTGAGATGCGCGCCAATGACATTGTCTATGTTGACCCAACCGGACTCACGCGTTGGTCAAGATTTATAGAGTCTATCTTGCCTTCTGCCTCAGCTGTTTCTTTAATTACGGGGCTTTGATAGCGGCGGTAACCACGAGCGGTGTCTTGCTAAAGACAACACCAATAACAAGTGCTGGTTTACGAGTATAACTTATGAGTATAACGCCACCAAAATTACCCAGAGCGACGCCAAAAGCTGAGGATGATGAAATCGATATGCTAGCTTTATTGGGCGTATTACTGCGTGGTTGGAAGATTATCTTAACTTTTGCAGTGCTAGGTCTCTTATTAGGCGTACTGTATAGCCGATACGTCAATCCTACTTATCGTGCCAACGCCCTGTTGCAACTTGACGAAAAATCACTCGGTTTATCCGCTTTAGGGGCCAATATTTCGGAGTTGGTCGCCCCTGAAGTCAGTTTGGCACAAACCGAGCGTGAGCTCATCAAATCGCGCATGGTATTGGAGCCAGTGGTGGACTTGCTGCATCTGGATATCCAAATGGTGGACCCGCGGCAGAATACCTTAGATAGACTACTGCAGGCTCAAATGGCGACTCCAATTCATCGCAATAGTGGTGTGACACTAGATACTGGAGATGGACTCGCTCGGGTGAGTATCTTTGAAGTACCGCAAGCTTATCTGAATCATGCGTTTACTTTGCGAGCCACGCCATCGGGCTTTGTCCTTAGTGATGGTATTTATAACTTCCCTGGACCACTAGGGGAAAAGACTACTTTTAAGACCACAGCAGGCGATATAGTCCTCACTGTGCTGTCACTACCTGAAGATGAGCATCCTATTCGTCTTACCAAGCAATCACTCCAAGCCAGTACGGATGCCTTAAACACGGCCTTATCAGTCACTGAGCGTGGTAAACAGACGGGTATTATCGAGCTAAAACTAACCGGTAGTGATCAAGAGCAAGTTCGGCGAATTCTGACGCAAATCGTCAACTCTTACGTCACGCAAAACCAAGAGCGCAGCTCTGAGCAGACGACCAACACTATTGAGTTTATGAAGTCACAAATTCCTAAGTTAAAACAAAAGCTAGAGGCGGCAGAGGCGACCTTTAACGAATTTCGCGAAACTTACGGCACCATTGATGTCAGTAAAGAAGCCGAGCTGCTATTGACCGAGAGCTATCAAATTGAGTCACAATTAAATGAGCTCAATCTAAAGTTGGCTGAACTCAGTACTTACTACACTAATGAGCATCCGCTAGTCATTCAAATTAAGGATCAACTCGAGGTTTTGCTTACGCGGCGTGAGGAGGTCAAAAGGCTGATTGCCCGCTTGCCCGAAATCCAACGCGAGTTTCTCCAGCTGTCAGAAGACATGGAGATCAATCGTGAGATTTATCTAACGATGCTCAAAAATCACGAGCAACTTAAAATAGTGCGTGCCGGCGAGATTGGTTATGTGCGTGTCGTTGACATGCCTATCAGTACGTTTCAGCCTATTGCGCCTAAGAAGTTACAAATTTGGCTGTTGGCATTATTTTTAGGCACGATGATGGGCACTTTATTGGTCTTAGCCAAAAACCTACTTCGCAATACTGTTAAAGACCCAGAGCAGCTTGAGATTAAGACCGGCATTCCCGTCATTGCCACGATACCCCAATCTAAGCCCCTACAGCGCTTGGCTAATAATAAGCGCGGTGCTCATCGCTTACTCGCGCAAATAGATCACGATGGTTTAAGTTACGAAGCTATCAAAAGTTTGCGCACCTTTTTAATGTTTGGCATGCCTGCAGTTTATAAGTTGGTCAATAAAGGCAGAATTATTTTGATTACGGGAGAAAGTCCGGGAGTAGGTAAGTCCTTTGTCACTGCAAACTTGGCAGAAGTGTTTGCGCAATTGGATAAAAAGGTATTGCTATTAGACGGGGATATGCGCTTAGGTCATTTACACAAAGTTTTCCCCCTTTCGCCTGACCAACAAAATAAAGGTTTGGCAGAGTACTTATCGCAGCCCTCCTCAAAGACTCAAGAAGAACAAGACGAAAACTCAGCAGCCTCCTCATCAATAAAAACACTACAGGGATTAAAAGACTTTATTCACCCTACTAGCTTTACCAACATTGACCTGATGCCACGTGGTCAGCATGCCCATAACCCCACCTCCCTATTAGCGAGTGACTGCTTTAGCAATTTGATGGCGCAATTGGTGGAGTGCTATGACTATATTTTTATTGACTCTCCTCCAGTACTGGTGGCGTCCGACGCTCTGATTACGGCGCAATATGCTGATAAAGTGTTGATGGTAACGCGCTATAACCATTCTATAGAGGGCCAATTGGCCTATGGGATTAAGCAGCTGCAAAAAACCAATATTGAGGTCGATGGTATTGTGCTCAATGATATGCGCCAAGGCGTTATAGACAAGTATAGCTATCACTATAGTTATACCTATGCTCAAAGAGTAAACCGATAGCGAGATTGACTTGATATTGGTTCAGCAACGTTCAAGAGAGGGTGCGGTAGAACAGGAAAGCAGTATTTATTAACCCGACTGACAAGTAGGACCATGCTATGACTATGAGCTTGGACCGTAACGTTAATAAAGTACGCCGTAGCGATGACAGCATTGAGGTCATAGAGCGTCGCGATCGTGCGGGCTTGGTATATCGGCTGTCTGCTTACTTGTTAGCCCTACCACGGTATAGCAAACGTGCGCTCTTATTGACTAGCGACTATATCCTATCTATAGGCTGCTTATTTTTTGCGCTAGCGCTACGTTACGGTACGGTTGAGCAGCACATCAGCCCAGTCTTACTTAGTGGATATGCGTTGGTAGCGGTAGTAGGACTCTATAGCATTGGCTTTTATAAAGGGGTAGTAAGAGTCTTTTTTGATGCAGAGATGCGCCGTGTCCTGCAGCTTTTCGTAGCGCTCCTCCTCCTGTTCGCCCTTATTCATTACTTTAGTGGGATGCGAGATATTCCACGCTCGGTACCGGCATTGTATTTATTTCTATTCTTTATTTGGTTATGGGGCAGCCGCCTGACATTACGCGAGTTACTTGCTCATGGGCAGGGCGAGCGTGCGCTAACGGTCGGTAGGGACAGTGACTGCGATAAAGTGATTATCTACGGGGCAGGATCAGCCGGTAAGGCCTTGTTTGAAGCGCTAAATCATAGTCATCGCTATAAGGTTATGGCTTTTGTCGATGATGACACGCGTCTGATTGGCGCCCATCTCTACAATAAGAAAATCTATACCGCTGCGGATCTGCCAGGGCTAGTGGCTAAATTCAGCGTTGCCCAGTTATTTTTAGCCATGCCTTCTATGGGACGCGCCCGTAAACGGCAGATCATAAATACCCTCTCTGACATTCCTGTCAAAATCCAGCATCTACCTAGCCTGATGGAGATTGCTGACGGTAAGGTGACGGTCAGTACGCTGCGGCAGGTTGATATTCTAGAGGTGTTGGATCGGCAGACTGTCGCACCCAACCCGCAACTTCTAAGCCAAAATATCAGTGACAAGGCAGTATTAGTCACTGGGGCTGGCGGGTCTATCGGTAGTGAGTTGTGCCGACAAATTCTTAAAAACTGCCCGCGCTGTCTAGTCCTCTTCGAGCTATCAGAGTATGCCTTATATGCTATCCACCAAGAGCTGTTAGCGCAGCAGGCTACTCTGGCGCTAGCAGATCGTAGTAAAATCATCGCGCTGATTGGTAATGTCACTAATGAAGCTAAATTGCTGAGCATCTGTCATCAGTATCAGATTCATACCGTCTATCACGCTGCGGCTTACAAGCATGTGCCCCTTGTTGAGCACAACCCCTTTGAAGGCGCTATCAATAATGCCAAGGGCACTTATCACTGTGTCCGAGCTGCTATTCATGCCCAAGTCGAAACCTTCGTACTTATCTCAACGGACAAAGCCGTGCGCCCAACCAATGTAATGGGGGCGTCTAAACGCGTGGCAGAATTAGTCTGTCAGGCACTAAGTCGTGAGGTCGATGCCTTGATTAACCACACCTTAATTGGTGAACATGGTCATACCCGCATTAGTATGGTGCGTTTTGGCAACGTTTTAGGCTCCTCGGGGTCGGTAGTGCCGTTATTTACCCGGCAGATAGAGCATGGTGGACCGATCACTGTCACCCATCCTGACGTCACTAGATATTTTATGACGATTCCAGAAGCGGCCAATTTAGTTATTCAAGCTGGGGCAATGGCACAAGGGGGTGAGGTGTTCGTCCTCGACATGGGAAACCCCGTCAAGATTGTCGATTTAGCAAGGCGTATGGTGCATTTAAGTGGTTGCGAAATTAAAGATGAAACCAATCCTAATGGGGATATCGAGATTGTCTTTACAGGGTTGCGCCCAGGCGAAAAGCTCTATGAAGAGTTAATCATCGGTGAGGACAATATAGCGCCCACGGCCCATCCTTTGATTAGGCAAGCGGTTGAGGACTGCTTTCCATTAGCCGACATTGAGCAGGCCTTGGCGATATTGCCGCAAAAAGCCCAGCAAGAAGATGTGATTTGGCTAAAACACCAATTTAAATACTTTGTCGCAGGCTACCAAGATTGCGCTATGTCTGAACCTTTATGTAATTAATAGCTTTAGCGACAGTGAATAAGTTGACCGGCAAATAGGTTACCTAGCGTCAGTATAAAAATATCATCAAGGTATAGAGCAAGCTAACGATTAGATGACCTATTCGACGCACTAATTATTGAGTGGATTAATATTGAAATCACTAGTTATTAGACTAACCAGTTATTGAAGGGACTAGTTATTGGACGAGCTGGTTATTGAAGGGACTAGTTATTAGATGAATTAAGCAAGGAGAGGGCTGTTGCTATATAACCATCAAGACTGCATCGACCTTATTGAAAGAGAGCTCATCAATGATCCCACATTTTTGCCATTACCAAGGGCTGCTATCCCTGACTATTACGCAAAGATTGATCAAAATACGTGTTTTGAAAAGCAGTATAAGAATGAAGAAATTGCTGGGTTCATCGCGTTCTATTGCAGTGACACTCTTAGCAAGGAAGCTTTTATCACCATGATGTTGATAGATAAAAAATACAGGAGACTGCGTATTGCGACCCAATTGCTGTATCAAGTCATGATTAATCTCAAAGATAAAGGGTTTGAGCAATGCAGTTTAGCGGTACGCCTACACAATGCAAAGGCCATCGCACTCTATAAAGGCTACGGTTTTGTAGTGACTCATAGCGATGCAGATAGCTTATTTATGACGTTGCAACTTTAGGGTATCCAAGCATCATTTCGCAAACTATTTAGGGGGTGTTATGAGATATACCACAGATATTGAAATGGCGATTATCGGGATAAATTACTTGGGGCGAGCATCACAAAAACTTGCATTGACCAAATACGACGTACACAAGGTCAATACCCAAATGATCGCGGCTATGGCTTTGGAGAGTATCGCTCATGGCTAATCGCTATCTTATTAAATCTACTAAAGAGCTGCCTGCGCGTAAAACCAAACGTCTATTTGACCTTGCTGCCAGTACCAGCGCGCTGATTGTGTTATCGCCGCTATGTGCTGTAGTAGCTTATAAGGTGCGGCGTAACTTAGGGACGCCCGTATTATTCTGGCAGCTTCGCCCCGGCTTACATGGTAAACCCTTCAAAATGGTGAAGTTTCGCTCGATGACCTATGCGACTGATGCTGCTGGCACCCTATTACCGAATGCTGAACGGCTTACCCCCTTTGGACAATGGCTACGCAGTAGCAGCTTGGATGAGCTGCCAGAGCTATGGAATGTCGTCAAAGGAGAAATGAGTCTCGTAGGACCTAGACCTTTATTAATGGAGTATCTCCCGCGCTATAGTACTGCGCAGGCTAGGCGCCATTTGGCACGCCCTGGTATTACAGGCCTTGCTCAAGTCAATGGGCGTAACGGCATCAGTTGGGAGGAGAAGTTTGCCCTAGATATATGGTATGTCGACCATCAGTCATTGTGGTTGGATATCAAAATATTGTACAAAACGGTCGCTCAAGTCGTGGCTAAGAAAAACATCAATGCTCGTTCGGGCACCTTGATGCCTGAGTTTGGCAGTCATCTCTGTGAAGTCAATGACTCTAAACACAGTGCTTCTGACAATAACTCTCCTGAAGACAGCAGGGTTAAAAATAGCGCGTCTAAAAACAGCCACGACGATTTAGAGGTTAATAATAAGCATGCTACAGTGGAGAACAGTTATGACAGCTCTCAGTGTTAGCTTTAAAGATATCGATAGCGCGTGGGATGACGAGGTGAGTAATTACAATATTGATATCTATCATTTAAGTGGTTGGTTGCAGTCCTCAGCACTTATCGATGATGGCGTTCCCCAAGGTATTGTCGCTACTTATAATAACCATAAGATATTCTTTCCGATCATTGTTAGGCGCATTGACCACCAGTATTGGGATGCGACCTCCACTTATGGCTATGGGGGGCCAGTGATAGACACCGTATTAAATGATGATGAGATCAATAACCTCATGCAGGCGGTTAAAAATTTCTTAGCGGAACAAGGCTGTGTTTCTTGGTTTATTAGACTCCATCCTATCTTAAACCAAGAGTGGACGGTTAATGTCGGTACAACGGTAGAGCATGGTCCAACTTTAGTCTCTGACCTGAAACAAACAGAAGAGGCGCTATGGCAGGAGACTCGTAACCAACATCGTAGAGGGATTAGAAAGGCACTAAAAGCTGAAGTGGTCACTAAGGTTGAGACGATATCGGCAGACAATATCCGCATCTTTGCAGAGATTTATAGAGAGACCATGACGAGTGTGGCAGCTAGCGACTACTATCTCTTTAATGATGCTTACTTTTATAGCCTGTATGAAAACCTACCGCAGCGATTGTTGGTTATCACTGCCTATAAAGATGACGTTGCTATTGCCTCATCCATACAGACGACTTGCTGCGAAACTAAGATTATGCAGTTCCACTTAGGCGGCACACTGAATGACTATAGGGATTTACAGCCTTCTAAGTTAATCACTCATGTTGCCAGAACTTGGGGAAGAGAGGCGGGTTATAACTATTTACACTTGGGGGGCGGCGTAGGGGCGAATCAAGACTCACTATACGATTATAAAAAAGGCTTTAGCTCAAACGAGCTAGTATTTAAAACTCATAGAGTGATTACCAATCCCAAAAAGTATCAGGCTTTAATCAACGCGACTGAACATATCGATGCTGAGTCAGGTTCCGATTTTTTTCCGCTATATAGAAAGCCAGCTTAACTAAGAAGTAGGCTGGAGAATTAAGAAGAGGTAACCGTATTCGAAGCAGTGGCAAATTCCGTCAAACCGCCCTACGAGAAAACTTCGCCTGATACTCTTTCGGTGTCAACTCAGTCGCGCGTTTAAACAAACGGGTAAACGAAGACAAATCGCTATAACCGACCTGATCTGCTAACGACTTGATTGAGACTTCACCAGACTCTAATAGACGTTTTGCCTGCTCAATCCGAACCGCCTGAATATATTCGATAGGGCGCATCGCTACGCAAGATTGGAAGCGCCGGTTTAAGGTACGGGGAGTGACATTAACCATAGCGGCTAACTCATTAACTTGAATAGCCTCTCGGAAGTGACTTTCAATATAACTTTGCACCTGCTTGATGAGCGTATCGGAATGTGGCTTATGCAAAGTAACGTTGGTATAGCTGTTTTGATTACCCCGTTTACTATCGATAATTTGGGTTTTTGCCACTTGGGTCGAGATTTCACGGCCACAATAACGCTCGATTAATAATAGCGCCAGCTCGTAAAAGGCGCTACCACCCGCAGCACAAAAAATATTACCCGATTGAGTAACAAACTGATTGTCTTGCAACTCTACCAAAGGATAATCCGCCTTAAATTTATTGGCATATCCCCAATGAGTCGTGGCGATCTTGCCATCGAGAAGACCTGCTTCAGCAAGTAAAAATGCCCCGCTACAATTGCTAGCTATATCGGTTTGCGCTGCCGCCAAACGTTGTAAGTGCGGCAATAAGCTTTGGTTTTGCTGCAATACCTTATCAATAGAATCACCAATGGTGGGGATCAATAATAAATCGCAGTCATTCACCGTTTCGATAGCGCAGTGCGCCTGCATGATGAGGCGATTGCTACAACGAATATCCGCACCATCTAAGCTGGCAATTTGCACATTAAATTTGGGCGTCACCGCTTGCCCTAGAAATCGCTGCCAACTCACTCCCGTAAATGAAAATAAGTCTAGAGCGCCGGTCAAAGCGCTGCCTAACACGCCATCAAACCCTAGTACGATTACTTTAAAAGGGTGCTGCTCTGTCATTATTACCAGTTCCTTTAAAAATTTTCACCAGTTACGCAATAATGCATAACATTCAGAGTTTCTCTTATTTGAGACAGACTAGAGTTACTTGTTTATCTAATTAAGCTATCTCATCAAGATAAGAAATCTTCGCAATATTCCCTACCTTATAAGCTGCAATCGATTTAATCCTAAGCGTATTAAATGTCCGTTATCCCCTTAATTATGTCATAAATGACAATGGGATGTCGGTACGAACTAGACTACTATTACTAATACGCTGTGCTAAATAGCCTTCAATAAAAGCCCATCGACCTGTAAGGATACTACTATGGCTGCCGATACCCTGATTAACGACTTTGAACTGCCTTTTCAATTATATGAAGTGCTCGATACTGAATCCCTATGTCAGCATCCTAAGTTTGCCGAGCATAACCGCGCGACTTTTGATGCCACTTTAGAGACCGCCAATAAGATAGCCACGGATTTATTCTTACCACACAATCATATTGCTGATAAAAACGAGCCGCAGTTTGACGGCAAAAAAGTCAGTATGATCGATGAGGTAAAAGTTGCCTTTGATGCCTTTAGAGATTCGGGCTTTATTGCAGCGCGCTATTCCTTTGACGAAGGGGGTATGCAACTGCCCGAAACCGTCACTACCGCCTTAGCCGGTTATTTTATGGCGGCAAACCCTTCTACAACAGCTTATCCTTTTTTGACTTCTGCTGCGATTAACGTGTTGGCGCACTTTGCCAGTGACGATGTCAAGCAAGCCTTTATGCCGCGGATGCTGACCGGAGAATTTACCGGTACTATGGCATTGACCGAGCCGCATGCTGGGTCCTCATTAGCGGATATCACCACTACCGCCACTGAGCAACCGGACGGGTCTTATCGGATTAAGGGCAGTAAGATTTATATCTCCGGTGGCGATCATGAGCTGTCGGACAATATTGTTCATTTAGTCTTGGCTAAAATCCCAGGCGGCCCCAGTGGGGTTAAGGGGATTTCCTTATTCGTCGTGCCAAAGTATCGCTTAACAGCGGACGGCGCGGTAGGTGAGCGTAATGATGTGCATCTAACGGGGTTGCTCCATAAGCTCGGTTATAGAGGCACTACCTCGACCGCGTTAAGTTTTGGGGATAACAATGATTGTCACGGCTATTTAATTGGTGAGCCTCACTTTGGTTTGCGCTATATGTTCAAAATGATGAACGAAGCCCGTATTGCGGTCGGTTTTGGCGCGGCTATGATTGGCTATCGCGGCTATCAGTACTCGTTAGCTTATGCTAAAGACCGCACCCAAGGACGTATTGCACCGAATAATAAACCCGAACATCCAGCGACCGCTATCATCCAACATGGCGATGTCAAGCGGATGCTACTGGCACAAAAAGCTTATAGCGAAGGCGGTATTTCTCTATGTCTTTACGGCTCCAATCTGATTGACCGTATTAATACTACTGATGACGCCACTTTAAAAGCTGAGCTGACAGAATTGCTGGATTTATTAACCCCAGTGCTGAAAGCGTGGCCGTCAGAATATGGTCCGAAAGCCAACGACTTGGGGATTCAGGTACTCGGCGGCGCAGGCTATACCCGTGAGTATTTCGCTGAGCAATTTTGGCGCGACAACCGTCTTAACCCTATTCATGAAGGCACAAATGGGGTGCAAGCGCTGGATTTATCCTTCCGTAAGTTGTGGCAAAACCAAGGTCTGGGGATTCAAATTTTACAGCGGGAAATCATGCGCGACCTAAAAGCTATTACCACGCCAGAGAGTGCGCAATTAGCGGCTAAATTAAACCCTTATATCGGTCAATTACAGAAGATATTGCTGCATCTAAGTCAAATACTAGCGACCGAGAAAGCTATAACGCTAACCGGTAATGCTCAAGCGTTGATGAATATCTTTGCCGCTATCGTAATAAGTTGGATTTGGTTTCGTCAGGCTAGTAAAGCTGAACAGCAGTTAACGACGACGCAAGACAGTGCTAAACAAAACTTTTATCAAGGTAAAATTCAAGCGGCTAAATACTTTATCGATTGGGAACTGCCCACGATTAGCCGTGATATCGAGCTATTAATTAACGACAATTCCGTTTGTACAGATATGCAAGCCGAGTGGTTCTAAGGAGAGAACAATGACTAATGAACAGCAAGCAGCAACCCAACAAACTGAGCAACAAGCTATAAACAAACAATGGCGGTTAAAACAGCGACCTATAGGTGAACCTAATGCCGACACTTGGGAATATACAGAAACGGCGGTACCTGAAATTGCCGACGGCCAGGTGTTGATTAAAAACGAGTATATCTCTATCGATCCGGCAATGCGTGGCTGGCTCAACGATGCCAAATCTTATATCAAACCCGTGCAAATTGGTGACGTTATGCGTGCCGGCACCGTAGGTCAGGTCATTGCCAGTAAGCTTGATGGCTTCGCTGCTGGTGATTATGTCTGTGGTAACGAAGGCGTACAGTCGTATGCGGTCAGTGAGGGTCAAGGCCTGTATAAAATTGATGCTAATTTAGCGCCTTTACCGCATTATTTAGGTGCACTAGGCATGTCAGGGATGACCGGCTATTTTGGTCTATTGAATACGGGTATGCCCAAAGCCGGCGAGACCGTCGTAGTCTCTGGAGCAGCCGGCGCCGTCGGTAGTCTAGTCGGGCAAATCGCTAAAATTAAAGGATGCCGCGTCGTAGGTATCGCTGGTGGTGGGGAGAAGTGCCAGTTTCTAGTAGATGAGCTCGGATTCGATGCGGCAGTCGACTATAAAAATGGCAATGTAAAAAAGGACCTACGTGAAGCCTGTCCAGAAGGCGTCGATGTATTCTTTGATAATGTCGGGGGCGATATTTTAGACGACGTGCTAACGCAGATTAATAGAAAAGCCCGCATCGTGATTTGCGGTGCTATCAGCCAATATAACAATACTACCCCAGTGAAAGGGCCGGCAAACTATTTATCCTTATTGGTTAATCGCGCGCGCATGGAAGGCATCGTCGTCTTTGATAATGTAAAAGAATATCCTATCGCTATGCAAGACATTGCTGGCTGGATTCAGTCGGGCGAGCTAAAAGTAAAAAATCATGTGGTCACGGGTATCGAGACTTTCCCTGAGACTTTAATGATGCTCTTTAATGGTGAAAATTTTGGCAAATTGGTCCTTAAGGTAGAGGAGTAGACTATGACACCTGTAGCAGATGTAGCGGGAAAACGGATTTTAATCACGGGCGGGGCTTCGGGTATCGGTGCCGCCAGTGCTTTGTTATTAGCGAGTCGTGGCGCAAAGGTTGTGATTGGGGATTTAGCGGAAGAGTTAGGCGAGCAAGTCGCGCAACAAGGCCAAGATGCGGGTGACTTAGTTATCTTTCATAAGGTCGATGTGACCAGTGGCGATGACGTGCGTACGTTGTTTGCTTTTGCCATGCAAGCGCTCGGTGGCTTAGATGTGGTCATCAATAATGCCGGCGTTGATCATATGCCAGCCCCTATGCACGAACTGCGCGATGAAGACTTTGATCGCAATATCGCCGTCAATCTAAAAGGCGTTTGGCATTGTATGCGCGCTGCGATTACTTGTATGGCACCCAATGGCGGTGGTCACGTGATTAATGTGGCATCAATTGCGGGTTTGCGTTCAGCGCCCGTGCTCTCCGCGTATAGTGCGTCTAAGCATGGGGTGATAGGACTGACGAAAACGGCGGCTATTGAATATGCAAAAGCTAATATTCGCTTTAATGCGGTTTGTCCCAGTTTTATAGACACGCCTATGGTGCAGAATACTTTGGCGAAACTCGATGAGCGTGGGCAGCAGTCTATTGTTAAAGCCAGTCCATTGCGTCGTCTAGGCAGAGTAGAAGAGGTGTCCAATGCTATAGCTTGGCTGGCTAGCGGTGAGAGCAGCTTTATGAATGGCCATGCCTTTACCTTAGATGGCGGGATGATGGCTTAGCAGATCTCTATTTAAGCGATTCATTTAGACAACTAATATATGAATAATTATAAGGATATATAACGATGAAAGATTTATTTGATTTAACCGGTAAGATTGCTTTAGTGACGGGCGCAAGCCGCGGTATTGGCGAAGCTATCGCCCGTTTACTGGCCTCAAGAGGGGCGCATATCATCGTCTCTAGCCGTAAGATTGACGCTTGCCAAGCGGTAGCAGACAGCATTGTGACGGATGGCGGTAAAGCGAGTGCCTTTGCCTGTCATGTGGGTGATATGGCACAAATTGAGGCTATCTTTGCTCATATTCAAAGCGAGTTTGGTCGCTTGGATATTCTAGTAAATAATGCCGCTGCCAACCCTTATTACGGCCATATTTTAGATACGGATTTGGCCGCTTTTGAGAAGACGGTTGATGTGAATGTTCGCGGTTATTTCTTTATGTCGACTGCTGCTGGCAAGATGATGCGCGAGCAGGGCGGTGGGGTAATTTTAAATACGGCCTCGGTTAATGCTGTTGTACCGGGTGATATGCAAGGCATTTATTCTATTACCAAAGCTGCGGTGATTAGCATGACCAAAGCCTTTGCGAAAGAGTGTGGACCGCTAAATATCCGGGTGAATGCGTTATTACCGGGCTTAACCGATACTAAATTTGCCTCAGCTTTAACCAGCAATGATAAAGTCTTAAAGATGGCGCTACATTCGATTCCTTTAGGACGAGTGGCGCAACCTGAGGAAATGGCGGGTACGGTACTTTATTTAGTGTCGGATGCTTCAAGTTACACGACGGGTGCTTGTGTCACTGTAGATGGTGGTATGTTGGCTTAATTTTTGCCAATAATAGCGTTAGAATTCATTAAAATATTAGCCTAGAGCTAGTATTTATTGGCATGACTTTCTAAAAACCGTAGGGCGGTAATAGCTCTGCGGTTTTTTTATGGGGTATATATTTATACGAAATTTACTTACGTTTTAAGCCACTTTTATAAGTGGTTTTATGACATTTTGCACAAGAAGAACACTCCTTAAAAAATTAATATAGTTATTTATTTTCAATGATTTAACTATTATTTTAACTTGTTAATTAAATTATATTTACCGATTACATAACTCTTAGTAAGGTTCTGGCAATACACTTGGCTACTGGTATATGATGGAAAAAGGCTGACTTACCCCATTTGATTTTTTGCCGCTCATTTTTAAATTATAGACTGGTTATGAGAAAGCAAATTTTCAAAGTGATAGCTAATTTAAATAACGATTTAATCTGGCAGTTAAGGGTATAGGTTAGTGCTAGCAAGGGTGATAAAAGGATTTTATTAGCCAGAAAAAGTAGGTATAGGGGTGCCAGAGCTCGGCATCCTTTAACAACCAAGGAAGGGTAGGACTATGAAGATTAAAGGTTTAAATAGACCGGTGACCGCGCTGACGCTATTAACAGTAGGGGTGTCAGTAGGCCTGACAGGCTGTTTTAATGATGATAACGATGGGGGACTGTTTGAGCCTCCCAATCAAAGTACATATTCAGTAGATATTCAGCGTACTGAGTTTGGGATACCACACATTACCGCTAAGGATTATAAGAGCTTAGGGTATGGCGTAGGCTATGCTTTTGCCGAAGATAACATCTGCTCCCTAGCACGCGAAGTGGTGGTGTCCAGTGGTCAAAGTAAGCTCTACTTGGGGGATGCCGGTGATGTCGATAGCGATGTTTTCTACACTTGGTATAACTCGCCTGCCAAACGCGAACAATTTCTTAAGGAGCAATCCCCAGACGTTTTAGATGCGGTGAAAGGCTATGCGGCAGGCTATAGTCGCTATCTGCGCGATAAAGGCGTCGCCAATATCGATCCGGCTTGTGCTGGGGCTGAGTGGGTGCGTGAAATCACCCTCGATGATTTAATTACTGTCTATGTAAAAGCCAATCTACGCGGTGGTTTATCCAATTTCGTTGGCCCTATCGTAGCCGCTGCCCCGCCTAGTCCCAGTGCAGCAATGAGCAGTCGCAGTATTCGGACAATGGCTCCCGAGCCTGTTAGTGATATGAGTGCTATCAAAATTAATCCCGAGTTTGATATGACCACCATTAACGTCCTTAATGGCGGCAGTAACGCTTATGCTTTAGGGCGTGAAGCTACTGGAACCGATCAAGGTATTCTCTATGGCAACCCTCATGAGCCTTGGGATGGGGTACAGCGCTTTTATGAGTTTCATCTGACTTTACCAGGTGAGCTAGATGTCATGGGTGCCGGGCAACAGGGTCAGCCTTTCCCCAATATTGGCTTTAATAAAGATGTCGCTTGGAGCCATACGGTCTCTACCGCCAAACGCTTTACCGTATATCAGCTGAGCCTCGTCGAAGGCAATCCGATGCAGTATAACTATACGACTAGCGATGGGGTGGTAGAACAGCGCGATATTGAAAAGGTCGATGTCACTATCAAACTGCCCGACAATAAAACCCTTACAAAACCTATTTACGTCTCACAATACGGCCCGATGCTGGCGGTCAATAAGCTCAATGGCTTACTGCCGGCTTGGGGCGGGAATAATTTAGCCTATACCATCCGTGATGCCGCTTCTGAAAACCCGCGCTCTTTGAACCAATGGCTGAGTATGAATAAAGCGACCAGTGTGCAAGATTTGGTCGACAGTATGCAAACTACCTTGGGCTTAGGGTTTGTGAATACGATAGCAACCGATCGCTATGGTAAAGCGCTTTATGCCGATATCTCGACGGTGCCACACGTTACCGCGGATAAGCTAAACGACTGTATCGCCGATCAGTTCATTCTTCAGGCTTTGGTGAGTAATGATGTGCCGGCTCTAGATGGTAGCCGAGCCGATTGTGAATGGGGCAGTGATGCCGACTCGCCACAAGCGGGTATTTTTGGACCAAAAAACCTACCGTTCTTAATTCGTGATGACTATGTGGCGAACTCCAACGACAGTTATTGGCTCAGCAATCCTAAAGCGCCATTAACAGGTTATTCACCCTTATTACGTCGCCGCTTACAGCCTTTCGTTGGGGCCAATCCAGTGAATGGTGTGCCTTTATTAATGCGCTCGCGTATGGGCTTCCAACAAATCCTCGATCGCTTGGACAATAGCGATGGTTTAGGGGGCACAACCTTTGACTTAGATAAATTACAAAAAGTAGTTTATGGCAATCGCAGTTATGTGGCGGAATTGGTCTTGGACGACGTTTTAGAAGATTGTAAGACTAATCCTGAAATGCCTTTAAGCGCTGGCGGGACTATCAATGCCACAACCGCTTGTAATGTGCTAAGCAATTGGGATAAACGCAATAATCTAGACAGCCGCGGTGCGCATGTATTTAGAGAGTTTTGGCGTAACGTCAACTTTACCGAGACTACTGCTGATGCCTTTAGCGTGCCTTTTGACGAAGCCGATCCTATCAATACACCGCGTGGGTTAATTATTAACACCAATACCCGTAAGGCGTTGGGTGACTCGATTAAATTCTTCCAAGACAAAGGTGTCGCCCTTGATGCGCAACTAGGCGAGCTACAATACGTCCTAGATCCGGGTATGAATGACGCGCGTATTCCGATGCATGGCGGTCTGGGTCGTGAAGGTATCTTTAACGTAGCGCAAGGTCCAGGACCTAACGCTATGGGCGAATATACCCCTATCAATAATGGTCCGACTTATATGCAGACGGTCACTTTTGATAATAATGGCCCTGTAGTAGAGGCCTTGCTAGCGTACTCACAGTCTGCGGACAAAACGCGCTCTTATCATCGTGATCAAACGCGACGCTATTCGGCCAAAGAGTGGATTCGTCTGCCTTTTAGTAAGGCTGAGATTGCTAATAAAGCGGTAGGCGATGTGGTGCAACTCCGCGAATAGTACGAGTGAATGTTAGCTAAGCAAAATTAACTCATAAAAAAAGACCTCAAGGTACTCTTGGGGTCTTTTTTTTATTGGTGCGTTTTTATATTAGAACCTTTTTAAATAAGGAGCTATCTTTAATATAGCCTAAGCACGAAAGTAAGTTCTTTTACAAGTCCAAACCACGCTTAAGCCCAATAACGCCAAAATCATAACTGCCCAAGGTAAGGACATCGCGCCCATATTTTGTAGTAATACTGCGCCAAATACACCCGCTGCGGCAATAGCCAGATTAAAGATGGTCACAAACATCGACTGCGCCACATCGGCATTATCACCCGCAGCACCAGCCAAAGCGGTCAGCAGCAGTGTGGGTGCGCCGCCAAAGGTCAGTCCCCAAATAGCGATACCAATGATGACGCTAATAGTAGAGCCGCCCGCTATACCCAGTAGTAAAGCCGCTATAGCAAACAAACTTAAACTTGCTAGCATTAGCACCTGCAAAAAGCGATCTATCAGCAAACCAGTAAGCCAAATACCGGCAATGGCAGACACGCCAAATAGCAGCAGCAAGGCATCGACACGATGCGCCAGTCCGACTGAGCTTAAGAAAGGCTCAATATAGGTATACAAAGTATTGTGTGCCAGAATCCAAATAAATAGCGTTACTAGCGCAGGGCGAATGCCGGGAATCACAAAGATACGCCAAACGGAAATACGCTGCTCCTCGGACTGGCCTTTAAAGTCAGGGATGGTCAAGACGATCCAGACGAGCAGCAATAGCGTCAGCGCCGACATGATCCAAAAAACACCGCGCCAATCAAATAAAATACCGAGCCAAGTACCTAGGGGTACGCCAATCGCCAGCGCAATAGGCTGACCGACCCCGGCGACTGCTAAAGCCCGTCCGCGCAAGTGATCGGGTACTAAGCGTAAGACATAACCTGGGAATAGCCCCCAGATCACCCCTGCTGCCATACCAGCGGCAAAGCGTGCGCCGATAATAATCCCGTAGTGACTGGCTAATGAGGTGATGATATTAAACAGTAATAGGCTACCAACAGCGGTCAAAAATAGGGTGCGGCGGCGCCAACTGCGGGTAGCTGCAATGATGGGAATGGCGGCGAGCACTGAGCCTAGCGCATAAAAAGTAACTAATTGACCGGCCAAGGCTTTAGACACGCCTAAAGACTCACTGATTTGCGGTAGCAGTCCGGCGGGAATAGTCTCGGTCATGATGGTGAGGAAACCGGCAAGGGTAAAGACGAGCAATTTCCAGATGGGCAAGCCTGCATTAGGGTCAGGCGTAAATTCGGTAGGGTCTAGCGAGGGGGTTGAGGTAGTCATAATAATAGCTTTTAAAAACAAGCGCGGATTGTATAGCATCTGGCCTTTGCATTCCGTTACTGATGGTTAACTTTGGGGAGAGATGCACAAATTTTACTAAGTTTTTTAATTAGTGCTTTTGGTGCTTATAGCAGCCACTTGCTAGCCCAAAACTATATAACTGCTATACTATAAAAATACCCCAGATTTCACTAACCCTCGTTAAGGATGACGAATGACCACGCCTAACTCTACTACTGTAGCTGCTCCAAATTCCACGCCCGTATCTACACCGACTCCAATTGATAATGCCGACCAGCCTTTGGTCATCAAAGAGCATAACGACCAAGTCGTGACCCTCACGTTAAACCAACCTAAACAGTTTAATGCGCTGTCCGTCGATGTCTTAGCCGCCTTGCAAACTGAGCTAGATACTATCGCTGCTGATAGCGGAGTACGAGTGGTCGTGATTCAAGCCAATGGCAAAGCTTTTTGTGCTGGGCATAATTTGAAAGAGATGCGCGCTAACCCCGACCGAGCTTTTCAGGATGCCTTATTTGATCAATGCAGCCAAATGATGCTCACCATTAACCGAATGCCGCAAGTAGTCATTGCTAAAGTGCAAGGGATCGCCACTGCTGCCGGCTGTCAGTTGGTCGCGACTTGTGATTTAGCAGTAGCTGCCGATAGCGCCAAGTTTGCCACTTCTGGTATCAATGTTGGGCTGTTTTGTTCTACGCCAGCCGTTGCGGTCAGTCGCAATTTATCCCGCAAAAAAGCCTTTGAAATGCTCATCACGGGTGAGTTCATCGATGCCCAAGAAGCTATGCAGCAAGGGTTAGTTAATCGCATAGCGCCTGCTGAGCAATTGGACGCTACGCTACAGAATTTAGTCGATGCTATTGTCTCGAAATCGCCTGTGGCAGTGACTACTGGCAAGCAAATGTTCTATCAACAATTGGACA
>Ga0098067_1000069_pt1 | contig 41944 bp, 54 predicted proteins | sample 26_taG_FD_92578 | JGI IMG/M metagenome (GOLD analysis project Ga0098067, IMG submission 92578) | Marine viral communities from Cariaco Basin, Caribbean Sea - 26_WHOI_OMZ | ecosystem: Environmental > Aquatic > Marine > Oceanic | place: Caribbean Sea: Cariaco Basin | collected 2014-11-09
CTTTTTCCTACAATGTCACTCCATAATGCGCCTATAGCTCAACAGGATAGAGCAGTTGCCTCCTAAGCGATCGATCCGAGTTCGAGTCTTGGTGGGCGCACCAGCTAAGATAAGAGTAGTACCGATTAAACCCTTGTAAGCCATACGCTGCAAGGGTTTTTTATTATCTATTACACGATAGCTTACGATTAATAACGGTATCTGCTACTTGTGCACGGTGATAATAACGGTATTATAGACGGTATTCATCGATACCGCCAAATAGGATACCGTCAAAATGGCTAAAATAATAAAACCATTGACCGACTCACAGGTTAAACAAGCCAAGCCACAAGACAAGCCTTACAAGTTGGCTGACGGTGGGCGACTGTATTTGTATGTCAGCAAACTAGGCGCTAAGTCATGGCGAATGGATTATGTAAGGCCTATTGGTAAAAAACGAGCCACTATTACATTGGGCCTTTATCCTGACGTTTCACTGGCCCAAGCGCGTGAGCAGCGTAAACAGATACGGACCATGTTAGCTGATGGTGTTGATCCACAACAGCAAAAGATTGATGCCGAACGTGAGCAAGAGCTATTGTCTAACAACACGTTTGCAGCGATAGCAGATGACTACATGAGCCGTAAGCGCAATGTAAGCCCTGCTACTATCACAAACAATCTAAGGCAGCTTAAACGGCTGAATAAGCACATTGGTGATATGGTCATCACTGACATTAAGCCGATTGATGTATTAAAAGCGTGCCGGACCGCAGAAGCACAAGGTTACTATGAGACAGCTATCAAGATGCGGACCATTGCAGGCCAAGTATTTAGGTATGGGGTCCAGACCGCTAGATGTGAGCGTGATGTAACCCAAGATTTGATAGGCGCATTACAGGCCCCAACGACAAAACACCATCCAACTATTACGGACCCAAAAGAGTTGGGCCAATTATTAAGGGCCATCGATACTTACGAGGGTAGCTTTGAGGTATGCACAGCAATCAAGTTGATGCCGATGCTATTTGTGCGTAGTGGTGAATTGCGTTATGCGCTTTGGGATGACTTCGACCTTGATGTTGGCACTTGGACCTTTACACCTCGTAAGACACAAAGACGGACCGGTCTATCATTAATCGTGCCATTGCCAACACAAGCTATTGATTTGATCCGCGAGCTATCACTCCATGCTCGCAGTAAATACCTATTCCCTGCCATTCACACCACGGTCCAGCCAATGAGTGAAAACACAATGAATCAGGCTTTGAAACGTCTTGGTTATGATGGAACTAAGCAAACGGTCCACGGCTTTAGGGCCACAGCTAGAACGCTAATTGTGGAGAAATTAAAATTCCCTGAGCACCTAGTAGAGATGCAGCTAGGACACAATGTTAGGGATATGCATGGTCGGGCCTATAATAGAACGGTGTTTTTATCCGAGCGAGCTGACATGATGCAACGCTGGGCTGACTATTTGGATAATCTCAAAACCTAGACACAAAAAAATAGCCCTACTCTAATTAAAGAATAGGGCTTTGTTGTATTATGCGAGGCGTAGCAGAATTGCACTGCATGAGATTAAACCTAAGACCTAAGCCTCTGTGCCTAGCACACTTACCACCTCGTACAACGAATAGCTATTATAGCAGCTAAACGTGGCTAGGTGATAGCTAAACAGATTGCCCACAACACTCACACACAGCGTTATTTTGCACCGCAACGATTTTGATGCACTGCAAAAACTTAATTGCGTAATCCGCAATCGGTTTAGCGTCATCAGTACCATTGATTACTCTACGAGCATTGACCCATTCGTTATATTCAAGACCATACTTGATATATTGGTTTAGCCTGCGAGTTGTAAATGTGCCTTTTAACGAGCCGATGGTTAGTATTTTTGCGCTAACAATGGGGTCTAATGCCAAATCAGGACTATTAACTAAGTCAATACCTAGAATATCGGTAAACTTTTTATAGTTACCATAACCTGTAATCATCACGTGACCGCGCCCACGATATTTATAGCCGTCACCGTCAGCCTCGGGTGTGTTGCCTAGTCGCTCAGCCAATCGCCCTGTGTCGTACTTATCAAAGTATCTAACACCGCCGTACTCAGTGATTGCTTGCATTGTAAACGCTGTCTCATGATACGCCGTAGCGAGCATGTAGGCCACGTATAGCGGATTGCTTGAGTCTAGCTCTTTGTAGTCATTAAACGCTGCAAACAAGCCATTAACGCCATCTACAAAGCCCTGATTGATTGAGCTAACGTTAAAGACCTTTTTGAATTTAGCAAAATCAAAGTCTAGTTTATAACTATCTTCTAAGGCTTCTTGAGATAACCCGCCCCAATAACCGTCTGGGACAATGCCTATATCGGTCTGTAGCCTTTTTACGCTATCTTTTACACTCATATTCTTCCCCAAAAAAAGCCCCAATTAAGGGGCGTGGTGTTTGTTTTGATTGCGCATACGTCGCTGTGCTGCTGCTCGCTTGCTAAAAATACAGGTCACAACAACAAAGGCCGCAACGAGAACCGCACGACCAAGCGTGTAGCTCCATGCGCCTTGCCAGTTATTGTTATCTGACAGCCAAGGCGGGTATCGAGATATGACAGCAAAGGCTTTAAATCCAAAAATAGACCAAGCCAACATAAATGCCGCTATCGTTAATGTCTCAGCTCTTGGTGTGTAGATGGCGCGATTGAACACGCCCATCTTACAGCTAAGCACGTAAAGACCAAACAGAAAGGCGATTACGTTTAGTGCTAAATCAACTAAGATTGGCGTTATCATCGTCGCCTCCTTTTGATCGTGAACGCGGCAAACGGTCTGCTACGATATCGAACCAGCCAAACAACCTGCCTTTGTCACTCAAGTAAACCAAAGCGCCACAGACAATAGGGGCGCTTGCTGCTGATGCCACAAACGCCCAAAAGGTTAATGCTGGTTTTGGATTGGCTGCATCTTGTGACAAGAGCATACAAAGCGCGATACCAGATAAAAAACCAATGACGATTTTTGCCAACACTGGATGTTTGAGCTGCCTATCAATATCATCGATATAAACAAACGATGCCACTAGGCCACCGCCAAAGCTGAATGCGGCAATGCCGTACCAACTTGGCAAAAATGGCGCACCATAAACCTGTTGGACAACCTCGGCTGCCTTGGCGCTAATAGGGTAAGCGATGATGAGGACTGCAATCAGCACCCACCATGCTTGTTTGATGCTTATTTGCATCCGTCACTCCTCAAATTTTAGATAATAAAAAACCCCAATTAAGGGGTTAGATTGCTGCAAGTACAAACATTGCTAATTCATCATAACGTACAGCGTACTTATCACCTGCGCTGCGAGCTGCTTGTATTTCTTGACCATCCTCAATGATTGCAGCCTCATCATCCCACACTACGTGATTAACTAAGCCGTAGTCTAAAGCATCTAAACCATGGGACTTCATAATCTCAACAACCTCTTGAGCTATTACGCCCGTATGCCAAACACCTCTACTGTGCTCGTCATCAACCTCTCTATTTAGTCGATATAGCTTAATGCTTTGACGTAGCTCTTTTGCTGCTGCAATTTCTGCTGCACTGAGGTCGCGCACTTGCTGTTTTTCTCTAGCATCCGAGGTGACTACTGGTGCGACTGCAACATACAGGTTTTTAAACGGTTTGCTAGCCTCTCCCAAATCAACATCACTTGATGTACGGGATGCGAAAAACTTGCCAGAGGTGGTGTTTGCACCACTGATAACAAGCTGAATGTGAGGCCCGACAAGACCTGTTGAGTTGTTATCACTAAAAGTATTAAGCCCTAGATTACTGCCATTTTTAGCCGTAACCATAGTATTCGAGCCATTGGCATGTATGCCAAATGTACCTTCATTATTACGCATCAACGAAAAGGCTTCGACACTGCTGCTAGTGTCTAAAGTCAGGGGTGTTGCTGTTCCAAGAGCCTTCATGTACTGCTCACCGTGTTGCGAAACAGTACGCACTGCATTTTTACCTGAATACTCCGCTACTAACGTGTCTCCTTTTAAACCTGTGTAACTGACAACGGGAGGTACTACATCACTGTAAGTTACACTACCACCTGCAACCACCCCTAGATTACGGTACGAGGCTCTACGTAACATATTAGTATTTTCTAAGTAATCATTATCTATCTCGTCAATACTGGTAATTTTATAAATGCGTTTATTTACTTCTGTACGTGACCCTTCTGTAACGCTGTAGGTGGTTAATGCATCCCAAGCGGTAGCGCCTAGTGCGTATTGAGAGTCAATTTCTTGCCAGTAAAGTGTATCTGTCGGTACTTGTCCTTTGTTGCTGACCATGGCTGCGTAATACTTACCATCATAAGTGACTGTTTTTTCAATAGAAGCCCAATGATTTCGGTAACCAACATAAATGTCATTGCCAAAAATGGTTATCCCCTCGGACTCCCTTGTAGGTAGCACACCCTTAGCACCACGTAGTTCGCTACTACTGTAATAATACTGGTAAGTATCAAAGTCGTACTCAGCTAGTAGAGAGCCTGTAAAGTTATAGATACGTATTTTTGATGAGTTCTGAGGTCTATCGTAGTACAGTATTACTTTTTCATTGTGTACAAGTATACCCTGATGGATTAATCTGGTATCGTCAGCGAGTTCAAATATATGCAATGGTTTAGCGGTTAGCGGATTACTTAGAGCCTCCACTTCTTTAAAATCATATATTAAAACATCAATACGCCCAGTGCTTGAGTTGTCTGCATGGGTACATAAGTAACGCTTATCTGCTGATATACTTAGTGATATTTTACTGTACTTAGCAAAACTATTAGTAGAACTGTCTGTGTAAGCCCATAGCTGTCTATACTCTATATCACTATTGCTAGTGGCAGACCCACGCCACTTAATCTTAGAATAGCCTTTGTCAGAACGATTAGTATCTGTCTCCGAGTCATTAGGGAAACCACTGTAAAAGTATAGCTGACCCGACTCGTCATGGTCATACCCTAAACCGGAGGCGTGTCCAATGTTTAAAGGTTGCGAGAACGCACTAACGACTACGTCAGAACCATCCTCTTTGAAGTCATATTCAACGATACGGTAAGTCTCACGTATCAACCAATTTCCATTTTGTTGTCCGTCGTCCCTGTCGGAACGGTTTGTGACGTATAGCTTAGGGTAGCCTGTTGGCTGCGGTACAATACAGATAGCTTGAAAAACATTATCAGAGCCACCGAATATACGAGGAACACCTGAGTATCTATTACCCGTAACAAACTGCATACAGTGCTTTTTGAATTTAAGCTCTTGCTCTTTGAACTCTGACGGGTGGATAATGCCCGCAATACTAAAAAACCCATCTTTGTACTTATTAGCGAGCGGTGTATCTTTAACTTTATAAACCTTACCCTGTAAGTCAATTTCACGACCTGTTACGTTTGCCTCTAACAACTCAAAAGCTGAGGTATCGTCTGTCGTACCGTCACCAACAGCGCCATACTCGACCATGCTGATTGTCTGAGCGTTTTTAACTGATTGGTCGATTGAGAGTGTGCCATTTTTTGACGTTACTATAATACCTGTGTCTAGTTTTTGGGCTGAGACATCATCAATAACCTCGTTGGTTTTTCTGGTCAAGTTATTAAGTAGTTGATTAAACCACTGTCTTTCTGGTTTCTCAGATTGCAAAAAACCTTGACTAACATTTAAGTTATCAAGGTTTTTGTCACCATCTTTGGCAAATTCTTCAAGTTTTTCTATGCTCATATTTATCCCACCCTTAACCAGTAAGCGACTACAATTGACGGCTGTATGTTGTTATGCGGCTGATTACCGCCGTTATTACCGATAGCAACATCTGAAAACAAAGTGCTTGTTTGAGACCCGTTAGTATCAACCATACCCTGGCTGCCGCTAGTACCAATAGAATCATAAAGTCTATGATTGTGACGGGGCATCTCATCAATATTTAACTTGTGGGTATTCTCACCAAACTCATTGCCCATGATTCGATAGTCATCGGTATCGCTACTATCTGATGAGTAACCAACAAGCGTCTTACCCTCAGCGAATCGTTGCCAAGTACCGTAGCCGTGACGCTCTGCAACCTGCGCCGCGCTTGTGTAGTCTGTTGTTGTCACAAACAACTCACCAACACGAATAGGGGTTAGTAGTGGTGTTACTTTTTCATTAAGTAGATTGACTTCATCAACAACCTGATTCGTTTTTGCTGACAACCAATTAAATAAGTAATTCATCCACTGTCGGTATGGTTTTTGCTGCCGCGGGAACCCTGTTGTCAGTGTCAATCCGCTAATGGACTTGTCACCATTTTTCGCAAACTCATCTATTCTGTTTATGCTCATAACCATGAATCCTGTTCGTCAATAACTGCAATCATATCTTCGCGCTCTGTTGTCCAAAAACCGCCAATACTCGGATCAGCACTATCACCTAACGGCAAGGTATCAGGCTGATATTTAAAGCCCCAATCATCATAAGTGCCATTTAATACCGCCACGCCTACACCTATTGGTCTTGGTATCATTATTCGTAATAGCTGTATCTCGTATCGAGTAAAGTCACGCTCAGGTGCGATAATGATCGCCATTGGTTTTTCGACATACTTAAACTTGACACCATCACCCATAAACATTGAAGCAATTTCGATGATTTCAGGCGGCGTACAATTGCTTTTGTTTTTTAGTATCTGAGCCTTGATGACCGTCTTATACATCGACTCATCAATCAATTGGTCTTTGTAGCTTGGCTGCCCAAACTCCATCCAGTGACCGCCAAACGATTTATCGTAAAGCTCACCCATTGGCAGTGATTCGTCTTGGTCAACAAAGCCAAAATACCCTGCTATCGGTACAGCACTCGGTACAACGGCTGGCGCACCAACAATACGACCAATGAGCGCAAGTTTCACACCTTCCGCTGTATCTACATCAATATCTAGCAGCTCAAAAAAAGCGTCATGTACGTTGATTAATGGGTTAAGGGTTTTCGCTATCCATAGTCTAAAAAGCAATGATTGCCCGTATTGGTGGCCGTGCCTTGACAGACCTGTTTTTACAATATCAATCGGCTTTAATTCGTTAGCCATCAAATCACCTCGACATTGTTAGTGCTGATTGATATGCGCTCATTAAAATCAAGATAGATGGACTTTTCAGCCAGTGGCTCATTGCCTTTTGCAAGCTCGATACGGTCAATCGCAAAGCCGCCTATCTCGTTCAATGGTGTGTATAAAGCCGAGTTGATAATGTCGCCACCAATCGCAATGTCATCGTTTAGATAATCAATGACAGCTTGTTTGATTAGGCTTGCGGTGCTGAATGAGTAACCACTTAACGGCGTGATATAAACGGCAATTCTGATAGTCACATCAACTGGTCGGCTAAACTTCATCACTTGCTCGTTGCCAACCTCATCAATAATGATGTATTCCTCTGTACCTGCGACCTCTGTACCGCCTGTTTTGCTTGCCCAGATGGTTTGTGCTATCTCGCCCTCATCACCGCCTGATATAACAACGTGTATGCTGTGTGGTGGCAATCCGCGACTATCCGTGTATTGCGTGGCGTTCTCTAGCACTGACACCTCAATAACGCCTGACAAATCGGACAGTTTCGCCCAAAGTGCCTCGGTCATATTGCGATTGCCTTTTGATACGCTGCCTCGTCTGCGTTCGCGTAATTGCTGATCCGTTTCTCTTAGCTTGCCTGTTACCATCGAATCGGCATTAGTCACACTTGACCAACCGAATAATGGAGATTTAATAACCGTCAATGTGTCAGCACTGGCACTTATTGCGCCCATATTCTCAGGCATGGCCTCAACTATCGCTGTGCCTGTCTCATCAATGCGAACGTCCTCAGTGGTATAAACCTCAACCGTACCGCTTGCATTACTAACGCTGCTGCCTTTTGGTATCAATACGAGTGGCGTACCTGTGACGGTCAAATTAACAATACTGTACGCGCCTTGACTGCGCTCAATGCCGTTAATCTTAACTAGCCGTGACAAGCTATTGCCAAACGCTAAATCAGGGTCAAACGACATCCAAACCAGTTCGGCTAATTCATCAAGGTCAGCAATCGCCTCAGCAAACAAACTAATATGCTGACCGTCCATTGTGTCGCTAGATAGGTCGATATCTTGACCGAAGATCGCCCTAGCATCACCTTGTATCTCGGCTAATCGGTCAATAAGCCGTGTGCGCTCAAACCCTGTATCAGTTAATTGCGTCATTTTCGATTAGCTCCAGAATGTTGAGTGATTGTGTGAGGTTGATATTTCCGTAAACTGTGCCAATGCTTGCAATAACCAATGCCTGACGTTCTCCCATATCGACGCTAATAGCATCAACGGTTGTCACGGTGTCAATGCCTAGCAACGTCTTTTTGATTGTCTCAGTGAGTAGCTGCGTGTCAGTACGTTGCCCTAGTACATCGCCCCACGGCACACCGTCACGGCTATCGAGAAACCACTCACCGCGCAATTGCATTAATGTGGTTTTGCACTTTTGCAAACACTCATCAAGCCCCGTGATAATGTCAGCTTGACCATTGCCAAAGCTGTAATCGTTATTTATTAGCCGTCTTGTGGACATAGCACTTTCCTTTAGGCATAAAAAAAGCCACCGATTAAGGTGACTTGTTTGGATCTGTTTTTGTTCTAGCAGTGAGCTTCGCCCAGCTTAACCCATTCTTTGGTTTTCATGAGCTTATCGTAATCAACTATCTGAACCCAAACGCTTTGTTCTTTAGCGTCAAACTGATTGTTTATTTCTTCACAAGCATACTGTGCAAAACCATCACGGCGGCTACCATCGTCTTTTACGCCAATCTTGAATATTTTATCGTCTGTCCATGTTGCATCTAATACAGTAGGTTCTTCTTCACTCAAAAAATAATCAGTTATTTCTTGTCTTTGAGCGTCCGTAAATTCATTAGCTGCCACTTGCTCAGTTTCAGCACCTACCTGTTCAACTTTGTCTGAGCTACAAGCTGCTAGTAATAAGACTGACGATAATGCTGCAATTATAAATTTCATTGTTATTGTCCATGTATGAGATATAACTATCATACATTAATCGGTAATTAGCTACCAGTACCAGTGCTGCTACCGCCTGACTCTACGCCACCGTGAACGTGAGTATTAATGTTCATCTTATCGGTTATCACGTTAGGCGCGGTAATTGGTACGCTGCAATTTAATCCGCTAGCTGTGAGCTTGAGTGTCGCACCACCTGCGCCAAGCTCTACGCTGCTATCATCTATTCGCACATGATTGCCGTTACCATGTAGCTCAACGCCGTCCGTCCACACTGGCTGCTTATTAGCAAGGCTGCGAACGCCTACGATAGCAAACGCATCTGACAAGTCATGCTGTCTAAAGTCGTTCGGCTGTGTCGGCTGTCCACTTTCAAACCAACCGTCAATGCAGCGCTCAGCGAATATCAATAAACACTCATCACCTGCTTTGATAGGGAATGTCAGCTCATAGCCGCCGCCCATAGGGAATATAACAGGAACGTCCACACAAGGCGGCAAATTGGTCGCACCCTCTAAGCCCTCACCCTCGCTAAATACGCGCTGTACGGTCGGCTGTGCTGTCACTGTGCGTGTGTCTGCATCAAAGCTAATGATGATTGCCGGTAATGCTGTGTGAACGTCCATGAGCTTACTTTCAATCTGCGCCTGACCATCTGCATAATTATCGCCTGACACCTCACGAGCTTTATCATTGATTGCTGTCATACTCGTAAGCCCTCTAATTCACTTGACCATTCACTGCTATGCGTGTCACCGCTATGCCTGATTGACTCGATACGGACACCGCCTTGATATATCTCACTGTCAATCTTAGCGACACCGCCGATCAGATAGGCAGGGTTAAGCAGCGTCTTAACTTTCACACCGTCTTGTGTCGGCTCTGGACTGCCTAACATACCTGTTGATTGATTGATGAGCCATACCGCATTGGGTCGCACGTTATCACCCTTTAGCAGCAGCATTTGACCGTCTTGTATTGACCACTGCGCCCCATCTTGCTTTGTCTGTTTGGTGAGCACATCACTTGCACGACCTGACAGCACACGACCACGCGCATAAACCGTTTCTAAGTCGTCTTTGTGAGCATTAGGCACACCAAACATTGATGACTGACACGCTGCTACTACCTGATTGGCTGTGCAGCCTTTGGTTAATGTCTTATTGACAAAGCCGCGCAATATCTCTCTGTCACCATCACCGCTTTCAATCGTGATGATGCGGTCAGTACCTTGTATCTTTGGGGTCGCTGTTCTGATTTGACCACTAAAGATAAGACGTTCTGCACCTTGATACCCTGCGAGTAATTGAATATCTGCCCACTCTTTTAATAATTGGTTTTGATGCTCAGGGTTTAGATTGTAAATCTCAATCTTTGCCGTGTTTGGGTTTTCATCGCTGCTCTTTTTAATATCAAAGCGCATCCGCAATTCACTGATTTTAATGCCGCTACCATCTTTGCCAACGATTAGCTGACAGACGCGCCCAAATTGAGTGATATTATCCATCTAATTCATCACTCCATATCAAGCCATAGTCTGCCAGGTTATCCGCTGTAGGGTCTGCATTTTGACCAGTGTAATCCGTTAGAAACAACATACCGTATGTAAATCGCTCATTAGATAGCAGGTCAACACCTAGCGTTAATGCCACGCCCTGTAGTATCGGCTCATCATCAGCGGTGCTTACGTCCATTGTCCATAAGTCACCGCGCACGTTGAGCTGTATGCGGAATAGATAGTTCGTACCGCCTATCTCACAAGTAAATTCTTGAGACGGCTCATCAGACATAGGTAATTCAAATAAACTCATTTAATTTTACCTCGCTGCTTGGTTGCTGCTGCTGCCTTTGCTTGCTCTTTACTTGATGACGATACATCGCGTGTCGAGGTGCGCTTACGACCTTTTTTGTCAGTTTCTAACTTCTTTTTTGGTTTAGTACCGCGCTTGCTCGTTGGCTTGGTTTTCTTTTCCGTCTTTTTCTCAGCAGGTAGTGCCTGGTACTCTGTCTGCTCAGTGGTAACAACAATGACTTCCTCAAGGTCTAAATCAAAGATGACCGCATGAGGGTTTTTATCATCGGTTGTCCAGCCAATGCCAGTCAGCAGCATATTGTTGTACTCACCGCCATTGATAGTCTTGACGTTTAGAAACGTCTTACTATTTTGCAGCTCGTACAGTTTTGTCCTTGCCTCATCTACACGGTCAATATCAGTGAACGCATCGTTATCTACCAGTGGCGTATTGCTCACGCCAAAGCTGACAGATAACGATTGAGCTTTTACAAAAGCGTGGTCTGTGACTGGTGATCCAAACTCAACAGGGTTTTGCGTCACCTCCATTTCACGACGATGACGCTCGCTTACCCATACATCAGCAAACAAGTCACCTAGCTGTGGTATTTTAGCTTTTAGCATTACTGTTTAACCCCTGTATTGCTTCGACGCTGTGCGCCAGTGCTACCCTTTGCAATGCTTGTGGCCTCACCTGCGCTCGATACGTTAAACGTCTGATTGACACTTGATGTATTACCACCGCCACCGATACCAAGTTTACCAGCCGCCCAACTTGCCGCTTTACCGCCTAACGCCACTGGATTGTAAGCTGCCAATTCTTTGACCTTGCCAATCGCACCGCCAATCATTGAGATGACCGCCTGTATCTTGCCGATAACAAAATCAATCGCACCGCTTGCCATAGACTTAACACTAGCCCAAAGCCCTGACCAAATAGCTGATACTTGAGCCGCTACTGAGCTAAACACGCCTAAGAGTTTCTGCCATTCTGCCGCAATCCCTGCCGCAATCTGCTGCCAGTTTTGGTAGATTAGCCATAGCAGACCGATAACCACAGCAATCACCGCGCCTATCAATAGGAATGGTGCGAATGCTACGAGCCAAGCTGCTGCCGTTGCTGCCGCACTCGCAATAGCCGCCGCTGCAATCATGGCAAACGATAACAAGCCTGTCGCTTGCATGAGCAAAAACCCTGCAATGACCGGCGCATACATCATAACCAATGCCGCCGCGATGACCCCTGCAATCACCCCTATCACCTTTATGGTGGTAATGATGGTCTGCATATTCTCATCAAGCCAGTTGTAGGCTGCCGATACCGCATCGTAAATCGCAACAATGGTTGCAATGGCAATCTTGAAGCCCTCAGCAATCGCTAGCGCAAAGTTTGTTATCGCTTGCTCATTGTTATTAATCCAATCCGAAAGACTGGTTAAGCCATCTTTCATCACATCAAAGATGCCAGCACCAGCAATCTGCATGAGAAAGCCTTGCCAGGTATCGCCTAAGTTGGCAATCGTACCTGCCCACGTTTTAGACATGGCATCCATGCCACCACTAAAACGCTCATCCATGATTTCCTGTAAGCCTTGCGAGATGGCTTTTGCATCATTATCGACTGTCTTGGTAAAGGTTTCCCCATTACTTGAATATGTGTAGGTGATAGTATTTGACTTACTGTCTTTACTGGCCTTGATACCGAACTCTTTTAGTCGCTCGTTTTCACCTGTCACCGCATCAGCTACCGCTTCGACTGCTTGGTCGATAGACTTGCCCATGCCCGATGCCATGTTACCGATTGATTCCATGAAATTACCGTCAATCGGGTCAAGCCCGTATGACTTCATTTTCACGAAAGCATCTGTAACCTCGGCTAATTCATACGGCGTTTTCTTTGCAAAGTCTGCAATCCAATCAAGGGATTTTTGCGCTTTTTCTGAACTACCCTCAATGGTCGTGAGCTGCGTTTTAAACTGCTCAAACTGACTTGCTGTATCTAGCAAGCTCTTACCTAAAAATCCAGCCGCCGCGATACCTACGCCTGATAGTACCGCCGCCGCTTTACCTGCTGTTTTAACCACTCGGCCGATACCAGTTTCAAAGCTAGCAGCACCACTTGTGTCAGCGTCAAAACCAAGCCTAACGAGTAAGTCGTCAATTACTGTTGCCATAAATCACCTTTATTTGTTTTTGGCTTCATATCGCCGTCTGTACTCGTCCATTTCGTCTAGTGCTTCGTGCATATCTGCCAAGTCGTTGAGCGTGTACGTACCGTCACACAGCTCGCTATACTTAGCTAATGGAGGCTCACTGACGCAAACCCTCATTAGATACCAGTCAATATTGGCAGTCTCTATTTCTTTAATGCCGTCATCGCTTGGAGCTGTGGAAAACGTAAGCGGACGGCGGCTATAAAACCGCCAAATGTCTCACGTAAGAAATACCAAAGCACCTCGTACATATCAAACAGCGTGTCAGCATCAAACTGTGCGTTCTCATCAAACTGCTTACCCTCTACCAAGATAAAAGGCTTGCACTGGTCGATTAGTAAATCTAAATCACCATCGTTCAGTTTTGGCAAGATACCGGCAATGCCGCGAATACCTGCGAGTACCTGCTCACCTTGCGTCTTAACGTCACTGCCTGACTGCTGACCTAACGCCTCGGCTAGTGGTTCAGCGACCATTGCGATCAGCATCGTTTGAATTTTACGAGCATCACGCGCAGGTACTTTTTTGAGTACGATGTTTTTACCACCGATACTCGTATGTTTTAAGTCACTCATAATCTGTCCTTATGCGATTGCTTGTAGAATTGACAGCTTAGGAACAATAATTGTCCACTCTCTATCCTGTGCGTTAGTGCCACGCGCATAGTTAGCCATTTTTGAAATATAGCCTGTTGTTGATACGACGCCTTTACCTGTAATCGTATCAATGACCGATACCGATATACCTGCAATCTCGCCATTCACAAAGCGTTGATGTAAAACCTCTAAGTAGTCATTTTCTGGCGCCATTGCTAAAAATTTAAGCATAATCTCAGCTGACTGGTTAGCACTAACTGACGCTTGCATATTACCGTCTGCACCTACTGTGTCAGTCACTCTATCTTCGCGATACTCGGCGGTAATAACGTCGTCACCTTCACCAAAGTTTTCCATTTCACGACCATTTACCATCACTAGATGATGCGTGAATGAGTACGTTCTCATTTGTCCTGCCATAACCCTATCCCCTTACGCTTCTGGAATTAATGTAATATCTGTGTCGTGAATTGCACCTGCGCCTTTAACTAAGATAGTAAATGGCGGTGCGATACGTTGCTCACGGATAACTTGTGGCTGGTCACGGATTGACTCGTTGTAAACGTAGTAACCAGTTGGCAAGTAATCATAGGTTTCAATCTCACCCAATGCTGCACCGTTCCAAGTGCCAGCCGCTACCAGTCCAGCTTTTACCGCTTCCTCTAAACCGTTCACGATGTCAGCTTTAATCATCATCATGCCGCGATCTGTCTGAGGTGTTAATCGGCGCAGACGTTGACCATTGAATACGTTTGTCTCAATGACGTTACGCAACCAATCAAAGCCCATGACAAAATCAAAGAACTTGCCGCCGCCTGCATGACCATTAGCAAAGATAGGCAATGAATTATCAGGATTGCCGTAGTCGCTGTAATAGTTGACGCAAGCCGCTTTCAAGTCAGCCGCTTGTGTTTGGCTAATATCGGTGCTGACTACGCTCGTTAGTGACTTTAGATGCAGTGTTTTAACACCATCAGTCTTGTCATAGCGTTGGTCTAGTGCCATACCTGCCACCGCACCAACTGTCGCATAATCTTCATGATAGGTGATGCAGTAATGATACTGTCCAAGCTCTTTTAGTGTGTTGCCAGTCGATACCGCCTCGGTGTCAGTTGTCATCGCCGTCATAAACATACGGTTATTTGACTGCGCCCATTCTGCTAAATCCTGAATGCTCGCAGCAGCAGGCTCGGTTGCAAAACAAAAGGCGTAAAACCCTAGCGTCTTGGTAGCGACTTCTGCAATCGCAGCAGCAGGGTCAGTTAATGCAGTAACCGTCGCAATCATCAAATCACGAGGTTTGGGATTTTGAGCAAAGTATTTTTGAGCAATCTTATACTCAGGCGCTTCTACACCGTAATCCAGCTTCACACCGTCGATTGAGGTATAAATACCTGTATCGGTTTCGCGGCCAGTTGGCGATGTTTCACCAACAATCAGCAGTCGATTAAAAGCATCACGGCTTAATAATTTCGGTTGATACTCGATGCTGACATTGACCAGCATATTAATTGGCAGTGTTAATGAACCAGCCATAATTTTCTCCATCGTTAAAAATAGGTAATAAAAAACCCCACTATTTCTAGTGAGGTCTTTTGGTTTAGATATTATTTATTTAAAAGCTATCGTGACCATTTTGCAGCGCTCTTGTGATGGCTGCCGCACAATTTTTACATGCAACCATTCGCCCATCTTTTCTGCCGTTCTCTGCTGCGTGTTCCGCATCAACAAAATTCCACCCAACAGCTCGTTTACCGCACCAAGTCATATGTTTAAAATCTAAGTGGGTCATTTGTATGTGGTGAACATAGTCAGGGATCTCACCTATTGCGCCGAACTCATTTAACTTTATAGCTTCGCTTAGGTCTGGGTTATTTTCAAGCTTCATGGTTATTACTCGCTCTGTAATCGCTAATAGGAGTTGTCGGAAACAAGTTAGCGTCACTTGCTTTCAGGTGTACAGCCCTATCCGACCTATCTATTATAGCAAAAACAAGGCGTTATGGCTCGACAATCATACCAATCGGTACGGTTTCAATCTCTGTCTCATCGTGATATTCATCAGGCACGGTATCAGGCATGGCATAGCTTGTTAGATAAGACAGTTGCAGTCGTACTTGAAAGCGTTTTGTGCGCTCTAATTCCAACGCTGTGAGGTTTCTAGGGTCTGAGCAGCTAAGATAGCCAACGTTCAAATCAAATAGCATATCTAGCGCGTATGGCGTTTGCATGGCTATCTTTAATTGGTTGGCATAGTGCGCTGCATTGTCACCCATAAAATCAATGGTCAGTGTGACGATAGATGATTGCCTAGCGTGTTTATAGCCACCTGCCCACCCTTGCCCTACCATGTCCGTTTGTTGGACGATGGCGTAATTACTGCCAGTAGTCGGCTGTGAAGTATCAGCAGGTCGAACGCTATTCTCAGGCATACCTAAGAGCTGCTGTATCAGCACCCTTAGTTCGATTTGCGTATTGTTATCCATCTGTCACCACCTGTACTGCCAATGCTTGCCAATAGCCATATTGTGACCAGTCTTTAACGTGGACAATCCGATGCTCGTCACCATGCCATGTGATTTTATCGCCTAGCTTTGGTACGCGCTCATCACTCGTTGATAGATATTCGCCTGACCATACTTTAATTACTTGCCGCGACTTGTCACCATCAACTAAGTATTGCGTGTCTTTAGGCGCAGCAGGTTGGATCACACCGCGCCTATCTTCCTCGGTTAAGGTTTCAACCCAAACGCCGCCACGCTCATAATGACCGCTAGCAATAAACACCGTGAAGTCAGTGACAAAATCAGTGTCATGTAATAACTCGCTCATGTCATTCATCGTGTAATCTCGTATGTAATGGCGTTACGCATCTGACCGCTATCAATCAATGGCTTGCTCGAACCTTTAGCCTCAATCGTGGACGCTGCCAGTGGCTTAAAATTGGCACTGAGCATATATTTCTGTATGTCTGCCTTACCTGCCTCACCGACCAGTGATAGCGCGTTGTGTAGGCTTGTGCGTCTAAATAGCAAACGTGCTGCCTGTTTACGCATTATCTTTTTGTACTTGTCCACGTTGTCAGCAATAGGCGGCCCGATAAAAGGACGTGCAGGAATATTGCGAGTCGGACTACCATACTCGTGAACCATACCAAGCTCATGCATACTTAGGTCTGTGCCACTGTGACGACCACCGCTAGGCAATCCCACTTCGACCTTGTTTAGCCCCATCGAGCGCACGTTATCGATAATCCGATTTAACGCCCCTGCATCTCTACGTCTGATAATTGCGGTCATACGACAAACGCTCCGCTGTAGTTTGGTAGCAAGTCAATCAGCATGAGTAATTGCTGACCGTAGTTGGTCAAGTTGTACCATTCTCTATCTTGTGTTGACGATGAATAGGTAAATTGCACATCACCGACCTTTTTAGACGTTTTAGACTGGATTGCGCTACCTGTGCCACCTGTCATGTTGTCAATCGTCAGTAGGTGCGCTGTGAGCAATCCTATTGCGTCATTACGCATATCATCAAAGCTGCCAATCTTATCAACGAGTAAATCCGCAAACTTTAGCTTTGCCGTCACTTGCTCGATAGTGGCTGACTGGCTAAAACTTGGATATAGCAGTAAAAATTCTTCGGTTGTCATTAGCTCAGTCCTTTATAAATCAATCGCAATATGCACCGACCTAAATCAGTGCATATAACCATCAATCTAACTACTTCTTACTTTCAATACCTTGTGCAATAACTAGCAACTCAGGCTTGTTATCGTCACTGTCAAACTCACCGCCATTCGCCTTGATGTATGCCTCAAGCTCTTTGACCGTCATGTCACTGACAGCCTTAGTTTTGGACTTGTTGTCCTCTTTTGGCATATCAATCGTAATCACACCTTTATCAATCATAATCTTAGTAAGCGGACGCTTTTGTAAGATTGCTAATTGGTCGGCTGTAACCTTGACTGGCTGACTAGGTGCAAGGCGAATCGCTTTACCCTGCACGTCAAGAGTAAGAGCTGTTTGCGTACCTTGATACGTGATAAACATGCTTTACCCCTTATAGTCCGTCTAAGTAGATGACCGCTTTAGATGACTTAATCCAAAGACCTGCGTACAAGTAGTGACCTGGCACATAAATATCCAAATCTTTAGCTTGCGGTGCGACGAATTCCAAATCTTGCGGCAAGATAAGCTCAAGCGCAGATGGATCACGATTGTAGATAACAGCGCGTGGCGTAGAACCTTCACCTGCAGTATTAAGCTCAGGTAGTGACTCGATAGTGACATCAACACCGTTTACCGTTAGCAAGTTGTTAGCGCGAATGTAATTCAAAATGCTAGTCTCTGAATTTTCATTCACAGTACGAGTGCTTAGCAAGCGGAACTTAGCAGACGGTAGCAAAATAGTATTAGGCAGACCGCTTGTGTCGCCTGTCATTTCGCTTTCATCAAACGCCACACCGATAGCGTTAGCTAAGTCAGTGATAATGCTCTGTGCGCTTGCAGTATCCCAATCAGCAACAGCAGTTACAACCTCTGGAATATCATGGTTCAATAGACCTTTCAAGCCCTTCTCAGGCTCACCGACCATTGCCACCTTATACATATGGCGCTCATAACCCAAACGCGCAGCAGCAGCCTTGTCGCTTGATAGTGGAATGTTGCCACGGCTAGCAGCTTGCATTTCAGCAATCGAGTATTGATAAGCGATTGAACCCATAACCACTTTTAGCTGTTGGTCGCCATACGCGACCTCAGCTAGTGGAATATCGCCACCAGTACCGCTATGAGTGCGACCCATACCGACAGCATCAGTAAAGCCTTTCACGATAGCTGTACCGACTACCGCAGTGGTTGAGGTATCAACTGGCACTAAGCGAGTGTAACGCTGTGCAGCAGTCACGCGAGTATCGATTAATGATTGAGTCTCAGCGCGAGCAATAGCGTTTGCTAAGTTCGTTTGGTTAAACGCATCACCGACAGCCGCCTTAATACCTTCTAGCTGATGACTGCGCTGATCTGCGCCTACTACCGTCAAAGCATCTAGTAATTCTTTTGTAAATTTCATAATATCCCCTTAACCTAAATGCACAACGGCAAGACCGTCTGAGTTTGTTGGTACATCCCAATAAGCATTAGGAACTAGCGTACCGCTTTCGGCTGTCTGGCCTAGCGTACCGTCTGCTACGTTGACATACACAGCAGCAGCAGTACCACGCGCTGTGATAGTCTCGTTAGGCTTAACCCAAATACGACCTTGCGTCATCACTGGTAATGTATCGTGCTGAATATATGCCTCAGCTTTACCATCAGCGGTGCGACCTGATTTGCCGATGTGCTGGAATACAACCACACCAAAACCAGTTGCATTAGCCGCAGCTTTACCGCAAGTCTCACCAGTAGCAAGTACAGATACCGTTTCACCATCAATCACAGTGACGTTTTCAGTCAGTGGCAATGAGCGTACATCTTCAGGCGTAGATTTTAGGCGTAAACCTGCAATCGCCATACGTGTTTCATGTTGCATATTAATACCCTCTATTTAGAATCATTTTTCCAAGCGTTAGACTTGGCACTTGCTGCCATAGCCTTAGCATCGGCAATTAGGTTTTGACTGTTTAAGCCATTCAGTGCTTTAGCGGCTGCGCTATCGCCTGTATTAGCTTTAATTGTCTTGTCTTGTGGCTTAATAGCCTTTAGCACCTTAAACGCTGTAGATAGCTGCTCAGGCTTAGCATCACCGATTGATATACCTGCCAAGATAGCGACCACGGCTGCATCACCTGCATGAGCTGTTACCGTTTCACCGATGATTTCATCGAGTGATTTACCGCTTGGCTCAAGGTCAGGCTTTAGCTCTTTAGCATCAGCGATTGTCTCAGCACGTTCAGCCGCTAGCTTTTCAACGTCCTCAGCTTTGATACTGTTTTGCTCAAGCTCGTTAGCTTTGGTCTCAGCATCAGTCTTTTGCTGTACGATTGCATCAAATGCCGCTTGAATGGCTACAACGTCAGTCGCTTTAAATACTTGCTCACCGATTTTGACCTCGGTATCAGCTAGTTTTTTAGCTTCTGTCAGCTCGTTAGTTTGTGCGTCAATGGCTTGCTGCATCGGCTCTAAATTACTGCCCTCAACAACAAACGTTTGACCGTTTGCCAGTTTAATTTCCATCATTCTCTCCGTCATTTCATCACCGATACGAACGCTACTACCGCCGCGCCCACGTTTTACTAAAGCTACATGGTCACCAATCATGCTGGTCACCAATACATCATATTCTTGTCCGTCATCTGTCTTGCCTGATTGCAGCTCAGCCGCTAATTCATAGCCTAGTGACAGCTCGACCTTTTTGCCGTCCTGAATAGTCTTAATAGCCGCTTTATCTTTTACAAGTAAGTCACCTATCAACCGATTACCATCACGACGAATGTTTTTTGCATCACCGATAGCAAACTTACGCCAGTTATCAGGCGTTACTTGATTGCCGTCTGGGTGGTTATCCACAAAGTCGGTTATGTTGTCCATCACAGCAGGGCTGAATAGCGTGTCAGCAGGGGTAAACATACGAATCATCTTACCGTCACCGACTGGCAGTCCTAGCTCTGTAGGGTGATATTCACGCACCTGTGGCGCTACTGCGAGTACAGCATCACGACATAACAACCCTTTAGGTGTCATCGTTCGGCTAGATGGCGCAAAGTCACCGACCTTTACGTTAAGTTTGAATTTCATAATTCACCTTTAGGTATATTTAGTTATGCCTTTTTTGCACACCGGACACTCTATTAGTAAATAGGTTTCATTCCGGTCAGCCATAACGCGAGCTTCCGACTTGTAGAACTCCACCACGGTTTTACAATGCGAGCATTTCGCTGTAATCGGCTTTGCATCTGGCGGCGTTCCATGTTCTATAATTTTCATATCATCACCCACAAAAAAACCGCCCATTTAGGCGGCTGTTAATTTAGTAAATCATCTAACGCAGGAATAGGCGTACATCGACAGCGGATTGCTTGCCCAGGGTGTCCATCAGGCGGTGGACTATTCCACGCTATCAAGTCACCGTCATAGCCCCTGTGTCTACGTCTGACACGCTCGTCATTGCTCGTTGACCAGTAGTAATGCGTTATCCCTAGTGATTGCTGCCTAAGCTCGTTAAAACGCCCATTTAGCTTGCCCATCTGGTCACGCGCTATCAGTCTGGCTCTAGCATCAGTCGATTGCCCTAATGCCTTAATCTCACCCTCAATGAACGCGCTGCTCTTACCATCTTGCAGACCAGTTAAGATGATAGTCTCTAGTCGCTGTTGATACTGGCTCGGTATTGACTCAATAAGCTGTACGTTTGCCGTGATTGCCGTATTGACCGCATCATTCAATGCACCCGCTTTCATTACGCCTGTTATGTCGATACCTGACATCGACTTGATTTGATCGGCAAGCTGCTTGTCTGTGGCTTTGGCTTGCTTATTGGTCACTTTCTCAGCAACACCCTGTGAGACTTTGCCAACCTTGCTCGCTACATCGCTAAACTTTTGCGTTAGCCTATTGAGCCATGCAGGGGCATCGCCTATTGCAGCATCACCGACAAATAACCCTGTGGTCTGCATATACTTGGCAATCTCTAACCCCTCGGTTTTGCATAGCTCACTGACTGCTAGCAGCTCTTTAGTGTATGCAATCTCAGCGGCTCGGCTAAACACGACTGGCTTAGCTTGAGCCTTACGACCTTTCTTGGTTGCCCTACCTTGTTTAAGTAAAGGCGCTATCGTTTGAAGTGTCATCTAGTGCCCCTGCCATGCTATCAAGTAGTGCAATGTGTGCCTCATCAATCACCGTATAAGTACCGTCATCGACAAGCTGTCTTGCAATCATTGCCTCTGTCACGATACCTAGTGTTAGATAATTGCTGTCACGCTCACTGTTTGACTTCTCAATGGTTGCTTTGACCGCATCGTCTATCTGCCATAATGCGTTAAACGTCAAGCCCAAATCATCAATAACAAAGCCTAGCGACTGCGCCATAACTGATAGTAGTATCTCAAGCGGCTGCCTGATCTCATTCTCTTGAATCGAGCTGATAAAGTCATAGTAACTCCGCATCTCAAAATCACCACTGCTATTTAGTCCACCAACCGACTGACCAAACAACAACGAATAAGGCATGTTAGCCGCCCCAGCCGTGACAACTTGAAACTGTTGCATAAGCTGTGGCAATCCGCTGAATGAATAAGTCTTGCTTTGATAATCCTCGTCTTTATCCATAACGAGCATACCGTTGTTGCCCTTCATGGTGGCAAGGCTTGTAAACCTTTGCACCATCTGACTAACAGCAGCAGCAGGGCTTGTACTTAGTGCTTTCATGAGTCCAGGCACTTTGAATATATCAACCTTAGCCTCATAGACTAGGCTTGCAGCATTAGCGTTCACTGACGCGTGTTGCTTGATAGACTCGTATATCTTTTGCAGTGTCGGCTTTGGTAGCCCGTCTTTATCTTTAATCAGTCCTGACGCATCAATACGCACTAAGCGGCTATGGTGAATGTACTTGCCTTCCCAATCCTGACCGATTTGATAATACTCAGGCTGATTCCACTTGCCTTGTGCCTTGTCAGCGGATATGAAAGTAGTGTTACGTTTTGGCCTACACTCGTCACGCTTTAGCAGACTAAAAAACGATAGGTTGATACCGTCAATCTCTAGTGGCTCAGTTAGGTCGGCTTCACCATACTCACCGATTAAGATATAACACCAACCATGCAGACGACCATAAGCCACCGCTTCGATTAGCAGCTCATCAAATCCGATACGCTTAGATAGGTTTTTAATGGCTTTGTCTTGATCGGAATCAACACCTGCCAAATAATATCCTGCTCGAAAACAATCATAAGCAGGTTTATCGATAATACGCTGTGCCACCCAATCACCGTCATAGACGTTCTCAAGTTCGCGTACTTCCATTCGGCTAGTTGGCATAAATTCAGCTTGTGTCGCCTTATCTCTGCTCGTTCCAAGCCCTGCTACGAAGTTAACAAAGGCGTTATCACCGATAGCAACTTGTAAGGCTTTTTTAAATAAACTGTCTTTACTCATTGCTATTCCTATAAATCAAACATGGTGACGGCTGGACGCTCAATTAAGTTGTCAGCAAAGACAATCATCACTGAATCTGCCCTGTTTGGTGACGGTGTGCCGTCTGGCTGCTTATCAATAATTATCTTGCCTGACTTGCTTTTTGAGTAAGTCGGCTGTGACAACTCCATGATTAGCTGTGAATATTCAGGCATTGAGCTATCAATACTTATCAGCTCGCTTTCGTTGTACTCCATACCCTCAGCCACCGCCCTATGAGTATGCAAAAACCTAAAACGTAATGCCCACCACGCTTGCGCCTTTTTGTTTTCAAAGTAGTCTTTATTTGTCCGACCTTCCACAGCTTGCTCATCTGGAGCATAAACGCCTGACGAACCTCTAAACTGGTGTGCGATAACGTCTTTTTGCTTAGGCCTTAATTCATTGATAACCCTAACATCACCTTTGACACCTGCGCCCAATCCATCAGCATCATACAAAAAGTACTCAGCATTGTTATCTACGCAAGCGTCAACGGCTCGCTGCGCTGTGGCAAATATATCTGAGCCTTTACCGCTCCATGTATCTAAATGATTAAGCAAGATGCCGTGACGACCTGCGATAGAGTTTTTATCTTTACCCTCGTCTGCCACATCAAGCGCCATTAGCTTTTGACCGCTTGGCTTGATGCCTAGCTTGATATGAGCATCAACGGCTGACTGCACCCATGCTGACGGTATTACTACACCCTCAACTGATGCCGCATAGTCAATGTCAATCTCTTGAGCCACTGTTACCGCATCAAGTATCTCTAACTGCTTGTTGTACCACTTGTCATCTTTGCGCGGATCATCACGCCAATGGAACGTAAAGACACGAATACGCCCACCATGACGACGTTGAGCAAATGAATTACCCATGCCGTTTGGTGTCGATATATCGTTACGACTGTTTGTAGTAGCAGACAATGAAGCATCGACAAGCTGTGGTCGCTCTAAGAAGGCTGACTCATCAACAAAGTACAATGATGTACGATCACCACGTCCAATCCCGTCACCAGCCTCACCAGTGATTACGCTATTGGTTTCAGGCAGTATCAGCCGCTTGAACGGACTGTGTTTCTCACGAATCCAACCACCACGAAACTCAGGAGGTAGGCCACTCAAAAACATACGACCTTTCTCAAACAAACCTTTTGGGTTTCCGATTTGGTCAACGTATTCTTCTTTACGGCTACCGACACCGACAGACAAGCCGTGATTATGCAGGCCTAGCGAGCATGACAAGCCCATCATGAGCCATGACATACCCATGTCGCGTGTTTTCTCTGTGATAGACGGCTCTTGCGACTTCCAACCGTCCATCAACCAATGAATCCACTCCTCTTGTTTTGGAAACAATAAAAACGGTATGTATGAAGGCAAGCCGCGCTCGATATTGCGTGGATCGTAAGTCACACCCCAATCGATAATAAATTGAGCTGGATTTTCTTTATAAAATGCTTTTAATGCAGGTAGTGATTCAGGGTTTTGTCTAATGCGCTGTAATCGCTCAATACGCCATTCAAATACTTGCGCGTAATCAGGATTGTTGAAATCAAATGCAAAAGGGATAGGCATTATTTACCACCCATAATATCCTGATAGGCTTGGCTTGCTGCTTGAGCGTCACCGTTGAAGTTGTTGGTAACTGGAGTCATACTTCCATCTTCCGACACATGGTTCACCGTATCTTTAAACATACCCAAATGACGCGCCACGTTATCCAATGCTTTCATTCGATCCACTGTCTGCACTTCAAGACCGAATTTAGTCTGCTTAGCGCCTTGATAGATTAGCTTGCCCTCAGCGGATAGTTTCTCAGTATCACCAATAAAGACGTAAGGCACGCCTTCGCCCTCGCAATTTCTGCAATCAGGATTAATCGTTCTATCAATCGTCTCGTCGCCCTCAGTCTCAACCGTAAAGTGACACATATCACAAGCCGTACGGCGCACGCTAGACAGCTCGTTATAGTCTGCATTGGCAATCTGCCACCATTTGAGCAATACCGTATCTTGCGTGATATACAAGCGCTTCTTGCGCGCTGTGATAGCCTCGTCAATAGCGGCCAGTATGCGATCATCATTTAGCAATCGATGTGCTTGTTGACCTGCATAGTTTGGTTTATACCCTGCTCGAATAGCTGCCTCTTTACCGTTAAAGTCGACAATGTATTCAAGGGCGAAAAGCTGCATCATGGGTGTGAGCTTTTTCGACATGCTCACCTCCAATTAGCGAGTGTTAAAAATGCCTCGTCCAATCAAGGGAGGCAAAAAGGGGTTATTTATTAAAAAATGAATCCATCCAGTCCACATATTCTTGTGCGCCTGGATAGCTTCTATCAGCGCGACTTTTTAGGAAGTTGTACCAATAATCCTTGGCAGTCTGTTTCTTGCACTGCTTCCAACGGTTAAAGACTTCAGCGTTGCTTAGATCGCACATATCAGCATCCCTGCCAAAAAGTAGACGTAAAAAAGCCCGATATGTGATTTTCCATATCGGGCAAAAAGGTTAGCTATCAACTCGCATTGTCATCACATGCAAATCTAATGCGCTTTGATAGCTCATCATGTTTAGCAGTCGTCATCTGCAAGTGTATCGCTGTGGCATGTGCTAGTCGGTGACTAAGTTGACTAGGTACAAAAAAGCCCCATCACGTTAATGATAGGGCTGAATTTAGTGGCTCATCACATAAAATGCGGAGCATAAACAGATACTACCACCTAGCTCATTGAGGTGTCAAGAGATTAATACACCCTCAACAAACCCCGCTCCACGCTCCATAATCGCCTTAACTTTTACGTCTGTTATCTTCTTACCTAACGCCTTGGTTAGCTCTCTTGCGATATGGCTAAATGACTCATCGTATCTGAAGTGCCTTTTAAGTACTGGGTACATGAGCACGCAGATAAGCAGGTTATCATCGTCAAGCTCATGCTCCAACATATGCCCTAATGCTACGTCTAATCGCGCTGAGTAGCGTTTGAGCGTCGCCATAGCTCTTTCTACTTCCAACGCTTCATCATCGCTTATATGCTCAAATGCTTCGTATCTAGCGTAGCGTTTGTAGTCACTGTCACAGACTGGTGCACAGTTGATAAGTGCTTGCGCTGGGCTTGAGCAACTGCCAGTGTTGCCAATGTTACGAGTCCAAGCGCCCCATGCTGCTAACTTTACTTTCACGTCCCTGTCGATTACGTCGCTCATGCTTTTGGCTCCACTGTGTATTGTTCTAAAAACTCATACTTGAATAAATGCTTGATAAACCCTTCAGATTGAAAGTGCACATAATGATCATCAGTCATCAGTACCAAGACAGCTTGGCCAGTCTCGTTGTTTATCCATGTTTTGTCTTTTGTGATCATTGGTTGGCCTCGCGGTCTAAATCTATCGAGTCAAGCCTTGCATAAAACTCAGACAGCGTACCGTTGTTAGTGATTACAATATCGCCAGGCTTTACCGCTAATGTCTGCTCTGATACATGTCCACCGTCGATGCCGCCGCGTCCTTTGATGTGGATCAGAAAACCATGCTTGCGTATTAAGTCTGCTTCGTTATCAAAGCGCACGTCTGGGACAATCAAACACCTTCCGGCATTCATTGACTCGAAAACCGTTAGCCAAAAATCATCAGCTATTAGATTGCGGCCCCATTCGGTGCCTAGTGTTTGCAGCATGTGGCGCGTAGAGACACCGTACTGATTACTAGGTAGGTCTTTGGCTTCATCGCTAGTATCAACGTCTATAGCGTTAAGCATGGCCTTCATTGGGTCTGCAAACGATGCCGTTGACCAATCACCGCCTAGTTTGTTTAGCAGATAGCTAGCGGCGGTATCCTTACCGCTACGAGCTTTACCTGCTATGCCGATTAATCTCATCTTATTCACTGGTAGCTCCCCGAAAGTCTGTAGTTCAATCCCGTCGTCAAACGTGCAATCAACATCACCCATAACCCAATCCTCGATAAACATTTATAAACTTCGATATACTTTTTTATACTCTAAACCGGCGTCCCTTCTAGGCAGGGATTCAGCTCCGGCGCCTTTAAAACTAATAACAAACTTTTGTCTATCTATATTTTCCCTTTATTCTTTTTTTTAACTTAGAAAAAGAATAAATAAGGGGTAAAAATAGAGTTGAAACGATAGAAACGATAAAAGGGCATATAACAAAGAGTTGTCTATATAAGAGAGGTCTTTGAAAAAGGGGTATCTATCGACTCTATCGACACAAACCCCCGAAAACACCCAATAAAAACACAACAGCAACTCAAAAATAAAATAATTTCTAAAATCTATCGTAACTATCGACACAAATATAAAAGCCAATCCGCAAAGATTGCGGATTAACGACCCACCCGCAAGTATTACGCCTTGGCACCCTCTACATTCTCGAAGTCGTCCTTAACAGCTATACCCAATAACCCTCGTCCTCTAATCCCATACGTATTATTCAGGCGCTTTACGTATGCACGCGCTTCCAGTTTTTTGTTCAGTGTTCTAGCGTTACTGATATACCTCAGCTCACCGCGCACCTCAGCAAACTGTTTCCAACTGGCCCACAGCGCCGCGTTGGTAGCGACCTTATCCCGACCAATCTCACAGCACTCTTCTATCCACTCAGCGAGTAGGTCCATATCGCTTTTATACTCGTCACGCGCTTCCTCAACGATGGCTGGCGGGTTCAGCCCTATCTCTAAATAGGACATCGCACCACGTACGAGCCACGCCAGGATGCCTTCATACTCAGCCTTGAGCTTTTCGCTACGGTCGTTGTCTTTGACGATATCGGGATCGGTACTGAAGTTACGTGTAAAGGGTACGAGCATGATGCGGCGCCAGATGCCGAAGTCATCACCTTTAATGATAGGCTTGTGGTTGGTGGGCAGTATGACTGTCCATGTGGGCGTGAACTGTACGAAGGTGCGTGAGTATGCCGCGCGCGCGGCCATGGCCTCGCCGCCCGTCATCGATTTGATCAACCCTTCTTTTAGTTCGCGGTCTTCATCAGGCTCAGTGACATAGACAAAGCGACTACCGCGAAGGCGTAGGATATCGTCGCGCGGACCACCAGCATTAGCGCCACCACTACCTAAGAACGTCTCATTGGATGCGGTAATAGCATGCGCACCCATCGCGTCACGGATAGCGCCTAAGACAGTCGACTTACCATTACTACCGGTGCCGTACGGTATGACGATGATGTCTTCTTTAGGATCCGCAAGTAGCGTGTAACCCATTAAACGTTGGAAGAACTCGACCAGCTCAGTATCACCGTAAAAACACTCACTAACGGTTTGCTCAAACAGTGGGCATTTAGCATCAGGCTTATACTTGGTGTGACTGGCAATCGTGATACGGTCCAGTCTGTCCGACGGTATTAGAGCACCTGTGGTCAAATCAATAGCGCCGTTGGCCACACCAAACAGCATTTTATTAGCGTCTAAGTCACCAGTGTTTACTAAGATGCTTTTTTCGGTACGGATGATTTTTACCATGGCAGTCATCATGGCGACTTTTAGACTGTTCTTAACAAAGTCGTATTGATCACTGGCCAAGATACCCTGCTCAGCGCCATCAGCGATAAGCTGCATTAGCGTATCTTTGGATAACTGCTCAAGCTCAGCCCGTGCCGATACGCGCCAGTAACTCCCTGTCCAGCGATACCAGGTTTCAGTATCTGCAGCAAACATAATGTTGTCGCCAAACAGCTCAAGCATACGGCGTGCGTTGCCGAACTCGGTATATTGCATCTGACGTTCTAAGTTCTCAGCGCTGGTATCACGTCCAAGCCCTAAAAGCGTATTGATGTTGGCATCAGAGATAGACTGCTTCATCATCGCTTTGTATTTTGTCTTGGCAGTCGCACGTACTTCATTGCAAGTGATAACTTCGTTTTTATCAAGCTCACGGCCAATAGCGCGTAACGTCTCTTCAAACTCAAAGCCATCGCTACACTCTTCGATACGGTCTTTGTAGTCTTGAATGGCGTCACGCTTCTGTGCGCGTTTTTGCTGTGTATTGGCATCGTTGCCCCACTTGAGCAATGTGCGAATGGTGATACCGCCACCATCGTGACCAAAGCCTGACCAGCGTTTTTCTAGGTCTTCATCACTTGAATAGTTATCCGCTTTTTGCGACCAGTCATCCCAAACGTTAAACGCATCATCATTACCGTCGTACTCGTGATGTAGCGCCATACCGACTTGGAGCCAACGGTCGTAGTCTGCAGCGTCAAGGTTATTGAGTAGCTTTGCCGCTTCTTTTAGCGTCACGCCTACTTTGGCACCGGCAGTGAAATCTTCAGGATCAGCTTTACCGCTATTGATAGTCTTAGTAGATGAACCGCTACAAACTTGCATACCGGCATCTAACGCCATCTGCTCAAAGACTTCTAGCACTTGCGTTATTTCATCAGCAGTGACTATTGGTAGCTCAGACGCTGGCGTGCATTCCAAACCGCCAAGCATATCGGTCCATTCGTACGGCTCCTTAGTATCCGGGTGAATGTGATAAGCGACGAACTGCTGCCCTTTCCCCAGTATCTCGACACGCTGCTTTACCTCGCTGCTATCGGTAAACCAACGACTTGCCGCTTTAGACCAGCCGCTCTCGCTAGCACGGTATACAAGCATCGTCTTTGGCGCTTGTCCGACACGCTCAACGGTCATACCTAAATTGTCATGACACCACTGCGCTAATGCTGACGCCAGTTCAGGGTTCAGCACATCGATGTCTATGGCGCACACCGGATACTCACCAATACCGCACTTCACCCCGATACCCGCATCAATATCGTCAGCGGTAAATGTCTTCTTTTGCCACTCTTTGATCATGGGCCCCTTTTGGCCTTTATTAATAGGTACGATGCTATACGCGCCGTCACACAGTCTTTTTGCTTGCATATTGTGGTCACTCATGGTTTACTTATCCTTAGTTGTGTTAAAAGAAAAATGAACCCCATCAGCTCCAACTGATTGGGGTTTTTCTTCGTTTTGAGTTTTAGCATTGCGACCGTCTAGCTGCTCTCGCATCAGATTGATATGGCTATCAGCGCGGTCATTTGCGTATATGTCGCTAGATAAGATTGTGTTCAAGCACATGCCATACTCCTAATTGCTCGTAGTGTTTGTCCCAACTCGCTCTGAGTGTCGCGATAGTTGCATCGGTAAATATCAAAGCTGGAATCGGTCTAATTGATTGGTGACAGCATCTATCGCTGTCTGCTAAGTGATGTGGACAGTCCTCGCAACTCATAACGTGCCCCTTGGACGATAAGTGCCCTCAGCGATCTGCGTCTTAGCGTCATCATGAAAAAAATCATCGACTTCCTCCAAGCGTTGAAAATTGTCTTTAGCCAATCGAAATAAGATGTCGATTTTCGAGGCGTCGTAACACTTCATGTTTGCAGGGACGACCTTGAGTCCACAGAACGCCAACATGTCGCAGAGCTTTACTACTTTGCTTTCTGTGTTATTGGCGTCTAACCAGCGACCGACTGTGGTGGTATCTACGCCGATGCAGTCCGCTACATTCGTTTGCTTGTTCGCTGCAACGGCTTGCACGATTTGAGACTGCATGTTGCGTGACCATGCAAGCTGTTCGAGTGATAATTGATTTGTGGCCTTAGTTGTCATAGTTAAGCTTCCTCTAGTTGGTTTATTTTTAGCAGATACTCATTTAATTCTGTTTGCGCCTTAATCAGCGCAGCCCCACTTTCGTACGAAAGTCGCGGTTTATCTACCCCACGGTTTAAATCGCTAATAGTCCCTTGATGAACCTTAGTTAATAGTGAAAGCTCGGTTTGCGTATGGTGTTCGAGCAAAAAACGGACTAGCTCATTCCAGTTTGGTGATGCGACATCTTTCATAGTTTGAATACTCCAAAAACGTTAGTAATTCATAATATCGTTTTTACGTTATTAATACAACGCTAAAACGTTATTAATTTTTATCATAATTACGATAATCAATATAAGTAGGAGATCACCATGTTGAACACTGTTGGAAAAAGACTTAAGAAGGCGCGTACAGATGCCAAAATGACACAAAAAGAATTGGCGGATGCCGTTGACGCAAAGCAAGGCGCGATATCCGACTTAGAAAACGGACGTAATAATAGTTCTACTAAGCTGGTACAAATGGCAATTGTATTAGGTGTCAACCCAAGGTGGTTGTCTACCGGCATAGGAGAAGAAAGAGGTGGCGACGTTAATTTTTGGAGAAAAGATCTAAGCGATGAAGGCATACCTGTTTACCAAGCATCTGCTATTAAGTCACTACTAGATAATGAGTTTATAATGCCAGTAGGCTATGAGCCTTGTCCCGTGGGCGTTAATAAGGACGGTTATTTTTGGGCGCTTATAGATGACAACAGTATGTCCCCTGAATTTAAGCTGAACGACCGCGTTATGTTTTCTCCTAAGTACGTACCAACGCCTGGGACGTTCGTGATAGCAATACTTGATGATTACGAAGAGTCAGTATTTAGAAGATGGAGGCCTATGGGCTATGATCCGATTACAGACGATGAGTACTATTGGTTAGAAGCTATTAACTCTAACTACCCGCACATAGATAGCAGACATACCAAATTTTCGACTTACGCCGTAGCAATGACTCATAAAAGAGACCTTATCGTGTTTTAACACTACATAAATATGAATACTCAGAAACCCGCCGTTGTGCGGGTTTTTTATTGTCTAAAATTTAAATAACGTAAAAATGATAAATAATAACGTTTAACTGTTTACTTGATATCGTTATTACGATATTATCATTTCATCGCAACGAGATATACCGAGTCGACGAGACAGCGATTAACTATTTAACGCCAATGAAACTAGAAAATTAAAAGGAATAACCATGCCTGAAATTTATTTAACCGATAGTCAGCTAGAAAAGATCGCAGACCTTTTATATGAAGAATCTGAAAATGGGGAAGACCTATTAGCAGGTGAATCAAAAGAGCTATTGAACTTAGCTGAAGAAATGATCAGAAAAATCGGTGATGAAGGCGAAGAAGTTGATATTTAAATCTAGTTATTTACATACATGCGATTGGTACGCCAGTCGTATGCAGTAAGCAACTAACAAGGACCAAGTTATGGAACGCTCAATAATCATATTGCTTATAGCAATCATCATAGCGCCTTTAACAGTGCTACTGCCAAGGGCTTGTGCCACACAAGCTGCTAATGACCAAGCTGCTATCGAGATCCACAAAGATAGCATCCGTGACACTTATATAAGCCCCGCTGATCAAGTCTACATAGATTTTGCCAGCGACGATTTTAAGAAAGCCAATGAGCACGCAAACGAGTTTTTACGTGCTAACAGAGAGGACTAGACATGGCATACACCTTGAACCAACTAAAAGCGTTGGACGCTCGCGAACTGCTTACTCTCGCTGAGCATGACGTTTGCGAGTTCAGCACGTCCGATACGGAACGCGCTTTGATTTACCAGTTTAATGAGATGTTTGATTTAAACGACGAGCTACTTTGCCCAAACGATGTAGAAGACGTTTTGAACGAAGTCAGCGCCCAGCTACCTGAAGACGACTTCTTAGGACACGCCATCGACATAGCGAACGACATCGCCAAAGGCACCATGCTTAAAGGTGATATGAAAGCGGAAGGCCTAAGACTATCAAACCTGCTACAAGCTATCCAGGACGAGCAGCAAAGCGCTACTGAATACGCCTGTCATGAAATTTTGAAGTTAACCCAACCAACGGCTGCAAGCATAGCCTAATAAGGATAAACACTATGAGTATTGAAAGCGGAATTACCAAAATAGCTGAAGCGCTAGGCGCATTGGCACAATCTGGCAACGCTATAGCAGAAAGCATCAACCGCTACTGCGATATGGCCCAAGCCGAAGCGGTCAGCACTGGCGACGATGTTGAGATGAACGAAGTGATCAATAAAGCGGTTGCAGAGTTTGAAGCTGAACACGATGCGCATAAGGCAAAAGCGGAGCAAAGCGACTCGCAAGCCGCCGAAGACACTGCCGAAGAGGTTGCCACTGAAGAAGCCGAAGCTGTCGAAGAAACGGCAGACGCTGAAAGCGATGAACCCGTCACCTTTGAAGAAGCCAAAACAGTTGTCATCGATGCGGTAGCCGCCAAGGGTAAACCTGCAGTCGCGGCCATATTCAAGCAGCTAGGCGCTAAGAACTTACCAGGACTTGAGCCAAGTCAATATAACGAGCTTGTCGCACTGTGCAAAGCGGCATAAGGAGTGGACCATGGCACACGCCAAACTAAGCCCATCATCGAGTGGACGGTGGCTCACCTGCCCCGCTTCACCCTTGATGGAGGACGGTAAACCGGACAGCACCAGTATTTACGCTGCTGAAGGAACTGCCGCGCATTATTTAGCCGAGCAAAGCTTGTCGTTCGGACATACAACCCCCGCCGAGCGCGTAGGGGAAAGCATCCTAGTCTTTGATAACGGTGATTGTTGTTTTGAGCAAGATCGCAAAGATTGGATGCCCAAAGAGGTATTCGCTAAGTTTGAAATCACGCAAGACACGGCGGCGTATGTACAAGTCTATATCGACCTAGCGGACGATTTAGTAGCTAGCACCCAAGGCGATTTGTTTGTAGAAGAACGCCTAAGCCTCACACCCCTCACTGGTGAAGAAGGCGCAGGCGGTACGGCAGACGCGGTAATACTGACCGATGATGAAATCATCATTGTTGATTTAAAGTACGGGCAAGGCTTAAAGGTGGACGCTGAGAATAATACCCAGCTGATGATCTATGGCCTCGCAGCAATGGAAGAGTACAGCCTGATTGGTGACTTCAAGCGAGTGCGCTTAATCATCAGTCAACCGCGACTGCATCATGTCAGCGAGTGGGTAGTCGATATCGATACGCTTGACGCTTTCGCTAAGCGGGTTACCAATACGGCAAAACTTATCAATAGTCTAGATGTTAGCAGCGACTTAACAGAGCTATTCGCACCAAGTACCAGCGCTTGCCGCTACTGCAAAGCCAATACGGAATGCAAAGCGCTCGCCGAGCATAACATCAAGTTAGTCAGTGATGATTTCGAGACTTTAGATGGCGCCTACACCGTAAGCGACGCCAAGTACGACAGCGACACGCTCGCCAAGGTTTACGGGCAAATCGACCTGCTCAAAGACTGGATAAAAGCCGTTGAGCAAAACACTTACGCCAAGCTCATAAACGGTGAAAGCGTTGGGGATTTGAAACTGGTGGAAGGACGTGGCGGCGCCCGTAAATGGTCGGACGCAAACGAGGCTGAAACCACGCTCAAATCGATGCGCTTAAAAGTCGACGAAATGTACGACAAGAAAATCATTAGCCCTACTACTGCTGAAAAACTCGCTAAAGCTGGAACATTAGGTGATACGCAGTGGGACAAACTACAAGCCATTATTGTAAGACCTGAAGGTAAGCCAAGTATTGCCGCAGGAACCGATCCACGCCCCGCCCTTTCTTTCAACACTGTCGAAGACTTCGACGATATAACCAACGTATAGGACTAAATAAAATGTCAAAAGTAATCTTACAAAACGTACGCCTTGCCTTCCCTAACATCTTCCGCCCATCTGAGCAGTTCGATAACTTCGGTGCGCAGTTGATCATAGAAAAAGGCAGCGAAAACGAAAAGAAAATCAACGCCGCTATCGCAGAAGCCGCGACCACCAAATGGACAGCCAAGGCTGAAAGCACCATCAAACAGCTAAAAGCGGGTAACAAAATCTGCTTTATCGATGGAGACTCTAAAGCTGAGTACGAAGGCTTTGAAGGCAACATGGCGCTATCCGCTACTAACCGCCAACGTCCTACCGTAGTTGGCAAAGACCGCAGCCCGTTAACTGAAGCTGACGGCATTGTCTACGCCGGTTGCTATGTCAACGCTGTGGTAGATATCTGGCCACAAGACAACCAATGGGGCAAACGTATCAACGCTAGTCTCAAAGGTATTCAGTTCTTTGCAGACGGGGACTCATTCACTGGCGGCGGCGTAGCATCCACCGACGACTTTGACGATATCAGCGAAGGCGCAGACGCTGAAGACTTCGTATAAGCGCATAGACAATTAAGTCTTAAAAAATCGATTAACTGCCGTAAGCAGTTTTATTTAGTGAGCCAATTGGGTGTTAACCATCACACAGTCGACCAGTTGGCTCAACTAAATAGCTGTCCTAGGACACGTTTTCAAGCAAAACACCTCTTTTCAGCTAAAACACCCCGTTTATGGCTACGGCATAGAAAACCAAGCCCCATAGCGCAACGCTTTCAGCCTTGAAAAGCTGTCCTAGGACACGTTTTCAAAAACCCCACTAATAGGAGCCTTACAAGTGCCCAAAATCACAATATCCCCCCGCGCCAAAAAAGCATCTAAAAAAGCGGCATACGATATGGCGGTCAAACTAAAGCAAGGCGAAACGCTAAGCAGTTTCGAGCTTGACAGCTTGCTTTTATACTTCGCCCCAAGCATCCCAAAAACGGCCAAAACATCAATGGAATGGGTTGCTAAAGCCGCCGCTAAAAAAGATAACCGCAAATACTTAGAGTACGTGCGAGTACAGGACGGCACCGCTTACGCTGTAGACGGGGAGCGCATTCACTACGCACCAAGCGATCTACCCGAAGGTTGGTATTGCCCTAAAACATTAATGCGATTAGAAGGTGTTAATGAGAGAGCGCCCGATTATTTACGAGTATCAGCTCGCGCTAATACTGTGAACGCACACGCCACACTGGGCGAATTGTCTAAAGGGACGGCAGGCAATAAGGTGTACCTTTTTCATGACGGTTTGGATGTCGGTGTTAGAGAGCAAGCGCTTATTGACGCGCTCAATAGCCAAGACGAGAACGCCACCTTTGAGTACGAACCATATAACAGCCACTTCCGTGTACGCGGGTCTCACGAGTTTGGCGAATTTGTCATCATGCCATTAAGGGTTTAAGTATGAATACACTATTTTTGGATCTCGAAACCTTCAGCGAAACGCCTATCAAGCACGGCACTTATAAATATGCTGCCGACGCAGAGATACTACTTTTCGCTTACGCTTGGAACGATGAACCGGCTAAAGTTATTGACGTAACAAATGCGGATACTTATCCGCACGGGCAAATAGCCAAACTGCTAATAAACGCCGACATCATCGTCGCGCATAACTCAATGTTTGACCGTAACGTCCTGCACTATAACGAGTGGGAAACCGACCTAAGCAAATGGCGCGATACGATGATTAAAGCGTATAGCCACAGCTTAGTAGGCAGCCTCGGCAACTTGTGCGAAATCTTAGGCGTAGACGCTGACCAAGCCAAAGACAAAGACGGTAAAAAGCTCATTCAATTATTCTGCAAGCCGTTAGGTAAAAACAGAACGCTCGAACGCGCTACCAAAGACACCCACCCTGAAGAATGGGGTAAGTTTGTCGAATACGCACGGCTTGATGTTGAAGCCATGCGAGCCGTGGATAAAGCAATGCCCGATTGGAACATGGCAAGCGAGATACCACACTGGCATCTTGACCAGGTTATCAATGATCGTGGCTTTAAAGTGGACACTGAACTGGTAGACGCTGCGCTTATCGCTATTGATATAGAAAAGGCGCGTTTAGCAGAACAAGCGCAAGACATGACCGGCGGTGCAGTCGAATCCGCCACACAACGCGCTGCCCTACTCGAATTTATCCTAAAAGAGTACGGTATCGATTTACCTGACATGCAGAAGTCTACGCTTGAACGCCGTATCGATGATCCGGACTTACCAAGCGCGGTAAAAGACTTACTCAATAACCGACTGCAAGCGAGCACGACCAGTACCAGTAAATACCAAGCGCTTGCACGATCTACCAATAGTGATGGGCGACTTCGCGGCACGTTGCAATTCGCAGGAGCCGCACGCACTGGACGCTGGGCAGGTCGCACATTTCAACCGCAAAACCTACCACGCCCAACCATGCACGATGCTGCTATCAACGCCGGTATCGAAGCGCTAAAGCACGACTGCGCAGAGTTTATCACCGATAACATTATGGAGCTGACAAGCTCAGCGCTTCGCGGCTGCATCATAGCGCCTGAAGGCAAAAAGCTAGTCGTCAGTGACTTATCGAACATCGAAGGACGCGCTCAAGCCTGGCTTGCGGATGAAACTTGGAAGCTAAAAGCCTTTGCTGACTTTGATAAAGGTCAAGGATTTGATTTGTACAAACTGGCTTACGCCAAATCGTTTGGCGTATCGCCTAAAGCGGTCACTAAAGACCAACGCCAAATCGGTAAGGTGCAAGAATTGGCACTAGGTTACGGCGGCGGCGTTGGCGCGTTTACTACTTTCGCCATAGCTTACGGTATTGACCTTGATCAGTTAGCCGATGACGCATGGGACACACTACCCGCGCAAGAAGTCGAAGCGTCACGCTCATGGCTCGCTGTCCGTAAAAAGGACAAAGAATACGAGCACACCATGAGTGATAAAGCGTTTATTACTTGTGACACGCTTAAACGTATGTGGCGGAATGCCCACAGTAATATCAATCAACTTTGGTACGACTTAGAGAACGCTTGTCGCAATGCGATTAACGCTGAAGGTCAAACGTTCAGAGCGGGTAAATTAGCGATACGTCGTGACGGTACTTGGTTACGCATAAGACTGCCAAGCGGTCGTTATCTTTGCTATCCAAATATCCGCATCAAAGACGACAATATTCAGTATCAGGGTATGAACCAATATACCCGCAAATGGCAGTATCTCAGCACCTACAGCGGTAAGCTCTTCGAGAATATCTGCCAAGCCATGAGCCGCGATATCTTAGCGCACAACATGCACACCATCGACAAAGCCGGTTATAAGATTGTTTTAACCGTCCACGATGAAGTGATATGTGAAGCGCCTGATACTGACGACTTCAATCACGAACACCTAAGCGAACTGCTAGCCGCCAACCCACCATGGGCAAAAGACATGCCGCTCGCTGCAGGTGGCTTTGAAGACTACCGATATAAAAAGGATTAATAGTGATCACTGAAAAGGACATTGAGCAATACCTTGTCAAGCAAGCGCAAAAAGGTACGGACTGGCAGATACGCAAAGCGCAATGGGTAGGACACAACCACTGCCCTGACCGCTTAATCATGACGCCCGATATCACTGTTTGGGTAGAAGTCAAAGCACCTGGCAAAGAGCCAAGAGCTGGACAAGAACGCGAACATACTCGAATGCGCCGCGCTGGCCAAATTGTTGTCAGCGTCAGCACCAAAGATGAAGTCGACCAACTTATAAGCGAGATAATAGATGCGCAAGGATTACGTACCACGCCCCTATCAGCAAATCGCGCTTGACCATATCCTAAGCACTAAGCGTAACGCGCTGTGGGCTTCCATGGGTATGGGCAAGAGTGTTACCTGCTTAACTGCTATCGATAATCTACAACTGGTCGAACCTGAGCCAGTTTTAGTATTGGCACCAAAGCGAGTAGCGGCGACCACATGGCCAGATGAAGCGGCTAAATGGTCACACCTTCAAGGCTTGGATGTTACGCCGATATTGGGTAGCGCTGCCGAGCGTAAAGCCGCACTCAAAGCAGATAGTGCTGTTTATACCATGAACTATGAAAACCTACCTTGGCTCATAGAGCACTACGGTAAGAAATGGCCTTTTAAAACCATCATTGCCGATGAATCCACGCGCCTAAAGTCTTACCGCTCACGCGGCGGATCTAAACGCGCAAGGGCATTAGCAAAAATCAGCCATAGCCACGTTGACCGCTTTATTGAGTTAACAGGTACGCCAAGCCCTAACGGTTTAATCGATTTATGGGGACAGGCTTACTTTTTAGATGGCGGCGAACGCTTAGGTTACTCGTTTACCGCGTTTAAAAGTCGGTGGTTTAAGAGTATCCAAGTAGGCGCACAGCGCTTTGCCGTACGCTTAGAGCCTCACGACTTTGCCCAAGCGCAAATTCAAGAGCGCTTAAGCGATATCTGCTTAACGCTTGACGCACACGACTACTTTGATATCGCAAAGCCTATCGTCACCGATGTTTACGTTGAGCTGCCAAGCAAAGCGCGAACGCTCTACGACAAGATGCAAAAAGAGATGTTCTTTGAGCTTGGCAACGTAGAAGTCGAAGCGATGAACGCCGCGTCTAAAACTATCAAGTGCCTGCAGTTGGCAAACGGCGCTATTTATACCGATGGTAGCGACTGGCAGCCCTTGCACGACGTTAAGCTTCAAGCTGTTGAATCCATCGTTGAGGAATCTGCGGGTATGCCCGTGCTAGTCGCTTATCACTTTAAAAGTGACTTGGCACGACTGCAAGCCGCTTTTAAGCAAGGCAAAGTTTTGGACAGTGATCCGCAAACGATACGCGATTGGAACGCGGGTAAAATTCCGATACTTTTCGCCCACCCTGCAAGCGCCGGTCACGGGCTTAACTTACAAGACGGCGGCAATATCTTAGTCGTCTTCGGCCATTGGTGGAACTTAGAAGAGTACCAGCAGATTGTGGAGCGTATCGGGCCCACGCGCCAAGCGCAAGCAGGACACAAGCGCCCCGTATTTATTTATCACATCATCGCAAAAGATACCGTCGATGAACTCATTATGGAGCGCCGCGATACCAAGCGTAGCGTTCAAGACATTCTACTTAACGCAATGAAAAGGAAATAACTATGAGTAGTAAAAACACAACAGCAATGTGCGACACGCTATTTGACTTAATGATGGCAATTAAAAATTGTGACGATGACGCGGCATACGCAAAACTTGTCGATCAAGCCGAAGCCATACTGCCACTTGCAGAGCAATACACTGATATTAAGCGCGTTGAAACTGAGAATTACAACGCAGTCAATAAACGCGCTGAGATACTTGCCAAAGTTGCACCTGATAAGACGGTTGAGTGGATGACGGTTAAGGCGGTAAACAATGGCTAGCGGTCATGCAATTAAATATACACAGCCGATGCTTGAATGGGTGCAAGCCAATCAAGCAGATATAACACGATCAGAATTAACCGAAATGTTTAACGATAAATTCAACATGGATTTAGGTCGCGGGACACTAGCAGCACTGTGTAAGCGCAAAGGCTGGAAAAGCAGTCATAGCGGACGTATAGAAAAAGGCGCTGTACCGTGGAATAAAGATAAAAAAGGCTATATGGGTGCGAACGCTACGTCATTTAAAAAAGGCGATAGACCAAAAAATCATAGGCCGGTCGGCAGCGAGCGAATAACTAAAGATGGTTATATCCAAGTAAAGATTGCAGAGCCTAGAAAGTGGCGATTAAAGCACATCGTAGTGTGGGAGTCGGTTAACGGAGCGTTACCTAAAGGACACTGCATACGCTTATTGGATAATGACCGGACTAACTGCAGTATAGATAACCTGATTTGCATATCACGCGGAGCCAATGCAACCAGTAATAGGTGCAACAAAGCCGATACGAGTATCGCTGATCTCAACAAAGCTATTTTAATGACCGAACATTTAAAAGACAAAGTAAGGAAGCAAAATGTTAAAAGCAAAAGTAGCGGCATACACGCAAGCCGTTGATAGCAGTTTGACAGATGCAAATGAGCTTATCGCTTATATCGCAAGAGTTTCAAACCCTAGTAATCAGCACAACAACTTATCAGCACCAAAACTCATCAGTTACTTGCAGCGTCACAAGCACTGGTCGCCATTTGAGCATTACAGCCTAACGATTGAAATTGAGTGTCCAAAAGATATAGCGGTGCAGTTACTACGTCACAGATCATTCAAGTTTCAAGAATTTAGCCAGCGCTATGCAGACGTAACACAGCTGGGCTTTGCGACTCGCGAGTGTCGATTGCAGGACACTAAGAACCGTCAGAACAGTATTGATGTTGATAGTAAAGTTTGGGCTGAGCGAGCTATAGCAGAAAAGTGGGCGGAAATGCAAAAGCAGACGGTTGATATGGCAAAAGTCACTTATCAATACGCGCTAGAAATGGGTATCGCCAAAGAGCAAGCAAGAGCTTTGCTACCTATTGGCTTAACAATGAGCCGCTTATACATGACAGGCGATATTCGCTCTTGGTTGCATTACTTGGCAGTACGTCTTGATCCAACCACGCAAAAAGAACACAGAGAGCTTGCAGCATTAATCAAAGATGAAGTCAGCAAGTATTTTGACCTATCTGCAATTTTTGGAGATGACAATGGCCAAACCTAAAAACCGCGATAAACGCAAGAAGCTAGCACAGCGTAAGCGCAACCAAGCTGTCCAACAAAAGCGCGATGATGGTGAGTTCGTCAAGTCGTTCACTGGTTATATGCAGCTCACATTCAAGCGTGAGACGGACGATGAGACTATTCGCAAAAACGTGATCCGCTGTGACGACTGGCTAAAGAATAGCTATCAGATATTTAAGAACCCGCGCCGCTACTTGGTAGGCGTCAAGCTCTTTAAGTTTGATAAAAGCATTGAACCTGCTGAGCTAGAATGGGCCACAGAAACCGAAATAGCAAAAGAGAACATCGTCGACATCGCTGCACAGATGGCAGACAAAATGTCGAAAGGACACGACGATGTTGACTTTGATAACTCTTACATACGCATTTATGCGTGAAGGATAAAGACGATGAGTGAAATGACAGGTATCTACTACACGACTAGCGATATTAAGCAAATATTCCAATGGCGATCAGATGACACACTGGCCCAACGTAGAAAATCAGGATTTCTACCTGAGCCGGATATTAAGGGCCGACCTAACAAGTGGCTAAAAACCAAAATTGATGCTATTGTGGACCCAACAAATGGGATTCGAACTGACCCAAAAGAATAAACCACTTTAACGAATGACGGTATCGGTGACGGTATCGTCTTTTTTTATGAGTAAAATATCTATATAAAACAATGACTTAAATTATCAGTTTGGAATCTGGTGGGCGCACCATATAACATAACCATAAAACCCCGTATCGCCCCAAATATAAGGTTTTCGGGGTTTTTTAATGCCTCATACGTACCCATTCCCACCCATAAATAACCATTGCATACTGTATTAATTACAGTATTCTATACAGTAAGAGCGATGAGCTATGCTGAAAAAACTGTAGAACCAAACTTGGTAAACTAACGACTCAATGAGGAGTTTATCATGACTAAGAAAATCAGAACCTATAGTGCAGCATTCAAAGCTGAAGCCGTTAAAAA
>Ga0098067_1000070_pt1 | contig 41913 bp, 39 predicted proteins | sample 26_taG_FD_92578 | JGI IMG/M metagenome (GOLD analysis project Ga0098067, IMG submission 92578) | Marine viral communities from Cariaco Basin, Caribbean Sea - 26_WHOI_OMZ | ecosystem: Environmental > Aquatic > Marine > Oceanic | place: Caribbean Sea: Cariaco Basin | collected 2014-11-09
CAATATTTCAGAAGAAAAAATCTGTGCATAAAAATAGGTGCTCTAAAAGCACCTTATAAGTGTGAATGAATTCATTCTACAAGCTGCTTCCTTACTGAAAAGGACTTTTTTCACAGCCTGACGTCTCGTATAAACGCAGTAGCGGGATTGGCGCACGGACTTTTCGGTTTATAACAGACCTTAAATATATAAAATTACTATTGGATTAAGCATTTACCCGCTATTGCGTTTATATATTGTTAGCGGTTCGGGTTTATATTTTCCATAAACTCTATACATTTCTTGGCAATTTCTTTAATTAACTTGGATGAGATTCCGCTGCTAAATTGTCTTGTATGAATAACTATTTTAGGATGATTCTTATCCTTACTATAGTGTAAATTATACCAATTTCCTTTCGAAATATTAATTGTTGGTTGTACCCAGTTTACTCTGAAAGTCTCTTCTATATTGATAGAGTAATCCCTTTGATAATGTCCACAGGCAATTATTACTATTTTAAATTTATTGAAAAAGGGTTGAGCAAAAAGCTCTTCTCTATCTTTTATGCTTTTAATTCTGATTTTATCATCTTTAGGAATAAGATGGGACATTTTAGCATTTAACTGATTTAGTTCCGACTGAAAACAATATTTATGAAAGTCAATATCATCATTTATTGTTTTTTTGTCTTTAGAAAGTATAAGGTCAACTAAATATTGATAGAAATACCAAGTAGCTGAAGTTCCTTTTTCTCCTGTTATTTTTCCATTTTTGTCGACCTTTCTTATTGTAAACTGTTGCCCTTTCCAAGGAAATAGTGCATTATCTTCTAAATGGTTTATATCGGAGAAGTTTCTTTTATTTGAAATAATATCATTCCAGCTATCTATATTTTTTTCTCCATTTTCCTCTATTGATAAACTATCATCAATTAACTCTTTTCCCAAGATGAGGATGTCTGCGTTAGGATTGCCAAGTCCGAGATATAATTTCCGATTATGACAGCATCCTAAGGTTTCTAAAAAATCCGAATCGAAATTTGATTGAGAATTGTTCATATCGTTATTTTTTTACCTGACCGCTAACGTTTAGTATATGGCAAGTAGGGCAGTAGAAAGCGATAAACTTTCGGGTTTGCACTGAGCCAAAGCGTTGTATTTTGTTTTTAATTTATTCATTCTTAAAAGCCAAATCAACGATTTGGCGGTGTTGGTAAATAGCACTGAACTTTCATAAACCACCGAACGCCCTATTTGCTATATACCTTGTTGTGGTGTCGTTTTTTTATTTATTGCTTCAATTTCTATTGTTTCTGTTCGCCCTAAAATTCCAATCCTTATTAGAAGTCCGATTATCAGAAAAATTGGAAGTAATATCAATGCCAAACATCCGTAATTCGAACTCCAATAGGTGAATTTATGCCCTTTGAGATTTGGTCTGTCGAAAACAATGGATTTGTAATGTTTACCAAACAGATAAATATCCTTGCTTGACCAACCTGTTTCGAATACAGAGTCCAAAAATTTGTCAACTTTCTCTTTATTCTCTTCGTTGAATTCAACGTCTCCAAACTCGCCTGACCAACCTTCTGTCTTTTTATTCCAATATTGAATGTCGGATACTTTTTTCCATTCGTCATCTGGCCATATAAAACTCACAATTGATCCTGTCCGAAGATGTTTTAGGACCAATGTCGGTGAGTCCTGTTGTCCTTTTATTTCAAAGTCTTCAGTTGGTTGAAATTTTTGGTCAATATATTCTTTCCAATTCTCGATTTCGGTTCTTTTTTAATGCACCACAACAACTAGATATGCGCAACTCATTGCTTATCTATCTCAGCCGTGCCTATCTCCATTATATTTCTATCAAACTTATTCTTTTTTAACATACAATCCAAAAAGCTTTCTATTTTTTTACTGGAATCACTTAAAATGTGGATGTAAATCTCAGTAGCCTTAAAACTAAAAGGATAAGGTCAGTGAGGGCTTCACTATGATTGGAGGAAGTGAGGGCTTCACTGAGAGTGAAACCCTCACTTTTAATCCGCGGATCCAGTTCCTTGTGAAGTATTTAGAAATTCAAAATTAGTAGTAAAAATTTAAAACTTGCAAAAACGAACAGCTAAAGCGATGCCTAAACCAAGAAAATGAAACGAATATGTTCTTAAAAATAGAAACCGGATTGAAAATTAGGTTTTTGCTTAATTTACATTAATAAAAGATAAAAAGTAAGTCCACAAAAAGTGAAAAACCATCCGTGTTTTAACTGCTTTACCACGCAAAACGCATCGTATTACTCATCGAATTGAAAACGTGACGCTGAAAAGGATTAGTCAACACATCATTCAGCTTTAGCCTATTGCGCGCCGTCTCGGTATCGGCATGGCGGATGTTTAGTTGTTGGCAACTGGCTTTATTTCGTCCGTTTCATTTTCGGTGGATATTGTCGAGTGTCAAAAACATCAGCAATTTTTATAAATCCGTTTTGTTCGTCGACCGAATATATTAATTTGTAGTTTTTAAAAACCAAATAGCGATATTGGATTTTTCTTTCCTTGAGGAGTTCTTCTTCTTGGCCGATGAAAGGCGCTTTAATCAATTTTTTTGGTTCGTTGATAATTCCCTTTACGAGTTTTATAGCAACTCTTGAACTTGCATTCTTTGCGTAATATTCATAAATTTCGTCAAGTTGAGATTCGGCAAATGCAGACCAAATTATTTTTAATTCCATTATTCGTATTTGGATAAAAGTTCGGAACTGCTTTTGAAACGGTTATTGCGAAAATCTGACTCCGATTGGTCAATTCGTTTATTCAATTCCTCCTCGGTCATTGGCTCTACTATTCTTTCGTCAAAAGTGTTATCTCCCTTTCTCAATATTTCTTCGAGACGGGAAATTACGTCCTCACTTTGAACTTTTAAAAATTCTTGGATAAATTCTATTTTTCGAGCTTCTAAATTCATTCTATTTACTTTTTATCAAAGATACTAAATTATCAAATTCAGTCAATTTTTTTCTTGATTTGACGGATTTTCAGCTTGGTGCTAACTACCGGAAATACGCAACTCATTGTGTATTTATCTCAGTTACTCCTATCTCCATTTTATTACTATCAAACTTATTCTTTTTTAACATACAATCCAAGAGTGTTTCTATTAATTTACTGGAAACACTAAAAATGCGGATGTAAATCTCAGTAGTCTTAAAACTAGAAGGGTAAGGTCAGTGAGTTCTTTGTTTCGGATTGAGGAAGTGAGTTCTTCACAAGAAGTGAAACCCCACTTCCAAAAACTCACTTTTTAATCCTTGGATCCACTTCCTCTTCGACTTCAAACATTACCGTTTCATCGGGATACTCCACCACTACTCTATTCTGGTCAAATTCTTTCATGAGATGCTGAGTAAGGTTTTCGATTTCGGATTTGAGGATGGTTTCAGGCTGAGGGAATTTGGGGTAATTGATGAAGTGTAACTGCAAATGCGGTTCGATGTGATCGCCCAATACAATCTGACAATCGGAAATGGAAATGCTGAGGTAAAACTGTTTCTCAGCAATTAAGCGGTTTTGATAGTTCTGAATGCTGCGAATGATTTCTTGTCGGTCTATTTTCGCTTGGGTATAGCCTCTCTCCAAACCAAGGGTGACCTTGGCGGAGAAAGGGTTTGAAGTTCGTTTTGTGACCATGTTAGTGTTTATTTAACCATTTATCCAATTCGATGGCTTCTTCCAGCTTTTCTTTGAGATCTTCGGCCTCGTTGTAGCGGTTGAAGGCGTTGTCCAAGAGATTTCGGTTTTGGGTTTGTTTGGCGTAGTGTATGGATGTTTCGTAGCAATCTTCGGCCAATTCTTGAGCTTCTTTGAAGATTTGAATGCTTTTTTTGACGGTGGTTTGGTCAGTGATTTTAGACAAAAGTTTTTTTGTTGGCATACTGTTATTTTTTTAGGTGAAACAATACATCATCAAAAAGCTAAAAAGGAGGAATCATTTTATTTTGACGTTTGTCCTCATCTTTTTTCCACCGTGGAGTTTTATCTCTCGGTTGGCGATTGTTGCATGCAACAATGCTCTTGATGATAATGCAATGATAAAAATTATTTTTGAATTGGCAAAGTTTTTAAGTCTTGATTTTTAAGTGGTTTGGAATTTTATGGAAGGAATCTTTGCTTTTTCTTTGGAAAATGGGTCGCGAAAAATTGTCGATATTTGTTTGATTCTTTTGAAAACGATTTTAGAACCTAAAAGAAAAGAGAGTTTTGCATAACAGAAAAATAGAATTGGAAATTGATCATTGGCAGATTTTGGAGGATGTACCCAGTGCATCGGGCGTGGTAAAGTGGCGCGATGATTTTTATGCCATCGGCGATGATTCGCCGTATTTGTTTCAGTTGGATTCGGAATTCAAAGTGGTTTCTAAAAGGTTGATTTATTCGGCGGAGAAACTAGAAGGAAGTACCCTACCCAAATTCTACAAACCGGATTTTGAAGCGATGGAAATGATTTCGTCGAATGAAATTTTTGTTTTTGGTTCAGGTTCGAAATCACCGGAGCGCGATGTTTGTGTGTTGGTTGAATTGGGAACGGAAATGAAACATACAGAATACGACATTTCTTTGTTTTACTACTATCTACGCAATCTGGAAATCATGCAAGGCTTTGAGTTGGATATTGAAGCGCTTGGGATGCATGGAGAGGTTCTTTACTTATTTAACCGAGGTCGGAATTTGATTTTCAGCTTTTCTTTGACGGATTTTTTGTCATATTGCAAAACGGGAACTGATTTTCCAATTCCGAAGGTAAATCTATTTTCTTTGCCGAAGATTCAAGGTTTGGAAGCTGGTTTTTCGGGCGCTACTACTTTTGGGAATAGCATTGTTTTTACGGCAGCGGTTGAAGATGCGCCCAATGCGTATGAGGATGGAGAGATTTTAGGAAGTTTTTTGGGGTTGATTGAAATTAAAAGCGGTGAAGTGTCGGATGAAATTCGAATTGATGCTCTTCCGGATTTAGGATTTCCATTGAAAGTGGAGTCGGTGGCGGTGAGTCGAGTGATTTCAGAATCGGAAATTGAGGTGGTTTTAGTAACTGATAATGACGGTGAACCTTCGGAAGTAATTCAAATGCGAATTCGGTTTTAAGGTTAAATGGAACACGGATGGCGCAAATTGGGCGGATTTACACTGATTTTTTATTTGGGAAATCTAAATGTGTTTGGATGGAACACGGATGACGCGGATTTATATGATAAGTTAGGGGTTCACTTAGGGTGAAGCCGTCACTTTTATGAACTAGTAATCTGTGATTAACTGTTCAATCTGTAATATCAGCGTTTTATTTCCTGAAAGTATAGAAAATAAAAAAGGTTTCACTAACCCGTAAAACCTTTGTTTGTAAATTATATGGAATCGAAAATTTATGCTCTTCGCACATTTACAGCGTTTATTCCTTTTTTTCCTTCTTCCAATTCGAAAGAAACGGCATCGTTTTCTCGGATGTTTTCAATCAGTCCGGACGAGTGAACGAAATATTCTTCATTGGATTCAGACTCTTTAATAAATCCATATCCTTTGGCATCATTATAGAATTTTACAGTACCTGTTTTCATAGTATTTAAATTTCTAGCAAGTTAGAGTTTTTAAGTGAGTCTGGACGTCTTTATTTTAGAAGACTCCTTTTTTTGATACTTTTTCACCTAGACAGATACAAGAAAATGAAAAGTCTAGACGAAAACTATCCACTATAAACCTAATCCAAGGATTCTCAAGTTTCCCTGAATTTTTGATTTACATTCCTGTTTTGATGAGGTGAAAAAGAATGGATTGCTGTCTAGCAATCAAATCCATCCGAAACTGTATTTTCTTTATTAACAGTGATTAAAAAGTATGGGCAATAAAAAAAGCCCGAAAAACGGACTTTTTTGTTTGAATAAGCGAAAACTTATTTTAGTCTTTTAGAGAATTCGCACTTTTTTTGTCAGCTTTTGCTGATTCTGTTCTTAGCGCTTTGATGTTTTGCCCATCTGTTTGTTTATTCATCTTTTCTTCGGCTATTTTCTTTTCTTTTTCAGCTTTGATTTCAGCAAGTTTTGCTTCTTCCAAACTTTTTTCACTTATTTTTTCCGTTTTATTAGCACTGATGTTTGCTGCTTCAGACACTTTTTGTTGCCCGAATAAAAAAGGAGCTGCTGCGAAGGCAATAACTGCAATAATTTTTTTCATAATATTATAATTTAAGGATTTAATGAATCAAATCTAAACAATTATTGATATAAAACATAATTCTTGGGCCATTATTTTCGATTTCATTGCTGAAAACAATGAAAATGAATTTGATGAAATTTATTTAACCGTGGATTTCTTCTTTGTTTCCATAATTTTTAATCAATTCCCCTTCGAATTCCAGCCATTCTTTCCATCGTTTTTCCACATCCACATCCGTCGCATATTTTCGAGCAAATCCTAAAAACACGGTATAATGGTTGGCTTCAGAAACCATTAAATCATGATAAAACTTCGCTAATTCTTGGTCTTTGATCGTCGTTGACAAAACCCGAAAACGCTCACAGCTTCTCGCTTCAATCATAGCCGCGAACAACAAGCGATCAATAAAAGCCTGATTTCTACTTCCGTCTTTTTTACTGAATTTTAAAAGTTGTCCTACATAATCATCGGGGCGTTCTCTGCCCAAAGTATAACCTCTTTCTTTGATGATGTTGTGAACCATTTGAAAATGCTCCATTTCTTCCATGGCAATTTCTGTCAACTCGGTGACCACGTCTTCTTTTTCCGAATTGTTGACTATAATAGAAATCGCATTGGATGCCGCTTTCTGTTCGCACCACGCATGATCGGTCAAAATCTCTTCCAGGTTATTTTCGGCTATATTTGCCCACCGTGGGTCGGTTGGTAATTTTAATCCTAACATAATTCAAAAAGTTTAATTACAAAAATCGGATATTTGAACGATGAAACAAAACAAAGTACTCTTTATTGGTCTTGTCTGGCCCGAACCGACTTCTTCTGCTGCTGGAATTCGAATTCTTCAGCTGGTTCAATTCTTTGTAAATCAAGGATATGAAGTCACTTTCAGTTCAGCCGCACAAAAAACCGAAGCGAGCTTTGTTTTCGCTGATGAAAGTGTTGAAGAAGTTCCCATTGTACTGAATTCGTCGTGTTTCAATGAATTTCTAAACGAATTAAATCCATCCATCGTTGTATTTGATCGTTTTGTAAGTGAAGAACAATTCGGTTGGAGAGTGACCCAAGAATGTCCCGATGCAATGCAAATTTTGGATACGGAAGATTTGCATTTTTTACGTGCTGCAAGAGAAATTTCGTATAAAAAGAAAACAGAAATCAATCTTTTCAATGAAATTACTTTGCGTGAAATTGCATCGATTTTACGTTGTGATTTGAGTTTACTTATTTCGGAAGTTGAATTAAATCTACTTGAAACTACGTTTCAAATTCCATCACTCCTACTCTTTTATCTTCCTTTTTTGGAAGATGTGTCGAAAGGAAGTCCGAAAAATTTAAAATCGTTTGATGAAAGAAGTGATTTTGTTTTTATTGGAAATTACCTGCATGAGCCGAATTGGCAAACGTTGGTTGAATTAAAGAAAAACATTTGGCCCAGAATTCGAAAACGACTTCCGAAATCAAAGCTTCATATTTATGGAGCTTATTCTTCGCAGAAAGTCTTTGATTTCCACAAGGAATCCGAAGGGTTTTTGGTTCATGGAAAAGCGGAAAATGCAGAAAACGTGATTTCAAATGCACGTATTCTCTTGGCGCCTATTCCTTTTGGTGCCGGTCAAAAAGGAAAGTTTGTGGACGCATTAAAAGTAGGAACTCCCATTGCGACCACCACAATTGGTGCGGAATCGATGTTTGATCGAGCGGTTCCAGGCGTGGTTACAGATGATTCTGCTGACTTTATTGAACAAAGTGTGGACTTGTATCAAAATCAAATCCGTTGGGGAAAAGCGCAAGCGTTAGGGATTCAGATTTTGAATGAAAAATTTGATCGCAATCGGTATGAACCTGATTTAATTCAAAAAATAAAAGAAATTCAATCTTCGTTACAAAATCACAGGAATCAAAACTTTGTAGGACAAATTCTAAAGCAAAACACTTTCAATTCCCTTAAATTCATGAGTTTATGGATTCAAGAGAAAAACAAAACGAAATAAAATGACTGAAAATGGTTAGACGATTTCTAACAATTCCACTTCAAAAATCAAGGTAGAATTGGGTCCGATTTGACGGGTAAGTTGCTGTTCGCCATACGCCAAGTCTGCAGGAATAACAAATTCAAATTTACTTCCCACATTCATTAATTGAACGCCCTGGGTCCAACCTTCAATAACTCTATTCAATGGAAAACTCGCTGGCGTACCTCGATCTACGGAACTGTCAAAAACTTCACCTTTGATGGTTGTTCCGTGGTAATGGCATTTTACGGTAGATTTCGCAGTGGGTTTTGCACCTTCACCTTGCACCAAAACCTTGTATTGCAAACCGCTTTCTAAGGTAATCACTCCTTCTTTTTTCGCGTTTTCTTTTTGAAAAGCCTGACCTTCCTTCAAGTTTTTCTCAGCCAATTCTTTTTTACGCTTGAATAGTTTATCTGAAATCCCCATTGTTTTTAGTTTTTGCGAAAATACAACTTATAGATTGAAGTCAAAAAAGAAGTATTTGAAAAAGTGAATCATTCCGTTAAATCGGCCAACTCCTCTCCTACCAATGAACCGATTGCAATGCCTGTTCCGGTCAATTTTACGCCGCAATATACATTATCGGATAACTGCTTCACAATCGGTGTTCGGTCCGCGCCCATTGCCATAATTCCACTCCAGCGATGTTCGATTTCGAATTCTTGAGAGGGTAAAATAATTTCTCGTAAATATGTTTCCAATTGATTTTGAATCGTATTTGTTATTCCAAATTCGGAAGTTGTTTCGCCTTCGATGTCCAAATTTCTTCCACCGCCAAACAAAATGCGATTTCCGGTATTTCGAAAATAATAAAAACCTTCATTCATGTGGAAATTTCCAATTACTTTTAGATTTTCAATCGGTTTTGTAATCAGAACTTGAGCGCGCGCAGGAACCACATCTAAATCGTATAATTTTTTGGTGAAAGCATTGGTGCATAAAAAGACTTTGGAGCATTTGATGGTAAATTCATGGTTCAATTCCAATTCTACAGACGTATTTAATTCCTCAAGATGCATAACTTCGACCGAGTTTAGAATTGAAATATCGTGTGAAACCACCATTTTCACAAAACTTCGCATCATCTTACCTGTATGGATTTGTCCTTCCAATTCGGTTTCTATATTTCCGATGATCCCTTCAAACCCAAAATCCTTTTCACTCGATTTAAATACATCTTGTTTAAAAATTGGTTGCAGCCATTGGTTGATATGGTCCATTTCGTCCAAACACACATGCATCAATTCTCGGTCGGACTCTCTGAATAATTCATATCCACCCAAGGGATGGAAGTCCATTGACTCATCACCCAAAAGGTTCCGAAGTTTCTGCAATCCCTTGTAGCGTCTTTCGACTAGATTATAAATCTCTTGTTGACTTTGGGTTTTCTGATAACTTAGAATTTCAGAAATTCCTCCAAAACAAGCGAAACCTGCATTTTTGGTGCTTGCCCCTTCGGGTAATTTTCCTTTTTCGAGTATCAGTATTTTGGCTTTGGGATGTTTTTGTCTGAGGTGAAAAGCGGTACTCAAACCTACAATTCCACTTCCAATCACTACGAAATCTAGGTTTTTAAAATAGGTGTCTAATTCCCAATAACTCAAATTCATCTTTCGGTTTCTTTATTGATTGAAAGGTAGTGAGATTTTGGAAAAATGAATTGAAATTTACTTAAAAAGCATAAAAAAACTCCCAACTGGATAAGTGGGAGTTTTCGATTTGAAAACTATTTTCTTAGGCTTCTTTGATACGTGCTCTTTTACCTCTAAGATTTTTGAAGTAATAGATTCTTGCTCGTCTCACTTTTCCTTTCTTGTTCACTTCAATTTTCTGAATTGCAGGAAGGTTCACTGGGAAAATTCTTTCCACTCCAATTTCTCCACTCATTTTACGGATGGTGAAAGTTTCAGATGCTCCTTGTCCTTTTCTTTGAATCACAACTCCTCTAAAGAACTGTGTACGGGTTTTTCCACCCTCAGAAATTTCAGAATAAACGGTAATGGTGTCCCCTGCTGCAAAAGCGGGTAATTCTTTTTTCGTTACAAATTTTTCTTGTACGTACTTTACTAAACTGTCCATTTTGGTAATTTAAATATATAACACTGAAAAACATATACGATTTTCGCTAGAGGTTTTCTCAATGGTGTGCAAAAGTAAAAACAATTTGTTAATCCTGCAAACTATTTTTGTAAATATTTAAGGCTTTTAAGAACTGGCTTTCTTCCACTTGCAAACGGTATCCTTCTAAAAGTGTGGGGCCGAAGGAATAATTCACATTCGAATTGATTATATGTGCATTAATTCCATCTTCAATCAACCGATTTTTCACGACTTCAGCCGTCCATAGATTGTTAAAGGTCGCTAGGGTTACAAACTTTCTATTTTCCTGTTCTTTGTTCATACTCCTAAGATACGATTTATTTATAAAATTTTAATTACTTCTCCCCAAGTTGCTCGGAATTCAGAACCTAAAATTTGAACCACCTCCTCTTCCCCTCTTTGAAAGGTTCGACTGAGATAAGCGATATTTTTTTTCGGTGTTTTCAGCGATTTGATGGTAATTAAATCTCCTTGAACAAATTCATTTCCTAAACAAGGAACCAAAACTGTGATTCGCTCGATGTTTTCACCAATGACTGCGGTACCAATAATGACACTGTAATAATTGACTTTTTTGTCCGAACATTCTGGATTTACAAACGAAACATCGACCAACAGATCGAATTCTTTTTCCATCTCCACATAGTTATAAGGAGTGGTCTCGGGATTTTGAATTTCTTGAGAAAACCCTAAATGAAGTCCTCCTAAAAGGAATATAAATAGCAATCTTATTTTCATGATCGTTGTTTGGCGACTTTTTTCTTCGGAATAAACCGACTGAACATTTTCTTAACGAAGTTCGAAAAGAATTTAAATTGTCCGAAAATACTTCCGATGATAACCAGCAAAAAACAATAGACCGGTAAGACCAAAAGTAAGCGAACGGGAATGAGCAACCATAGCGGTAAGTGCGCTTCAGTCAATCCCAACCAATCGACAACGGGTTTGGAAATCCAGGCTGTAATGGAGCCGGTAATGGAGAAAACAATTAAAATGAGCACCACTTGTAAATTATTTTTTACTTCCCATCTTTCTTTTAACTTCTTTAACATGTAACCTAAATTTGTTTTACTATTTGAAGCAAATTTACAATTTAAAATCATTCTAAATACAGATGAGGGATTTTAAAACTGCAGTTTTACTTCAATCCATTGGTTTAAACGTCGGAACGTATTAAACCTTTTACAAGCGTAATAATTTTTGGCATCGCTTTGTTCGCTGCATCCAATACATCTTCGTGCGAAACAGAAAATGCAATTTCTGGACCGCCTAAATCGGTAATCACGGAAATACAGAAAACCCGCATTCCTTGATGTTTTGCAACAATCACTTCGGGAACGGTACTCATCCCCACACAATCTGCGCCTAGAATTCGAACCATTCCGTATTCAGCAGGCGTTTCAAAAGTAGGCCCTTGCAATCCCAAGTAAATTCCTTTTTTTACTTCAATCCCCTTTTCTGCACCGTATTTTACCACATGGTCAATCATTTTTCGATCGTACGGCTCGGACATATCGACGAAACGAGGGCCGAGTTCATCGTGATTTTTTCCCCGCAAGGGATGTTCGGGGAACATATTGATATGGTCGGTAACTACAACAGCATCACCTACTTCGTAGGATGGGTTTACACCTCCACTTGCGTTGGAAAGAAGAAGTTTATCAATTCCCAATCCTTTGAAAACGCGGATGGGAAATGTAACCACATCCATGGAATATCCTTCGTAATAATGGAATCTTCCGGCCATCATCAAAACCGATTTTCCTTCAATCTTTCCGAAAATCAATTTCCCACTGTGTCCAACAACGGTTGATTGTGGAAAGTGGGGAATGTTTTTGTAATCGATGATTACTTTATCTTGCACTTCGTCTTGAAGTTTTCCCAATCCTGAACCTAAAACGATTGCATATTCTGGAGTTTCAGTTATGAATTCCTGAATGTAAGCAACGGCATCTTTAATTTTTTCTAACATAATTCAAAAGTGTTTGTTTGAAATCTTCATAATCATTTAACTCCACCTCGATCGGTATAAAGAATAAATTCTCTATCAATGCCGATTCGTCTTTCAAGCGCATATAGTCCTTTTCGGTGGTCAAAATTATTTTATGCAGCGGTTTCATCGCATCAAATTTGTGGTCAATTTTCTGTATATCAGACATTGAATAATTGTGATGGTCGGCATATTCTAAATGTTCGACCGATTTAAAACGTTTTTGTACAAATTCCACAAAAGGTTTTGAATTTGCGATTCCAGTGACCAAAAGCACTTCATAATCATTCCAATTATCCGATTCCAAGTTGTAGCGATACCCTATCGCTGCGTTCGAATATACAACTTTTGAGAAATATATTTTCTGACTTTGCTTAGGTTTAATTTTCGCCATCATCAAATCACGCTCTTTTACCGTAAAAGTATCCGGACATTTGGTGATAATAATGATATCTGCTCTTTTCGCTCCCGACCTTGGCTCTCGTAAATTACCTCCAGGCAATAAATAATCGCGGATGTAGGGTTCATGAAAAGTTGTGAGTACAATGGAAAGTCCCGGTTTCACTTTTCGATGTTGAAAACCATCGTCCATAATCACAAGTTCGGTTTTGAACATTTCCAATAAATAATTGATACCCGCAATTCTATTTTCAGAAACCGCAACTACAATCTTATTTTTGAATCGATTGAAGAACTGCAAAGGTTCGTCGCCAATGTCATACACTTTTGAACTGTAATTCGCAATGCGTAGTCCCGACGTTTTACGGCCATATCCCCGACTCAACATCGCGGTTTGACGTTCCTCTTTTAAAATATCCGCAACCATGATAACATGGGGTGATTTACCGGTGCCACCTACCGATAAATTCCCTACACAAATCACGGGAATCTTGAATTTTTTCGATTTTAATAAACCGAGATTATAGGCTAAATTCCGAAGGGAAGTTCCGATCCAATAAAGTCCCGATAAAGGAAGTAAAAGTTTTCTCCAGCTCATGTCTTTTTATGAATCGGCAAATTTAAGACATTCAAAATCCAAAAATGAAGCTAAGCAATGAATTTTATCAACGGTTTATCATTTTTACATATTTTCATTTTGCTATAGAAAAAATAGGAATGGATTCCACTCGTTTTTCGAATTAAAATTGCACATCTCTATCATTTGTCTATTTTTGTGAAAACATTTTCGAAATTCATCATACAATTACCATGAAGAAAAAACTACACGTATTCATTCCTTTATTGTTTGTCACGATCACAGCTATTTTAGTAGGTTTTCATTTTATTTTTGGAAATGTTTCGAAAGATGTTCTTTTTGGCGCACGATGGCTTACGCTGTTAAGTATGACGTATTACTGTATTAAAAGCCGTTCACTTACGACGTGGATTATTTTCAGTATCATTGTGGGAGCGGTTTTAGGCTATGATTTTCCCGGTGTTGCCAAATCTTTGCATCCTTTAAGTCAAGGCTTTATTAAATTGGTAAAAACCATTGTTGGACCTATTTTATTTGCAACTCTGGTGTATGGAATTGCAGGTCATTCCGATTTAAAACAAGTGGGTAGAATGGCTTGGAAGTCTTTGGCTTATTTTTATTCTGCCACGACTTTGGCATTGATCATTGGATTGATAGCCATTAATTTAACCCAAGCTGGAAAAGGAATCGATATGTCGCATGTTCCGAATATTGAACTTCCCGATAAAACGAGTGCGATTTCAACTTCCGATGCGATTGAATTAGAAGGACTTCCAGATAGTACGAAATGGATTTTTCAGACCACTGCTTTCTTTCGAGATTCCTTTCCAGAAAATATCATGAAGTCGATTCATGAAAATAAAGTACTTCAAATTGTTGTATTCGCGGTTCTTTTTGGAATTGGATTGGCTTTGGTGGAAGAGAAAAAGCGAAAACCTTTGGTCGATTTGATGGAAAGTTTGGCAGAAACCATGTTTAAATACACCAAATTGGTGATGTATTTCGCACCTTTAGGAGTGGGTGCTGCAATGGCTTATACCATTGGGCACATGGGATTGGAGATTCTCAAGAATTTGATAATGTTGCTTTTAACGCTGTATGGTGCATTAATTGTCTTTCTGCTTGGTGTTTTACTTCCGGTCGCCTTGTATTTAAAAGTTCCGATTCGGCAATTTGTTCAAGCGATTAAAGAACCGGTTTCCATTGCATTTGCAACCACGAGTTCGGACGCAGCTTTGCCTTTGGTAATGCAACACATGGAGAAATTTGGAGTTCCGCGAAAAATTGTTTCTTTTGTGGTTCCCACAGGTTATAGTTTCAATTTGGATGGAACGACTTTGTATCTATCGTTGGCATCCATTTTCGTAGCGCAAGCCGCTGGAATGGATTTATCCATCGGTCAACAATTGTTGATCTGTTTGACGTTGATGATTACCAGTAAAGGGGTAGCTGCGGTTCCCAGAGCTTCTTTGATTATTTTAATTGCAACAGCAGATCAATTCGGATTGCCTTTATTTGTCATTGCAGCGATTTTAGGAATCGACGAATTGATGGATATGGCAAGAACTTCTGTTAACGTAATTGGAAACTGTTTGGCTTCCGTAGTAATTGCGAAATGGGAAGGTGAATTCGACCAAGAAAAAGCGCTGAATTACAGCGATGATGATTAATTGATGGGTCTGTATTTTTAATCTTTGAAGAATTCAGAAATCGGTCGGATCGTTAATTCTGCTATTTCCTGGTAATTCTGCAATGCATCTTTGGAATGGAACACTCCATTTTCACTTTGATATTCCTTTATGTGATGCATATCGGAACTTTTAAAGTTAAAGCCATTAAAATAATTTTCTAATTTGACATTGAATTTATCTTGATTTAATCCATCCAATTCTTTGGCTTCCACATTAAAATCAAAGTCAAACGGTAAAATTCGTTGGTGGCCTATTTTGTATAATTTCACAAGTTCTTTTAATTGAAACAGAGCTTCCTCTTTGGAAATTTGATTGTTTCCTGTATAGATCTTTCCCTTTTCTTTAGAAATGTAGAGCACTTCAATTTCTCGTCCCGAAGCGGTTAACAGTAAGTAATCCAAATACGCTTCAAACTTGTATTTCAAATCGTATTTTGAAAAGGAATACCGAATTAAATTTCCATTGAAAATCCCGTTCACTTTTCCGCTGAGTATGGAATCATCGATTTCTAACGCTATTTCCACGCTTTCTTCTTCAAGTCCATCGGTCAATTTTACATACGAATTTCTGACAAATTCAATATCTTCTAGAATCGCTTCCAAATCCACTTTACTCTTGTTTTTCAACGGTAAATTCCCCAATTTCACTTCTTTTTCTCGGAAACCTTCCATTTCTTCCTCGTTTAAATGAAGCAGTTGATTTCTGAAATACCATTTTTCCAAATTGTCTAAATCAAAGATTTCGGTTTCTTTTAGACTCAATTCATCTTCTTGGTAATACACATTTAAAACACGGTTGTAAAAGCCTTTGATTGGGTTTTTAAAGAAAGAAGTGAATTTTCCTGTATGAATTTCCTGAAAATCAAATTCGATCTCACTTTCCTTTGTGAATAAATCAATTTCTGATTTTTGATGACTTAATAAATAGGAATACAAATTTGGATTTCCTGCATTGTACTTTTTACTAAATCCATGCAATGGGTGTTTTTGAATGAAATTTTCGTGGACTTCGTCTGGATTTTCTGAATTTGTTTGAATAAAATCCACCAATTCATCGACCAATGCCGATGGTGGAAACGGGCTGTTGTCTTTGACACTTTGGCCTACATAGCTGATGTATAAATAATCTTCAGCGGATAAAAGTGTTTCTAAAAACAAATGTTTGTCGTTTTCTTTCACATTTCTGTCGCCCAATCGTTTTTCTCGGTTCATCAAATCAAAACTCAATCGATTGTCTTTTCGTGGGAATTTATCGAAATTCATACCCAACAAAGCCACTACTTTAAAGGGAATACTTCGCATCGGAATCAAGGAGCAAAAGGTAATTCCACCTCCTGCAAAAGCGTGACTACGCGTGGCATTGGATAAGGTGGGCAAGAAATTATTTAAGAAAACATCGTAACTCACTTCTTCTGTAAAAATTTCCTGAAGTAAATTGTAGCGTTCCAACTGATTCAACAGTAAAATATAATCTTCATCTTCGTTGTCTTCCCTTTCTCCAATGAAAATTCGAATCGTATCTTCCATGTAATTCACCCATTCGGCGATGCTTCGTTTTTTACGTCTTCTTTTCATAGAATCCATCAAGGTTTCTACAAAATAGGCGAAATGAGTTGCTTGAAACATATCAAAACCTTCGATGGCATCGAGTGGATAAAAACTGGTTTCTCCTTCGCCGAATTCTTCGGAACCGCTCATACAAAGTCCATACATGATTCGTTTCAAACCGTATTCCCAGCTTAAATAATCTGAATCATCGGCACGGCTTCCCTTCATTCCAAAACGGATATTCACGGCATCTACCCATTGACGGATTTGAGTGGTATCGCTCAATTGAAACTGTTTTCGAAGAGCTGAAAAATCCAATAAACTCACCACTTTTTCGGAGGTGAATTGGCTTTCTGTCATCGATAAAACCGCCATCAACGTATTGGAAATACTGTCCGAAACCGCATAACTTTCATCGGCAATGGTATATCTGAATTTATAAGGTGCATTATCGAAAATCGCACGGATGTAGGATGCGTATAGATCAATGTCCGATACCATTACCACGATATCTCGCGCAGAAAGTTCTTCTTTTTTCTGATCGACCAAATGAACCAAATAATTGTACAAAACTTCCACTTCCCGAACCGGACCGAAACAGGAATTGATGGTCAAAGATGCATCTGAAATTAATTCATTGGAAAAGTGTAAATTTTCTTTTTCATTGTGAAAAATAGAATTCTGAATTTTATGCAATAAAGTATCGGTTCCGGGTTCAAAGGATTGAATATCTTGGTAATTATTCAAGGCTTCTTCGTCCTTGAATAGCATCATAAACGTATCTTGAATCAACTTTCCCCAACCGACCAAAAGTGGATTGGCCATCGATTCTTCCTCTTTTGGATAGATATTTTTTCGTTTTAAAAAATCAATTACGCGTTCAGATTTATCTTCGTACCAATAATCTGCGGGTGCAGGATTTTGAATCAGAAAATGAATGGAAATATGTTGGGACAAAGCATGGATTAAACTCAAATGGTAATCTGTAATTAAACTCAATCCAAAGAAATAAATCGTCGGTAGATTTTGTTTGAGATTTTCTACATTTTCTGGATTTTTTAAAGCTTCCAAAATGTAATTTCCCACCATTGTTTTATCGGGAAAACTATCCCCTGCTAACTCCTTGGTACGTAGCCAAAGTGTTTTTTGCCAATGATCCTCTCCTTTGTTATCGTTCCATTCTTGAATCATATCGGTTCGATAGACTTGATACTGGTCAAATAAATCCGCAACTTTTTCTGCCAAAGCCATTTGTTTGCTATCGGCATCCAAAGAAGATTTGGAATAATAATCCGCGATGTAGGGGTATTTTTGGATGAATTCCTTTTCGCCCAAAGCTTTGAATAAGAGCCAATTTAAATCGTGCGCAGAAATCGATTGCGAATACTTTCCACCCAAAAGTCTGTACGCTAAATGGATGATGTCATTGGGTTTTAGAAATTGAATATTTGCAGAAATTCCTAACTGTTCTGCCAATTGCAATTTCAACCAATTATTCATTCCCTCGGTTTGTGTAACTAGGTAGAATGGCCGAAAAACCGAGGTGGTTTCTTGGACTTCGTTTGTAAGTTCAAGAAGTAAACTTTTAAGTGAATTTGAAACTTTTAATTGTATTGACATTTCTTTTTTCTGATTTTTTAGTAGAATTCTTTATTTAAATCGATCCATGATTCCCGAACCGCGTTGCACTCTTCGCTCTGCACAAGCCAATATTCCTTCTTTACTTCCTTGAATAATTACTTTTTCTTTCGCTCGGGTAACGGCGGTGTACAGTAATTCTTTGGTTAATAAAGGAATATCTGCGCTTTGGGGTAAAACGACCATTACTTTTCCGAATTCCGAACCTTGGCTTTTATGAATGGTCATTGCAAAAACCGTTTCTGCCGAATCAATGAAGGCAGGTAAAATCGATTTTAATTCGCCATCTGCACCTTCAAACCAAACTTTTAAAACTCCTTCTTCATCTTTTCTTACGATTCCAATATCACCATTGAATAATCCCAATTCATAGTTGTTGGTGTTGACTATGAGCGGTCGATGTTCATAAAACGGTGAATCCAAATGAATCAAACCTTTGGATTGTAGGAATTTTTGAACGCGGTCATTGAGGGTATAAATTCCTTCCTCGCCTTCGCGAATTGCACATAAAATTCGCAATTGATTTAATTTTTCAAATGCCTTTTTTATATCTTTTTCACGAATGTATGCTTCAAATCCCTTAATAAACTCATGAAATATTTCTTCTGAATAGTTTGTATCCACCTCTACCCTACTGTCTTGATTATTGAAGAATTTGAGAATCGAATCTTTCTCATTTCTAAGGATGGCTTTACTCAATTGTCCAATTCCTTCATCGTCTGAAAATCGGTGACTGAACTGCAATTCTACACTATGTTCAAAAAGAAGATGTCCACTTTCTTGGGTATTTTCTACTGGAATTTTCTGGTTTTCATTTGAAATAAACTGATTAAAAAATTCTGCTCTATTTGAACTGAATTGATTTAATTTTGGTTGAGCCATACATAAATCTCCAAATAAACTTCCTGCTTCTACAGATGCCAATTGATCTTTGTCACCCAGCAAAATTATTTTAGTTTCTGGACGGATGGAATTCACCAATTTCGCGAAAAGCGCAATATCAATCATCGAAGATTCATCGATAATCACCAAATCATGCGGAATGGGATTTTCTGCATTGTGTTTAAAGTAAATGTTGTTTTTCTGGTAACCGAGCAAACGGTGAATGGTAGAAGGCTCCAAGCTTTCGAAACGCAATTTTGTATCCGAATCAATATGCTGTAAATTTTTCAAGGATTCCGCCATTCGTGCGGCTGCTTTTCCCGTGGGCGCTGCCAAAGCCACTTTTAAATCGGGATTTAAATGATAGAGTACCGATAAAACTTTGGCAACCGTAGTTGTTTTTCCTGTTCCAGGTCCGCCAGTGATGATGGTAAATTGATTGAGAACTGCGGTTAAAGCGGCAACCAATTGCCAATCTACTCGGTTTGTGGATGAGGATGGAAATAATTCTTCGATTCGAACTTTTTCTTTTTTCAATTCTTCCATTCGAACCGATTCCCACTCTTTTTCAGTTTGAATCCAATTTTGAATTTTCTCAAAAACTTGGGTTTCGTACGCAAAATAACGTTGCAAATACAACTTATTCTTCCACAAAACCAAAGGCTTGTAATCCGATCCTTCGGAAACGAGTTCTTGTTTTCGCAATTCTTCAGTTGATATTAACTTTGAAAACCCTTCTTCCTCTAACTCTTTGAAGTCTATAGTGTTAATATCCAGGCAAATATGGCCTTCACTTAATCCTTTGGATATTAAATATAAATAAGGTTTCAGGTTTTCATTTTTGAAATAGTTCGCAAATTGTTTGTGAACATCTTTGGTTTGTATCATGGAATAGACAAATTGATTGGCATAAAAATAACAAGATTTAGTGAAAGATAAAATTGAGCCACGACAAATTGAGTCGTTAAATCAAATTAAATTCTATAAAAACAAAATGACGACGTCTAGCTTACAAAAAGGGGTTATTAATATTCAAAAGGAAAATGGGAGTTATTTTTTCTTCATTGATTTTTGGGCAGAAATTTTTAATTTATTCTCCAGAATCGGATATTTTTCAAACATTTCTTTTTGGATGCTTGAATTCATTTCCGACGCTTTGTCGAATGCTTTTTTTCCTTCTTTTTCGTTGGCCAATAAATAGTAACAATTACTAAGTTGGTAGTACAATTCTGCTTTATTGAATCTTTTTAATCCACTTAGAACTGCTTCAATTGCTTTTTGATAATCACCAATTGTAATTAAAACTTCGCTCAATCCCAACCAGTTGAAATAATTATCCGGTTCTAATTCTACCATTCGGTAATAGTCCAACGCGGCTTCTTCCAATCGAACCAACTGAATATGAATGTACGCTCTTCGTTTCCAGTAATCTGAGTTCAAACCATCTAAATCCAAGGCGCGGTTTAAATAATACAAGGCTTCTTCGAAATTTCCTAAACTTTCATATAAATCACTGGTTGCAACCCATGCTTGATCCAATTGGGGATCTTCATGGATGGATTGGTGGAATGCTTTCAAGGCTTTAAAAGGTTTGCCTAATTTTAAGTGGCAATTTCCAATTTTCATATAGGTATATGCAGCCGAATCGTCCAATTCCAAGGTTTCTTGGTACACTTTAATCGCTTCTTCAAAATCCTCTAATTTCTCCAAACAAGCTGCTTTTTGGGTATACGCCATGATGCTTCTAGGATTGATCAAAGTCGTATAATCAAAGGCTCTGTGTGCATTTTGGTAATCTTTTATCGTCATGTATTGCTGACCCAATTCAGACCAAGCAAATTCGGAATACGGACGTAAATCAATGTATTCGAGCAAGAATTCAATACATTCTTTATGAAGGTGCATATCGTCGAAACAATGAATACATGAAAAGAAAGCAAAATCGTCATCCAAATCCAATTCCAATGCTTTTTTGAAATGAAACAAAGCACTTGCAATTTCTTTGAGGTTGAGGTATTCATTTCCCATGCAATTGTGGATGTATTCTGGATCATCTCCGAATTCCAAAGCTTCTTCATAAAACTGCAAAGCACGGATTGAATCTTTTTTCTTTGACCAATATTGAGCCACACAGATTAAATAATCCATATCGCTTTTTCCTACTTCTTTCAATTCATCAATCAATTGATGCGCTAATTTTAGCTTGTCAAGGGCGAGGTAATATTCTAAAAGTTTGATTCGGATTTCTGTATTTGCAGGATACATGTCCAAAGCATAGTCCAATGCTCTTTTTGCAAAAGGCAAATCACCCACATCTACATAATAGGCGATGATTTCATAAAACTCATCGGTATCAAAAAATAGTTGCTCCTTGTTTTCAAGCATCCGCTCAAAACGCTCAATGATTTCATTATTTAAGAATTCTTCTTCCACACCACGAATTTACACAATAGTTACTATCTAATTACCTTTATCAGAATCAGTTTTGCACAATGAATAAACATTCTAAGCTTGTAAAACGGATTCGTCCTTCTATGAAATTGAGAATGATTGTTTTATAGTCATTCTCAATCTTCGATGTCCTTTTGACAATATGCGTTCCAAACTGATTTTGTCAGGTTTTTAACCGATTTTCCTCTAAAAAAACAGTAGCAAGACAACTCTCGCTACTGTTCTTAGAATTGCATTATAAAAAAACTTTAAATAAATTTTAAACTTTGAATTATGCTTTTAGAAATTGACGTAAAACATACTGAAGAATTCCTTCATTTTCATAATAAGCCACTTCAATAGGTGAATCTAGACGTGCAATTACATCGAACTCCACTTTTGATCCGTCTTCTTTTTCGGCCGTAAACTTCAGTTTTTTAGACGGACTTAAATTATCCTCAATCCCAGAAATACTGATTACTTCTTTTCCAGTCAAACCGTATTTAGCGGCACTGTCTCCTTTGACATATTCCAAGGGCAGAACGCCCATCATAATCAAGTTACTTCTATGAATACGTTCATAACTCTCTGCCAAAACGGCTTTCACACCTAAAAGGAAAGTTCCTTTTGCAGCCCAATCTCGGGAAGATCCACTACCGTATTCCTTCCCAACCAGAACAACCAAGGGCGTATTGTCCGCTTTGTATTTTTGAGCTGCATCATATACTGACATTTCTTCATTCGTTGGAAGATAAGTTGTATATCCACCTTCTTTGGTCGCTAATTCATTTTTAATTCGAACATTGGCAAAAGTTCCTCTCACCATCACTTCATCATTTCCACGACGGGATCCGTAACTGTTGAAGTTTTTCTTTTCCACACCTCTTGAAATCAAATATTTACCCGCTTCTGAATTTTCGTCAAATAATCCAGCAGGTGAAATGTGGTCGGTGGTGATGCTGTCCCCCAATAACAATAAAACCCGTGCTCCTTCAATGTTTTGAAGCGGTTTAGGATCTTCAGATAAATCCTCGAAAAAGGGAACTTCTTTTATATAGGTGGATTTATCATCCCACAAATACAATTGGTCTTCAGGAATTTCTAAATTTCTCCAAATCTCATTTCCAGCGAAAATTTCGTCGTAATTCTTTTTAAAGTCCTCTTTTGTAAGTACTTGATCCATTACACTTCGGATTTCATCATCCGTCGGCCAAATATCTTTTAGAAAAACTTCTTTTCCATTTCTATCATGCGTAAGTGGTTCGGTCGTTAAATCAATATCCACCCGTCCGGCAATTGCAAAAGCGACAACGAGCATAGGTGACATCAAGAAATTCATTTTCACTTGGGAATGGATTCGTGCTTCAAAGTTTCGGTTTCCAGAAAGGACCGAAGTCACAATTAATCCATTATCGTCCACTGCCTTTGAAATTTCAGGAGGCAAAGGTCCCGAGTTACCAATACAAGACGTACAACCGTATCCCACCAAGTGGAATTCCAATGCTTCCAAATCATTCAATAAATCGGCTTTTTCCAAATAATCGGTTACTACTTTCGAACCGGGCGCCAAGGAGGTTTTCACCCATGGTTTCACATCGATACCACGCTCTCTTGCTTTTCTTGCAACCAAACCTGCACCAATCATTACGAATGGATTTGAAGTATTTGTACACGATGTAATCGCTGCAATGGCAACGGCTCCGTCGGATAGCATATATTTTTGATTGTCTCTTGAAATCCAAACGGTTTTAAGTCCATTTTCTTCTTTGGCTTCAATTTCAATATCAGGCGCAAGATCATGGGGTTGTTCAGAAACGGTGTCACCACCTTCTTCTTTCCAACGAGCCAACGCTCTTTCTCTTTCTTTGGGTTCAATATAGGTTCGACCGAAAGAGGAATGTTCCAATTCGATGAATTTTTCTTTTAAGTCTTTTAATAAGATTTTATCTTGGGGTCTTTTTGGCCCTGCAACCGTAGGTTGAACGGTAGAAACATCGAGTTCAACAATATCTGTATATTCGATTAAGTCTTCATTTTCACGCCATAGCATATTGGTTTTACAATAGTCTTCCACCAATTGAATCTGTTCTTCACTTCGGTTACTGCTACGCATGTATTCCAAGGTCTTATTGTCAATCGGGAAATAGGTAATAGTACATCCAAACTCAGGAGACATATTTCCAATGGTTGCACGATCTGGAACGGATAAGTGATCCAATCCCGGACCAAAAACTTCAACAAACTTTCCAACAACCCCGTATTTTCTTAGCAAATTCGCAATGGTTAAAACCAAATCCGTAGCGGTTGTTCCGGTTGGTAATTTCCCCACTAATTTCAGACCGATTACTTCGGGTGTGATGAAATAAACCGGTTGTCCTAGAATTGCAGCTTCTGCTTCAATTCCACCTACTCCCCAACCTACAACACCAATTCCATTTACCATTGGCGTATGGCTGTCTAGACCTACTAAAGTATCTGGGAAAGCCATTCCATCTCTTGCAATGACTCCTTTTGAAAGGTATTCTAAGTTTACTTGGTGACAAATCCCCATTCCTGGAGGAACTACACTGAAGTTATCAAACGAATGTTGTGCCCATTTCAAGAAGGTGTAACGTTCCCCGTTACGCTCGTATTCCATTTCCATATTTCTTTGGTAGGCATATTGAGCGGCAAAATAATCCACTTGAACACTGTGATCAATCACTAAATCAACCGGAATCAAAGGATTAATTTTGGATGCGTCTTTTCCTTTACGCGCAACTTCTGCACGCAAAGAAGCAATATCAACCACTGCGGGAACACCCGTGAAATCCTGCATCAATACACGCGCTGGTTTAAAAGCGACGTCTTTATCACTTCCTGTGGGTTTCCAATTTAAAATAGTGTCCAAATGACCCTTTGTTACTTGAAAGTCATCGAAATTCCGTAGTGCATTTTCTAAAAGGATTCGAATGGAAAAAGGTAATTTACTCACCTTTCCGTTTTGTTTGTCTAACTCTGAAAGACTGTAATACGTTAATTCTCCTTTGGAGCTTTTCAATTCCCTTCGGAGATTGTAAATATCTTGTTGCATGATTTATTGATTTTGTGGCTTAAAGTTACTTAAATATAGTTAGCAAAAAGGCACTGCAAGCGAGTTTAACAAATTGTTAACGAGAAGAGTTTTTTGATTGAATTGATTTGCAGTGAAATCAAGAAAACAGAAATCGATGAAGGATTAGGATTTTGATAATTCTCCTTTTAAGTCTAATTCGAATTGTACTTTAAATTCTTGCGCCGATAAATTCTGACCCAATAAATAGATGGTTTTCACGACCGATGCTTCTGTGGTTAAATCATAACCGTTAATGGCATTGATTTCTTGAAAAATCTCACTGGTTTCATAGCGACCGATTTCAACCATTCCTCCTGCGCATTGGGTATTTATGATAAACAATAAACCTTCGGCCGCTTTTTTTCGAAGTAAATTTTTGAACCATTCGTCGGAAAAAATATTTCCCGATCCAAAAGCTTCAATTATCATCGCTTTTAAATTTGACGCGCTAAAAACCGCTTCAATAAATTCTCTTGACATGCCTGGAAAGATTTTCATCAAACCTAGTCGGGAATCTAATTGGGTATTAATAGAAAACGGAATGTTTTCATCTTCAAAACGTAAAACATGGGAGCGCACATCCAATCGAATTCCTGATTCGGCTAAATCGGGATAATCAGGCGATGCGAAGGCATCGAAATTCTCGGCGCTAATTTTCGTAGTGCGATTGGCTCTCAGTAATTTATATTCAAAATAAATACAAACCTCCCGTATCTCTGATTTTCCATCCTTCTTTAAGGAAGCAAAATGAATGGATGTAATAAGATTTTCTTTGGCATCTGTTCTTAAATCACCTACGGGCAATTGAGAACCGGTAAAAATCACGGGTTTTTGTAATCCATTCAGCATAAAACTCAATGCCGATGCGGAATAAGCCATGGTATCCGTTCCATGAAGAATAACAAAGCCATCGTACTTTTCGTAATTGTCTTTTACAATTTGCGCCAATTCCTTCCAATGTTCGGGATTCATATCCGAAGAGTCGATTGGCTTTTCGAATCCAGTAAAACTAATATCACTATCAATTAGACTCAATTCGGGAATATGTTTCAATAAATTATCAAAGTCAAAGGGCTTTAAAGAGGCGGTTTCATAATCTTTTGCCATTCCAATGGTACCTCCGGTATAAATCAATAAAATCTTCGTTTTCATATTCACAATAGTTGGTGGCAAGATAAAAATTTCGAGAATGTTCTGCAATAGGCAGAAGCCTTTCTTTTTTTTCTATACTATTACGAAGGAATGAAATTCAGGTGAATTAGTTATAATAGTAGGTAGATTGTTAAATTATTTTCAAAATACTCAAAGAATGGAATAAGAATTGCTGTTAATCCGTCTAAGATTGTATCTTTTGACATAACGTCAACAAAATTAGATTTTATGAAAAGAGGTATAATTTGTATTTTAGGGTGAAATAAAATTATTTAATGAGAAAAATTATATGTTAATTCGCACATAAAATAAGAAATAAAAACCAACAAACTAAAACCATAAAAATTACGTTAATAATTAAGTGTAATAAATAAAAAGTATTTATGAGATTATCCATTTTTTCAGTAGTAGCAATTGCGGCCTTAGTCGTGACAAGCTGTGTACCTCAAAAGAAGTACGATGAACTACAAAGCAAATTCAACAGTGTTTATTCAGAAAACCAGGGTTGTCAAACCGAACTGGCGGCTGCTAAATCGAGAGTATCGAGTTTGGAAGACAGAATTCAATCCGAGCAAAGTAACCTTACTGCATTGCAAGCGGCATTAACAGAATGTTTAGCAGGAACTAAGCAAGGAGGTGCAAACATCTCCAAATTGGTTGATGAAATCAATGCATCAAACAAGTACATTAAGCATTTGACAGAAATCAACCGTAAAAATGATTCATTGAATATGGTGTTGACAAACAATTTAACCCGTTCATTGAGTAGAGAAGAAATGAGAGATGTAGATGTTCAAGTATTGAAAGGAGTGGTTTACATTTCACTTGCTGACAATATGTTGTACAAATCTGGTAGTTACGAAATTAGCCCTGTTGCCAATGAAACACTTTCAAAAATCGCAAAAATCATTAAAGATTACAAAGATTACGATGTGTTGATTGAAGGAAACACGGACAATGTGCCAATCAGTAAGCCAAACATTCGTAACAACTGGGATTTAAGTACCTTACGTGCTTCTTCTGTTGTTCAGGCTTTGCAAAACCAACATGGAGTTGATCCAAAACGTTTAACTGCTGGTGGTCGTGGTGAATACAATCCAATTGCAAGTAATGCTACAGATGCAGGACGTTCTAAAAATAGACGTACGCAAATCATCATTACTCCTCTATTGGATGAGTTCATGGAGTTGATTGGGCAAGCGCCGGATACAAACTAAGAAAGGAATCAATACGATTCCAATAGAAAAATGGCGGGCTTTTTATGAAAGTCCGCTTTTTTTTGTGCCCAATTTTTTAAAGGAAGGGTTAAAATGAATTCATCATCCATCGTAAGATTCGCTGCAACACAAACCAATGTAGATGGCTGACCGAATTTGACCAAGTCTTCCATCAATTGATTGTTTCTATACGGCGTTTCCATAAATAGCTGGGTGCAGTTGTTATTTCGGCTATCGATTTCTAATTTTTGAATTGCTTTTTTGCGGTCAAATTTATCAATCGGTAAATATCCGTGAAACATAAAGCGTTGGCCATTCATTCCCGATGCCATTAGTGCTAACATCATTGATGATGGACCGACTAAAGGAACAACCTGAATGTGTTTTTTGTGGGCCAAGTTAACCAACTTAGAACCAGGGTCTGCAACAGCAGGTAAACCCGCTTCTGACAAAATTCCAATCGGTTGATTTTTATCGAATAGTTTCCGAAGCTCTGAAACTTCTTGGTCCGACGTATCTTTATTTAGAATATGAATTTGAAGTACAGATTGATCTTTTTGAGGTAAAATGGTTTTTATAAACTTTCGTGCTGACTTTTCATTTTCAACGACGAAAATTATAATTTGATTGACAATTTGAATGTTATAATCAGGTAAACTTCGCTGAAAATCATCATTTCCTAATAAGGTTGGAATCAAATATAATTTACAACTCATTTCGATTTCAATTGATTGACAACTTCATCCGTCACCTCGTCTAAGAGTTTAAAGACTTCTTCAAAACCTTCATCGTCTCCAAAGTAAGGATCCGGAACATTTTGTTCATTCTTTAAAATCATTTGTACTTTTTCCCGGTGTTCTTTTGTTTTCGCCAGGGAAAGGACATCGGCATAATTCGCTTGATCCATCACAAAAATTAGATCAAATTCGTCAAAATCTTGGGTTTGAATTTGTCTAGCTCTTAGATTGGAAATATTGATACCGTATTTTTTAGAAACAGCAATCGCTCTTTCGTCCGGTTTTTGTCCGACGTGCCAATCCCCTGTACCTGCGGAATCTACAATGAAATCCGAACCGAGTTTGGATTGCAAAACACCTTCGGCAATGGGTGATCGACAGATATTCCCCAAGCAAACCATTAAAATTTTCATTTCTTTAAATTTATTCCAAATTGATTTTTCGATTCAAATCTTCCACATAGCCTCTAAATATCTTATCGGTTTCAGATAAATTCTTAACGGTTTTACACGCGTGAAGAACGGTGGCATGATCTCGCTTTCCAATCTGTGTTCCAATACTGGACAAGGAAGCCTTTGTGTATTTTTTAGCAAAGAACATCGCCAATTGACGTGCTTGAACGATGTCACGTTTTCGTGTTTTGGATTGAATATCGTCAATCGGGATTTTAAAATAATCACAAATCACACGTTGTATATAATCAATGGATATTTCTTTTCGAGTATGTGTAATGAAATTAGACAAAGTCTTTTGCGTCAACTCGAGCGTAATTTCTTTTTTATTCAAAGTAGCTTGCGCCATGATTGAATTCAAACATCCTTCCAATTCACGAACGTTTGATTTAATGTTTTTCGCAATGTGATCAATCACATCTTCCGGCATTTCAATTCCGTCTTTTTCGATTTTGTGTTTTAAAATCGTAACACGTGTATCGTAATCTGGCATTTGTAGATCTGCAGAAAGTCCCCATTTGAATCTCGATATCAAACGTTGTTCAATATCCTGGATGTCAGACGGTGGCTTATCGGACGTTAAAATGATTTGATTTCCTTTTTGAAGTAAGTCATTGAAAATATTAAAAAACACTTCTTGTGTTCCTTTCTTTCCAGTTAGGAAATGAATATCATCAATGATTAACAAATCGATCATTTGGTAGAAATGAATAAAATCATTTCGGTTGTTACTTTGTGATGCGTCCACATATTGTTGTGAAAATTTCTCAGTAGAAACATACAACACGGTTTTTTCTGGGTGATTTTCTTTGGCTTCAAGGCCAATGGCATGTGCTAAATGTGTTTTCCCTAAACCTACTCCTCCATAGATAAACAAAGGGTTAAAAGAAGTTCCACCGGGTCTTTTTGCTACTGCCTTTCCCGCAGAGCGAGCTAATCGATTCGCTTCACCTTCAATAAAATTGGCGAAATTATTGTTTTCATTTAATTGAGAATCAATTTTAATTTTTTGTAAACCTGGAATGATAAAAGGGTTTTTCACCTTTTTGCTGTCGATAGGCATCGGTGCATCTACCTCCTGAGGTTTCATTTTTTCACGGTTGGAGCTGGGTATTCTTACTGTATAGGCATCTTTACCAGAATGTTTCTGGTCCATTACAATACTGTACATTAACTTTGCTTCTTTCCCTAATTCTTTTTGAAGTGCTATCTTTAAAAGTTTTACATAATGTTCCTCTAACCACTCATAGAAAAATTTACTTGGCACTTCGATGGTTAAAATATCCTCTTTAAGTTTGACTGGTCGAATAGGAGAAAACCAAGTTTTAAAGGCTTGTTCTTGTATGTTATCGCTAACAAAGTCCAAACAATTCTTCCAAACCGAATCTGCAGTTTTTCCCATAGTTTTTTAATTGAAAATGTTTTATATTATTAATGAATAATTTTATCTCCACTAATATAGCCTGTTTTTTTTAATAAGTACAAAAATGCTCATAATTATCTAGTAAAAAAAATAGATAGTGTATTGACTTTAATCAAATATATTTGTATAGTTTTAACAATAACTTTAATATGATTTCATCAACAATTTCAGTCCGTGTTAGATATGGCGAAACCGACCAAATGGGAATCGTTTATCACGGCAATTATCCGGCGTATTTTGAACAAGGAAGAATTGAACTTTTTAGAGAAATTGGTCTTCCGTATAAAGAGCTCGAAGAAAATGGAATTTTACTTCCCGTCTACGAGCTGAATTTAAAATATTTAAAATCAGCCTTTTACGACGACATTTTAAAAATTGAAACAACAATTCATGAAATTCCACGCGGCGTTCGTTTTCGATTTGATTATAAAATTTTCAATGAAAAACATGAGTTATTAACAACGGGTTATGCTATTCTTGCTTTCGTGGATAAGCAAACTCGAAGACCTGTTCGCTGTCCAAAATACATGATTGAACGGTTAGAATCTTTGATGCCAAAAGAATAAAAATTTCGTAAAATAGAAAACGTCTAAAAGATAAATTGCTCCCCATAAAAGAGTTTCAACTCTTTTAATTTTTGAGTGATTCATATTTAGGAAATCTTTTTAATTTTTACTTGGTAAAGAGGTTCAAATGATGCTAAAAAATTGTCTAAATTCTCTTTTCGAATTCGAACAATTAAATTGCATGTATCGGTAAATTCGGTAGAAATAACTTCCGCGTTGAATTTATCTACATTTCGCATCACATTTCCTTGATCTTCGTACGAAAAATCGAACTGAATTTTTTCGGTTAAATGTCTTTCTACAATTTTTGATTCTTCCAAAACAAGTTGAGCGGATAATTTATAGGCTCTGACCAAACCACCTACTCCTAGTTTGGTACCACCATAATACCGTACAGAAGCGACCAAAACAAAGGTGATTTCTTTGGAAACTATTTGATTGTAAATCGGTAAACCTCCACTACCAGAAGGCTCTCCATCGTCATTGGCTCTGTAATTCTCTCCTTTCAATCCCAACCGATATGCATAACAAATGTGGGTAGCATCTGGATGAATACTCCATAAATAGGTTAATCTCTCTTTTGCTTCTTCCTCGTCTTGAATCGGATAGGCATACGAAATAAACTTACTTCCTTTTTCTTTGAAAGTAATTTCCTCGATGGGTTTCTGAATAGTTTGATAGGAAAAAATCATTTTACAAATATTTTCAATGTATCATCCGCTAATTTCTCCGTTGAAATAAGTTTTCCCATTGCTTTTGGAGCCTCCACTCCCTCTCCCCAACTTTCTTTTGATGTGAAAATTCGGGCTTCATCCCACAAATCTTTTTTGATGAAACTAGCTAACGTTCGTTTTCCACCTTCAATGATAAGGGATTGAATTCCTTTTTGATGCAATTCAGAAAGAATTTGTTTCTCTACATTTGAAGCGAAATCTATTTTAATTAACGAAAGATTCTTTTTATTTTCCTTTTCTATCTCGGTAAAGACCAAGGTGTTTTGACTTTGATCAAACAAATGTAAATTTGAATTAAGTTTTAAGTCTCTATCCAAAACTACTCGAATGGGTTGATTTCCATCCCATAGACGAGCGTTTAGTTGCGGATTGTCAAATTTCGCAGTTTCGGTTCCCACAAGAATTGCTTGCTCTTGGGTTCGCCATAAATGAACGCGTTGTTTGGAAAAAGAATTTGTTATCCATTTTTGTTCACCGTTTTCAGTCGCCATAAATCCATCTGCAGTTTGTGCCCATTTCAAAACGATGTACGGTCTTTTTTTCTGATGAAATGTAAAAAAACGTTTGTTTAACTCCCGACATTCGGATTCCAAAACACCCACTTTCACATCAATACCTGCATTCTTCATTTTTTGAATTCCCAAACCATTCACTTTTGAAAAAGGATCCATCATTCCAACCACTACTTTTGGAATGTGGGATTCAATGATTAAGTCTGAACAAGGTGGCGTTTTTCCAAAATGAGCGCAGGGCTCTAAGGAAACATACAGTGTAGCATTTTTCAGGATTTCTTTGTCGGTAATTTGCTGAATGGCATTAACTTCCGCATGTGGCATTCCTGCTTTTTGATGCCAACCTTCTGCAATGATTTTTCCGTCATGAACGAGTATGCAACCGACCAAAGGATTCGGATAGGTTGTCCCTAAACCTTTTTGGGCAAGTTGAATACATCGCTCCATCATTATTTCGTCCCTTCTTTTCATCGCATTCTATTTACTACCTAAAAAAACACCCCACAGTTTTTGCTGTGAGGTGTAAATTTATAAAATATTATCTTTTAATTGTTTTGGTCATCTTCATCTCCAAAATCAATACGGTGTAATTTTCTCAAACGAATCTCAGCTTCTGTCAAACGACCGCGTTTATCATCAATTTGTCTAAATACATCTTTTAATAAAGGATTGTCTTCTTTTGCATTTGCAAAGAAACTGATGTTGTTTTCCAATTGGTTGATTTCTTTTTCAAGATCATCAATCGTTTTCCGTGTTTTCTTGATTTCATCATCCAACAAACGATCATCTTGTCCCGATTTAATTTGTTCAACCAAAGAAGCCATTTTAAAGTCTTGAACTTCATTTTCAGAAAGTCCAAACGATTTAATTAATTGACTGATTGCTTTGTTAAACTCGGTGTTGATGCTCATTTTGGAAGCAGGAACTTTTCCAAGAAGATTCCAACGTGTGTTGAAATCATTGACAGTATCTAAATTTGATTTTGTGTCTTCAGACGGTGTAAATGCTTTTAACTCTTCAAATAAAGCTTCTTTTTTGACGAAATTTTGTTCGTAGGCTTCGTTCGCTTTGTTTCCTCTTTCCTTGTAATTATCAAAGAATTTATTACAAGCTTCTTTGAATTCTTTCCAGATTGAATCCGAGAATTTCCGTGGAACATGTCCAATTTTCTTCCAATCGGCTTGAATTCTTTTAATGATTTGAACGGATTCTTGCCAATCTGTACTTTCCGCATGTTCTTTGGCGAGTTTCAACAATTCCATTTTCTTGTCCAAATTGGTTTGTTGTTCAGATTTCAAGGTTTTATAGAATTCATTCTTTTGGTGGTTAAAATCGCGAGTTGCTGTCTTAAATTGATTCCACATTTCTTGATTAAATTCTCTGGGAACACGCCCTACCGCTAAGAAACTTTCTCTCAATGCATTTAACTTACGGATACCTGATTGCCATTCACCGTGCGATTTTTTAGTTGATTCTTGGGTAAGACTTTGAATCTCAGCAATGATTTCTTGTTTCTTTTTTAAGTTTTTATCTTGCTCTTCTTTCAGTTTCTCACTGATTTCCGATTTTCTTTCGTGAATTTTATTGGTTAAATCTTTAAAGATTTGCCATGTTGGTTCACGGTGTTCTTCCGCTACTGGAACGGCTTCTTCTTTCCAAAGTCGATGTAAGTATTGCAACTCATTCAATGCTTTCTGAACGTTGTCTTCTGCTACTAATTCTTCGGAACGTTTAATAATCTTGTGACGAACTTCCAAGTTGTGTGCATAATCCAATTCACGCAATTCCTTGTTTAAATCTAAATATTCATAAAAATTATCCAAATGGTGAAAATAGGTTTTGAAAACATTTCCAGCTTGTGCTCTTGGAATGGGACCTGCATTGTGCCAACGGGTTTTTATATTTCTGAAGGTCGTAAATATATTGGTGTTTTCTTGGGTATTGTCTAAATACAATCCTTTTAAATCATCAATAATTTGAAGACGTTCTGTTAAGTTCTCTTGTTGCGTTTTCTCTAGTTCTTTGTAAAACGTATCCAACTGTTTTTTGTAATCGACATAAATCGCATAGAATTCTTTACGAATGGGATTGTCATAATGGAAATCAGTCGCTTCTGGATTTTCTTCTTCAAAAGCTTCTTTTTTTGATTGATAGTCTTCTTCTATCTTATCTTTTACCGCATCTCGGATTTGGTTGAAGTGCTCTCTAAGCAATCTTGCGGGATGGTTACTCAACAATTCTTTGGCTTCTCCAATCAGAACACCCAAAGGTAAGTCTGAATAATTTTTCAAAGGAATTTGATCCACTACCGCAGCTACTTCTTCCTCCTCATCCTCCGATTCCGAACTTGTATCTTCCACTTTGTAGTCTTCTCCTTCTTTGCTTTCTGAAGATTCTTTTGCTTCTTCCGAATCAGAACTTGAGCTTTCTACTTTGTCCGCTTCGTTTTCATCGGTTGTAGTTTCTGCTTTTTCCATTTTAGAATGAGAGTATTCCGTTTTCACTTCTTCACTCTCTGTACTTTCTGGAGTAGCTTCTACTTCCTTAGAATCAGCGTTCGCGTTTTCAATCGTAGTTTCTTCAGCCTTTTCGTTTTCTGGAGCTTCTTTCACTTCTTCTTCCTGTGACTTTGTGCTTTCTTGACTTTCTAAAGGTTGCGTATCTAATTCACCATCAGTCTTTTTCTCTGAGTTTTCTTGTGCGTTAGAATTCGATTCATTCAGTCCGTCTGCCTCATTGTGCAGGTTATCCAAATCAGTTGTCATAATGCGTGTTTTACTTTAGGGTAGCAAATCTAACAAAACATACGCTATTTACAAAGGTTGATTCCATATTTCCCATGATTTTTCTGCTTGTAAAACCAACATTTCATGCCCATTCTGAATAGTTGCGCCTTTTAATTCGCCCAATTCCAAAAATCGAGTTTTGGAAGGATTGTAGATCATATCGAAAAGTAAATGCTCTTTAGTCAAGTGATGGTAAGGTATGTTGGGCTTTTCATCAATCTTGGGAAAAGTGCCCAAAGGCGTGCAATTAATGATAAGTAATTGATTTAATACGTCTTCTTTGGTGATATCTGAATAGATATAACCTTTGTCTCGACGGACGGTTTTGAATTGAATATTTAATTCATCCAGAACAAATTTAACTGCTTTTGCCACTCCACCGTCTCCCAAAATCAAAGCTTTTTTGTGATTTGGCGTTAAAAGCGGTTTCAAAGATTCTCGAAATCCGAATGCATCTGTATTGTATCCGACTTTTTTTGAGTGTTGAATTTTCACACAATTTATCGCTCCAATTTTCTCGGCTTCCGGACTTAATTCATCCAAATACGGAATGATTTTTTCTTTGTAAGGAATCGTTACATTGAATCCAAATAAATTTTCATTTTCAAGAAGCGCATTTAATAGGTTTAAATCCGGAAGATCGAAAATTGAATAGTTGGAATCGGTAATCGATTCATTCTTAAACTTGTCCGAGAAGTATTTCTCAGAAAAAGAATACGAAATGTCTTTTCCAATCAAGCCAAATTGCTTCATTTTTTTCGTCTTTTCTTTGAGAATTTTCGTTTGATGAGTCGGCTAATTAAGGGAAGATTGGCAATGATGATAATACCCAGAATAAAGAACTCTAAATTATTCTGTACGAACGTGAAACCACCTAAGAAATAACCCAAAACAGAAATAATTCCAACCCATAAAACCGCACCAATAAAACTATAGGTAATAAAAATTCGGTAATTTAAACCGGTTGTACCGCATATAAAAGGCATAATAGTTCGCACCAACGGAATGAATCGCGCGATAATAATTGCCTTTTTTCCTTGATGATGGAAGAAAATTGCCGCCATGCGAATGTGTTTGGGCTGCAAATAAAACTTACCTGGATGCGCCAAAAGCCATCCGCCAAACTTCTTGCCGACATAGTAATTCAAATTGTCACCGAGGATAGCGGCGACCATTAAAAGAGGAATAACGAATTCAATATGCAAATGATTTTGTTGGTCGCTTGCAGCAATCATTCCTACGGCAAAAATCAAGGCATCTCCCGGAAGGAAAGGCATCAAAAAAGATGCGACAATCAGTCCTGTTTCTGCAAAAATAATCAAGAATAGAAAAGCATAAATCCAATAACCGTAGTGCTGGATGAAATCCATCAGAACTTTATCGGGTCTGCTTACAAAATTGGTGAAAAATTCAAATATCTCTTGCACTTATCCAGCGGGTCAGTTTTAAACTATACGTTTTGTATTTTTAGGCACGAATTATATCTGCACCTATTGCTCTTAATCGAGTATCAATTTGCTCGTATCCTCTATCAATTTGTTCTATATTATGGATGACACTTTTTCCTTTTGCGGACAGAGCCGCAATCAAAAGTGAAATTCCAGCACGAATATCGGGCGAGGTCATCGTTGTTCCACGAAGAGCAACTTCATTGTTTAATCCAATTATTGTGGCTCTATGCGGATCACATAAAATAATCTGAGCGCCCATGTCTATCAATTTATCCACGAAAAACAAACGGCTTTCAAACATTTTCTGATGAACCAATAAACTTCCTTTGGCTTGGGTAGCAATTACGAGGATTATACTGAGTAAATCAGGCGTAAAACCCGGCCAAGGTGCATCTGAAATAGTCATAATGGAACCATCCATAAATTTCTGGATTTCATATTCTTCTTGCGAGGGGATGATAATGTCGTCGTTGCTTTTTTCAACTTGAATTCCCAGTTTTCTGAAAACATCAGGAATAACTCCTAAATTCTCCCACGAAACATCTTTGATCGTCAATTCGGATTTTGTCATGGCAGCTAAACCCATCCAGCTCCCAATCTCAATCATATCGGGCAAAATAGTGTGTTCAGTACCACTCAAATATTCTACTCCTTCAATTGTCAATAAATTCGAACCAATCCCTTCGATTTTTGCACCCATACGCACCAACATTTTACACAGTTGTTGCAAATAAGGTTCACATGCTGCATTGTAAATTGTGGTTTTTCCTTGAGCCAAAACGGCTGCCATCACAATGTTGGCGGTACCTGTTACGGATGCTTCTTCCAAAAGCATATAGGCTCCGTTTAGTCCTTTTTTGGGATCGATTTCTACACCGTAAAAATCTTCACCATCCTCAAATCTGTAGATGGCACCTAATTTAATAAATCCTAAAAAGTGGGTATCCAACCTTCTTCTCCCAATTTTGTCACCACCTGGTTTGGGCATATATGCTTTTCCATATTTTGCCAATAATGGCCCCATCAGCATAATGGATCCGCGGATGGTTGCTCCGTGTTTTTTGAATTCTTTGGTATGCAAATAATCCATCTGAATGGAATCCGCTTGAAAGGTATAATCCCCTTTTGCGTTCTTTTGAATTTTTACGCCCAAATCCCCTAAAATCTCAATCAATCGATTGACATCCAGAATGTCCGGAATGTTTTTTACACGAACAGGTTCGGTTGTTAAAAGAACTGCGCACAAAATTTGTAGAACTTCATTTTTTGCTCCTTGAGGAATAATCTCACCACTTAAACGATTTCCCCCTTTAATCTGAAATACTGACATTTTTGTCGCTTATTTATGCTTTAGTTTGTTACGATTTGATTTCCCTTTCTTTTTTGCTGAAGGTTTGTTGATGGAAGAATTGACTTGAAGTCGATCACTAGATAGTAAAGCTTCTTCCCCATCTCTTAAATCAATTTTTCCATTCGATAATTCGTACAAATGGTTGAAAATTGTTTTGTCATCCACTGTATCTTTGTTCCAAATCAAATAGCATTTCTTCATGTGATTTGCAATCACCATTTCCAAACCTTCTCGTTTATCTCCTTCCCAACTAAGCGCAACATCAATCATACGACGGATATTCTTTCCGTAATACTTGTATTTGAACTCTTCTTTTGGATAGGCCATTCTATTTGGTCGAGCTTGAATTATTTCGCGCGTCAATTTCGGAAAAGGGGAATCTACTTCCAATCGGAAATTGGACATGATGAATAGTTGATCCCAAAGTTTATGCTGAAAATCAGGTATATCTCGTAAATGGGGATTTAATTCACCCATTACTTCTACAATAATTCCTGCAAATTCATTTCTTTTTACGTCGTCTTTAATTGTCATACAATGATCCACCATTTTTTGAACATGACGTCCGTACTCTGGTATGATCAAAGGTTTTCTTGTTGTATTGTAATCCATATTTTTAACTGAATAACCACAAAAGTACAATATATCAATTGAAATCCTCAGCTTTACCTAAGATTTAATTAATTATTAAGATTCTTGACCGTTTTTTTTTGGGAATCGAATCGTTCTGAATTTCTTGAAAAGAAAATACCAAACGGAAAAAACAGATTTGAATTCTAATTCTTCTATTTGGTATTTGAATTTTTCAATTTCTACTATCTTCTTTTAGATTTTCTCTAATCTCTTCTTCAATGTGCTTAAAAACTGAGAAGCTAATGCGCCGTCAATCACTCTATGGTCATAGGAGAGAGAGAGCATCATCATTTTACAAACCGCCAATTCTTCTTTACCATTCACTTCGACAACGCCTGCTCCTGAGCGGATTTGACCCAATGCCAAAACCGCAACCTGTGGACGGCTGATAATCGGCGTTCCCATCAAACTTCCAAAAATCCCAGTATTGCTCACTGTGAAAGTGGTGTCTTGAATATCAGTAGCTTTGAGTTTGTTGGATTTCGCATTGTTTCCAATAACATTTACATTCTCAATGATGTCTTTTAGACTCATATCATTGACTTTTTTAATGTTTGGAACAATTAGATTCCCGTCTGGAAGTGCGGTTGCAAAACCGAGATTGATGTCGTTTTTTAGAATCACTTCATCTTCATTCATCCATGCATTAAAACTCGGATATTCTTTCAAAGTATCCACTACCGCTTTCATGATGAAATGAGTGTAGGTGATTTTCACTCCGTTTTCCTTTTGGAATTCATCTTTTATTTCCTCGCGGTGTTTCACCAAATTGGAAACGTTCACTTCCAAGAAAGTGGTTACGTGTGGAATTAATTGATAGGAAGATTGAAGAAAACCGGAAGCGACTTGTCGAATTCGAGGAAGCGGTTCCACCCTATCTTCGGGCTGAATATTTAAAATCATCTTTTGAGAAACAACTTCTTGAGAAACGGGTTTTTCGTCTTTTTTCAAATACTTTAAAATATCCACTTTCCGAATTCGGCCGTTTTCCCCTGTGGGTATAATTTTTTTTAAATCTTCAATCTCCAATCCATTTTCTGCCGCAATTCGACGAACTACAGGGGAAAGAAAGGATTTTCCATCCAGACTTTTCGTTTCCAATAATTCGACTTGTGAATCGGTTTTTGTGACTTCTGTTTCCTCAGTTTCAAATACTTCGGAATGAACCACCGTATCTTCAGAAACTTCCACGATAGCAATGGGATGCCCAATTTTCACCTCATCCCCTTCTTCCACCAAAATTTCCTTCAAAATACAATCGTATTCTGACGGCAATTCACTGTCCACTTTATCGGTACCTATGGTAACAAAAGCTTCGTCTTTGGAAATTGCGTCACCTGGGTTTTTCAACCAATTGGTAACCACTGCTTCCATCACACTTTCTCCCATTTTTGGAAGAAGAATTTGAACTTCTTTCATTGAATTCGAATGAAATCTATGGATTAATATCTAAAGTTATTCAAATGCATTGATTCCGGTAATGTCACTTCCTGTAATCAACAAATGGATATCGTGCGTTCCTTCGTAGGTAATTACGGATTCCAAATTGGCTGCATGTCGCATCATTGGGAATTCACCCATAATACCCATTCCACCTAATATTTGTCTGGATTCACGAGCAATGTCGATGGCCATTTTCACATTGTTTCTTTTTGCCATTGAGATTTGAGCTGGTGTTGCTTTGTCTTCATTTTTCAAAGTTCCCAAACGCCAAACCAACAATTGTGCTTTGGTAATTTCAGTTACGAATTCGGCCAATTTCTTTTGTTGCAATTGAAAAGAAGCAATCGGCTTTCCGAATTGTTGTCTTTCCAACGAATATTTCAATGCAGTTTCATAGCAATCAATGGCTGCACCAATTACACCCCAGCTGATACCGTATCGCGCAGAGTTTAAACAAGAAAGTGGACCTCGTAAACTATTTGCAAGAGGTAAAACATTTTCTTTTGGGATTTCTACATTTTCGAAAACCAATTCCCCCGTTTTAGACGCTCTAAGCGACCATTTGTTATGTGTTTCAGGCGTTGAAAAACCTTGCATTCCACGTTCAACAATAACACCTCTTACTTTTCCTTCTTCGTCTCTGGCCCATACAACGGCAATGTCAGCAATCGGTGAATTGGTAATCCACATTTTTGCACCATTTAGGATGAAATGAGAACCTTTATCCACCAATCGCGTTTCCATTCCTGCTGGATTGGAACCGTGGTTGGGTTCGGTTAATCCAAAACAACCTACCATTTCACCGGAAGCTAATTTGGGTAAATATTTCATTTTTTGCTCTTCCGACCCAAAGGTATAGATGGGATACATCACCAAGGAAGATTGTACCGAAGCTGCTGAACGAACTGCACTGTCGCCTGCTTCCAATTCTTGCATAATTAAACCATAAGAAATTTGATCCAAACCAGCACCTCCATATTGCTCCGGAATATAAGGGCCTAAAGCTCCGATTGCGCCTAATTTCGGCATAAGACCGGGAAGATCGGTATGATCGTGTGCGGCTTTATCTATTACGGGTTTAATTTCTTGTTCTACAAAATCACGGACACTTTGACGAATCAATTTATGCTCTTCCGTCAATAAGTCATCCATATGAAAATAATCTGTTGCCATTTCTTTTATTTAAATTTTGGAAGCAAAAGTAAGAAATAGAAAGGAACTTAAATAGTAATTCGCCAATTTTACTATTTTCAAATTCCAAAGCAATTTAAAGACTGTAGTTTTATAAAAGCACATGAATATTGGAACATCGATTGTGCTTTTGAAAATAATTAAAATTTTTTATCATTTAAATGCATAAAATCCTACTGTCTAACTACTCGGAAACTACGTAGGATGGACTCATCTCAAATTTATAGTAAAAAAACACATGAAATTTATCATTGACTCTATTTATTTCCTTAGATTTGCTGCTACCAATTAGTTTTTCCTGATGGTGAAATACCTATTGCCATCTAAAAGGGAGCTAACCTCAACCTAAATTTATAATTTAAACCAAGAACTCCGATTATTTTTCGGAGTTTTTTCATTCACCAATCAAAACTCCCGACACATTCCAAGCGCTGAAGCTATTTCCTTCGGGCTCTCCTTGTGGAATTTTCACTTGAATTTTATGTTTTCCTGCTTTTAAATTTCCAACATCGATAATATATGGATTCGTGATTGTTCCCGGACACCAATTTGATCGACTGTAATCAGAGGAAGAAAGTCCATTCGAGAAATTCCCAGAAACAGGATTATACAACCGATACGATCCGCAATCTTCCCGCCATGGGGCGATATCGAAAATGACTGTATCGTCCAATAGAACCGTATTTTTCTTCGGTACAAATTCGTCACCGTTTTCCCAACCTCCATGTCCTGTTGTAATATAGCGAATATGCGCGTTTTTTAATTCTTGTTTCAATTCAAATTCAACTTCCAAACCTTTCTCCACATCAAAAAGGGTACTGTACTCCTGCCCTGCCATCTCCATCACATTTAGGGTGTTGAATAAGGGTATTACTTTTTTCAACCTATGATTTGTGCCTTCATTAGGGTGAATGGTGATATTCATAGAAATCGTATGACCTCCTTTGTCGTAATTTCCAATGAAAACACCTAAATAAACTTCTTTATCGCTCATCAAAGAGGTGTAAGATGTAATGTCTTGACGATAAAATACGGAATCTTGCCATTTTTTATTTTTAAGAGTAACCCGATCGTTAAAATAATTAACACCAAACGGAGTGAAAAATCGCATCAATTCCACTAGAGGAGAATAATCTTCTGTTGCTGTAATTCCTTGATACTTTTTCCCATTTCCATTTTCATAAATTGGAAGTGTATTTGCGCCGTTTTCTAAACCATCCAAGAAACTCTGTTTTTTATCGGTCGGAATTAAGAAAACACTTCCCGTTCGGTCATAAGCATCTCCTGAGGATTGTTCGGTTAAATCCAATAAAATTTGTTGTTCAGAATTTAATTTGGGAAATTTTATTTTTTTTAAGGCAAGGGTTCCATTCGCATACCGAAGGACTCCTTCCCGCTTTTCAAACTCTTCTGACCAATGAATTTGTTGATTCTCAAAAATAGGAATAGTGACAAATCGACTTTTCCATATTTTATTTTGATAGTCTATTTTCTCTAAAACCTCGACTTTTGAATTCGTCATAAAGTCAGGGAATTTCGTTTTTTCTTTTTTAATTTCTATTGCTTGAATTGCAAAATTTCCATTTCTAACATATTCCAGAACCAAACCCAATCCTTGACCTAAGACAGAGGGTCCGCCTTTTATATTCAAATCGTTGGTATACCAAATTTCTAGGGTATTCGAATTGATACTGGTTTTTGCTTTTTTACACGTATAACCC
>Ga0098067_1000083_pt1 | contig 38435 bp, 35 predicted proteins | sample 26_taG_FD_92578 | JGI IMG/M metagenome (GOLD analysis project Ga0098067, IMG submission 92578) | Marine viral communities from Cariaco Basin, Caribbean Sea - 26_WHOI_OMZ | ecosystem: Environmental > Aquatic > Marine > Oceanic | place: Caribbean Sea: Cariaco Basin | collected 2014-11-09
GAAATAGAAACGCCTGTTGGATTATACGGACTATATTTCGGGTCATGATTACCGCTCATATATGCTCTTCTGGCAAAACCAACCATTGAAGTATCATTATCTAAATTCGATATTGTTGTTCCTTGTATCCTTTCCTTTTTCGTACAAGGAAAAAGAAGGATTCATTATTATTAAATCCACCTGAAAATAAGAGCTTTTAATCTTCTATAAAACAAACATAAATAAAACTTTGTGAACTTGGGTATCCATACAGCATGTTTCTCATTTTTTTATACTAATTCTAAACAAATGAATGGGTGATTAGATTTCACTTTAAATGAAGGTGTAAATTCGTAAGTAAGCTTAAACAATTCACAGAAAGAAAAGCCTATACTAAAACTTTTGACAAAAAAATCATCCGCTTTGGCGCAATCTTTGCAAAATTCAACTCAAAAAAAATTATGAAATCTATTGTCCGCCTTTTATTCGTCGTTTTATTTGGTTTCTCTTATGCACAAAACAAACAAGATGTAGGAGAATTTAATATTCTTGAAGTGTATGATAAACTTACCGTTGAATTGATTCATTCAAACGCTAATTTCATTGAAATCAGAGGGAACAAAGCCGAAAGTGTAGAATTTATCAACAAAAACAAACGCTTGAAAATTCGAATGAAAATCGATCAATTCCTTCAAGGAGACGATACCAAAGTAATTGTTTATTACACCCATTTAAATCAAATTTACGCCAATGAAGGTTCGCAGGTTTCATCCAATGAAATCCTTTCTACACCTTCGCTTGTGTTGAATTCCAAAGAAGGCGCACGCATAGAATTAGAGGTAGAGACAAATGCTTTGGATATCAAAACAAATTCCGGTGGATGGGTAGTTGCTACAGGAAAATCCAATTCTCAAACGGTGGTTTCAATTGCGGGTGGAATTTATGACGGAGAAGGTCTAAAAACCAAAACAACCACTGTAACAGTGAATGCGGGAGGTGAAGCCAAAGTTTTTGCTACCGATTATGTCAATGCAAAAACCCGAGCCGGCGGAAATATTCATATCTTTGGTGGAGCAAAAGTGGATCAAAAAACCATGGCAGGCGGAAATATTCATATTCATTAAAAAAATGCAAAGACGCGACTTCTTAAAAAAATCAAGCTTAATGGGTGGTTTACTATTAATCAATCCAAAATACAGTTTCGATGTTGTGAATGAATTCTCTGAAGAGGAATTGATTGGAAAAGGAAATCCCACCTTCTTTGGAAAGAATTACAAATTGAGAAAAGAAGCGCATCAAATGTTTGAATTAATGCAAAGAGCAGCGAAAGATGCCGGCTTTACTATGCATGTTATTTCAAGTTATCGAAGTTATTCCCACCAAAATGGAATATGGGAAAGGAAATACAAAAACTTTCGAACCCAAGGTTTTTCTCACCAAAAAACCATTGAAAAAATCATCGAATACAGCACCATTCCTGGAACTTCTCGCCACCATTGGGGAACGGACTTAGACATTATTGATGCGACGCGAGGCATTCCTTCGAATCCGTTGAGCGAAGTACATTTCAACGAAGGGGGACGAATGCGCAAATTCAAATTGTGGTTGGATGAAAATGCAGAGGACTTTGGATTTCATCTGGTTTATACCAATAAACCCAGTAGAAAAGGTTTTTCGTATGAACCCTGGCATTTTTCGTTTCGTCAACTTTCTCAACCCATGTTAGAAGAATACAACCAACTGGATTTGAAAAAACTACTCTTGTCCAATAAATTGATGGGAAGTGAAAACTTCACCGATGAATTTATTGAGAAATACAAATCCGAGAATATTTTGGATATCAACCCATCATTATTACCGTAATACGAAAACTTACATTATCGTTCTAAGGTAAAAAGTTTCAACAATAGGAATTCTGCATTGAGAATGGAGGCGCATTCTCATCGGCAATTACAAAGTCAAACGCCATTATGCTACTCTCTTCGGGAGGATAGTAGAAGACTTTTTTCTTCTTTGGAAATTAGCTAACAATTTCAGGACAACCCCCTATTAATTTCTACCTCATTCCTATAAAAAACCTGTGTCAATTATAATTTACGGCAGAAAAACACGTGACTATCTAGCCAAGGGCATAAAATTTCAATCTTCAGAAGACGTACATAAATCTCTTATGCTAAAATCAATAAAAAATGTTATTATCCAATAAATAGTTGATTTCCTTCGATTTATTACTTCTGAAAAATGAGCCCGTTGATTCTTTCTGATTTTTAAAAACTTACTAAGTTGTCATCTTTGCAAATAAAAGACTTTTAGGTATTTTATTAAATATCAATCTCTTAGCGAGCTTCACAATTTTTTTACATTCTAAGACAATATTGTCTTAAATAGAATTTTTCATTGTAACTTTATATCGAAATTCAAAAAGACGGAACCAAATTCATCTATTTCTTCCGCCATTTTTATTAAACAAAATCAAAATGCATAGAAGAACCACATCAGTTGTATTACTGCTTTTGCCATGGGTTGCTGTTGCGCAAAGCACAGAGATAAACACTTCGAATTGGGGAACAAATCCTGGAATTATTGGAACGCTTGTCCTTGTGTTAATTGTAGCATTTATTGCCGTATTAATTATGTCGGCTAAAATATCAGCTTATGTTGAATTATTAAAAGCCAAACAAGTCCGGAAACGGAACAAGGCTTTTGACGAGGAAATCATCAATCTATCCGAAGTAGAAATCGACGCGCTTCTTGAACAACGAAAAGCGGCGCATACTTATAAAGTTCCCAATACAGCACTTTCGGGATCAGCGTCCGCGGAGGACAAACGGGGATTAATTAGCCAAATGACCAATCATCCGAAAAACCAGGTATTGGTCGATGATAAAGTCAGTCACGAACTCACCATCCAGGTATCACCCGAATTAAAAAAAATAGTGATTTACTATATTGGGGCTGCCACTTTTTGGTTGGTTTTCGGAACTCTTGTAGGGGAATACTTAGGGTTAAAATTCGTCTATCCTGAACTCGATCATGTTTCTTGGCTTTCCTTTGGAAGGTTGCGACCGGTTCACACCAATACGGTATTTTGGGGTTGGGCATCTTTGGCAATGATTGGATTGGGGAATTTTGTGATTGCCCGAACGTCTAACCGAGAACTTTATAACAATAAATTGGCTTGGATTGCTTTTGTCCTAATTAATACAAGTTTGGTGTTAGGGAATTTATGCTTGATGTCTGGTGTCAATAATGGAGGCGGTGAATACCGCGAATACATTTGGCCTGTGTTTTTATTGTTCCTCACGGGACTAATTTTCACTTTCTATAATTTTTATAAAACCGTTGCCCATCGTAAAATTTCGGAAATCTATATTTCGAATTGGTATATTTTGGCTGCGCTGATTTGGACCACCGTTTTAGTTACCATCGGTTATTTGCCTTTTTATCAAAATGGATTGGGCGAAACCGTTATTCAAGGATATTATATGCACCAAGGTGTAGGAATGTGGTTTATGACTTTCAGCTTAGGTTTGGTTTATTATTACCTTCCATCGGCCGTTAATAAACCTATTTATTCCTATTCTTTGGGAGTTTTAGCCTTTTGGACACAGATGCTATTTTACACGATGATTGGTACCCACCACTTTATCTTCAGTCCCCTTCCTTGGTGGTTGCAAACGGTGGCAATCGTATTTAGTATGGGAATGTTTATCCCTGTAACTGCAGGAACAACGAACTTTTTGATGACCATGCGCGGAAGTTGGAGTCAGATTTCCAAAAGCTATGTCCTACCTTTCTTCTTGGTGGGAATCATTTATTATTTTGTGGGTTCTTCCCAAGGAAGTTTTCAAGCTTTCCGATTTACCAATTACGTCTGGCACTTCACCGATTTCAATGTAGCCCATTCGCACATGACCATGTATGGAATTATCTGTTTTATGCTTTGGGGAATGATATATTATATCGTTCCAAAAATGACGGGAACACAACCCAAACAAATTTTTGTGGGAACGCATTTCTGGTTAGCATTTTTAGGCCTTTTTGCTTATATGATGTCATTGATGGCGGGAGGGACTTTGAAAGGTTTGAGTTGGATTGAAGGAAATCCATTTATTGAGTCTGTAATAATGATGCGCGAATATTGGGTTTGGAGAGCTGTGGGTGGAACGATGATGTTTTTATCCCATCTCGTTTTTGCCTATAACTTCTACCTCATGGTGAAAAAAGTAAAAACGGGGTATTCAGAACCCATTGTAACCGAATAATTTTAGTTATCATGTTGAATTTAAGTAAAAATCATAGAAATTTAGTGTTGGTATCCTTTTGGGGATATCTTATATTGAGCGCGTTTGTATCCATTATTCCTGCGCTTCAAATGCAAGAGGTGAAACCGCTGCCAGGACAAGTAGATTTAACCCACAATGAAAGAGAAGGACTTAAAACCTATGTGGCTGAAAATTGTATGGCGTGTCATACCCAACAAGTTCGAAGTATTGCTATGGATAAAACTTGGGGAAATCGTCCCGCCATTCCATCGGACTATTACTTTTCCAAACAACGATTGGATTTTTGGCGACAATCTCCTTCCTTATTGGGAAGTGAGCGAACCGGCCCGGATTTAACCAGTATTGGAACACGTCAACCTTCCGACGACTGGCATTTACTGCATTTGTACAATCCTAGACTGGTGGTCAAAGAGTCGATTATGCCTTCATACAAATGGTTATTTGATGAAGTAGATAGTTCTCAAATTCGAAAAGGAGATGTTGTACTTAAAGTTCCAGCCGAATATCTGTCTAACCCTAAAAATAAAATTGTAGCTGGAAAAAAAGCATTGGATTTAGTCGCTTATTTGAAATCCCTAAAACAGCCGGAATTACCGGGTGAAACAACGGTAGCCTTTATTCCTGCCAAAAAGAAAAAAGCAAGTGCATCGACCGAAGGTGGTGGAAGTGATTTACCGGATGGTGGAACTTTATTTATGAATACGTGTGCGGTTTGTCACCAGTCTGACGGAAAAGGTTTGCCGGGTGCTTTCCCGCCGCTTGCAGGAAGTCCTATTGTGAACGATAAAGATTACCGACTTATGGTTGGAATTATTCTAAAAGGATACGATGCCAGAGCTGAATATGCAGCAATGCCACCGATGGCAGATCAATTGAGCGATGAAGAAATTGCAGCGATCGTAAATCATGAAAAAACCAGTTGGGGAAATGATGCGCCAACTATAACGGCAGAAGAAGTGAAAAGTGTAAGAGATTCCCTAATGAGCAAATAAAATAACAAGAAAATGAAATCAAAAATCATACTGAGTATATTCCTTTTATTACATACAGTTCAACGACTTTATGCGTGTGAAATGTGTGAATCACAACAACCCAAGATTTTAAAGAACGTGGCACACGGTCCAGGACCTGGAAGCAATTGGGACTATGTAATTACTATAATTGCTTCCATCATTGTTCTCTTTACCCTGGTTTTAAGCATAAAATATTTAGTTAGACCGGGTGAGAAAAATCCAGATCATATTAAAAACAGTATTCTCAATCAAAATTCGGAATCATGAAAGAAAATAAAAAAGTAATCCGTTTGTTTTTGGATGATGAAGAGAAACCCTTCGCACAATTCGCTACGCCTACAAAGTTTATTTTGGATACCACCAAAATTCCCGATGGGAAACATACTTTAAAAATTGTCTCTCATTCATCCAATCAAAAAGAAGGAATCAAAATCGTTCCTTTTGAAGTTAGAAATGGACCGATGATTTATGTTTTAGGTCTAAAGAAAAACGAAGTTGTCAGTGATAAAATACCAATTACAATAAACTCGTACGGTAGCGAACAAACAGAGGAATTTGAGATTGTAGGTTCTGAAACTCCCCGAGCCATTCCCGCTTGGATTTGGGCAATGGTCATTTTATTTATTGGATTTGGATTGTTCTATTTGGCAATGTATCTCAAACCCGATTTTTATACTTCTTTCTTTTAAATTAGAAACGATTTTTTTGTTTTTTATAATTTTATTAAAGTTTTAAAAACGTCTAGAACCTTATGTTTAGGCGTTTTTATTTGAATTAAAATTCAGATTTAATTTTAAACTGAAAAAACCAAAACTCCCAGTTATAATTTTAAATGTTAAAAATATTTAGTAAATTTAGTCACTCTATACCTACTAAAAATGTTATACAATGTACTTAATACACTCATGCTAATCGGAAGCATTCAAGGTTTTATATTTACCTTTATTGTATTAAGTTCACATAGAAGAAAGCGAAAATCGAATGTGTTTTTAATTCTATTAATTGTAGGTTTTTCGCTTAACAATCTGCAATATTACCTCGTAAACACAGAATTAATATCTCCTTCTTCTTTTTTTAGATTTTGGTATTTGCCTTACAGTTCGATCAATATGGTTTTTTTGTTTTTTTATGTGAAGTTCTTTTTGAATCCTCACACAAAGGTGAAAGCATATCAATACCTATTATTCTTGCCTTTCGCACTGTTTTTTATTGCTAGTGCATATTACAAAATAGGGAGAGCTTTTGGAGAATTCAATGAGCGGACTTTGGCGTTTTTTTCTGATCTTTTGGCTTTTCATGAGTTTTTCAGTGCCTTTTATTCCTTAACTCTTCTCGTTTTCATTTTCATGATAATTGTACGATTTGAGAATCAAAATAAAATTTCTTCTATACCGTCACCTAATCTTCAGTGGTTAAAAACATTGTCAGGAATTGCCTTGGTTCTTTGTGGGTTTTGGATATACGCTCTTATCCAAGAGTTTTTATTTAACACCATAACACCCCATTATTATATTTTATGGATTGGAATTTCTTTTGTTATCTATATTTTGGGGCATATTGGATTGTATGAATCCAAAACAAAAAATACACGGCTTTTCAAAAATACGAATAACAAAAGAACAAAAGAGGAAGAAAATCATGTCCCGAGTAAATACATTCTCGAATTTGAAAACTATGTAAAGACTGAGAAAAATTTCCTGAATCCTCAATTATCCTTGGAACTTATTGCTGATCATCTTCATATTAACAAAAGTTATTTATCACGCATCATAAATTCAGAAATGGACGTAAGTTTCTCTGATTACATTAACCGTTTACGCGTAGAAGAAGCAGAAACATATCTCTCCTTGACGGAATATGAAGACTACACTTTAAGCACCATTGGCCTAGAAGCTGGATTCAATTCGAAATCTGTTTTTAATACCTGTTTTAAAAAATACACCGGATTTACCCCTTCTGAATACCGAAAAAAAGCGAAGTCATCACAAAAAAAGTAAAAAAAAAAAGGAATCGCTAGCAATCGATTCCTTTTCTTACTTAAGGTTACTCTTTGAGTATTTTTCGGGTAACAACTTCATTGTCAGTCCAAATTCTCAAAACATACACTCCTTTAGGTAGGTGAGATAAATTAATTGTATCGCTATTTGAATTCCATTTTATTTTGGAATAAATCCTTCCATTTGCGTCTAAGACATCAATTTTCTGAATGTTTCTGTTCCATTTTACGTGAAGTTTGTCTTTTACTGGATTCGGATAGATTGCTAAATTCGAATCTATATTTTCTTCCAAGGATAATTCGGTATTGATTCCAAACAAGGTTTCGTACACTTTTCCATCAAATGTAGCTTGAACGGTATAAATTCCATCCATCCAATTGGAATCAACAATGAATTCCCAATAAGCGACTGCGGTTGGATAATAAACGCCCCAATCCGAAGTCCATGTCCAGTCATACAAAATGGTTTGATCTGGTTTTATAAATTTTATTTGGGTTGCATCACCGTCGGATATATCTCTAAAGTACAAAACCAATGACAACAAATCTCCTTGGGTGAAATTGGTTTTATAATAGGTGTTTTCAACATTGGGACAGTCGTTATCCAACGTGCTTTCTGAATGGGTCGCTATTTCATTGATCGTCGGAACTTTGTACGCTTCTTGTTCAATCCACCATGTTTCGGTATTCATCGAGTTGCAAGGTCCAGAATACGGATCAACCAATATATTTCCACTTTTTCGAACCTCAAAATGCAAGTGAGGAATTGTACTACTTCCCGAACTTCCTGCAACGCCTAAATATTCGCCCGCTGAAACCGTTTCTCCAATTTCTTTTGGATTTAAAGTTTCTTTCTTAAAATGCATGTAAATCGTTTGAGAACCATCTGCATGTTCTAAAACAAATCCATTCCAATTTGGATTTCCATTGTTCAAGCAATTTAAATCGTTGTAACCATCTCTTTTATTAACTATTACACCATCCGCTGCTGCAACTACTTCCATCAAATTCTCTGACATTCGGAGCCACGGATAAGGCCATAAAATATAATCCGTTCCTTGATGGTTTCCGTTGGACCAATCGTAGGTTTTCACCCCACAGTTGTAATCTTTTAAATGATTATTGGGCGTCATATCATGATCTACTTGATTTTGTAAGGTATGATAGCCATAGTCCGAAAAACCAGCTTTAGGACGGAAAGGTTCAATAAATAATACGGCGTCTTGATTCAATTTAGAAAAAACTTCGGGATTTTTTTCTAAAATCATTTGTCGATTCTGTGCATTTTCTATATCCAATGCAAAACGTTGCTCTTCTGTCAGACATTCCGTTTTTTCAAATTCAATTCCAATGAATTTGGAGGATTGAATCATTTGACCCGAAGGAGATTCGGTAATTTGATTCTGAATTTCATAAACCGTTTCGTGTCTTTGACCAAAAAGCGTATTTAAAGAAAGAGTATAGAAAAGTAAAAGTAGTGAGGTAAAAGTTAGAGTTTTCATAATTTAAAAGGTTTAGATTGATTTTCAAATCTATTGAAACTATGACTTTAAGGTGTTCTAAATAATGAAAAAGTAAAAAATCAGGACGAATTTTATTGCGGAGCTCAAAGAAAACCCAAATAAAAAGGCTCGTATAAATCCGAAAACTTACACGAGCCCTTTTTGTTTAAGCTAGGTTAAACCGCTTTACTTTTAGGATAAATAAGCCTTTAGCATCCAAGCTGTTTTTTCTTGAAAAGCAATAAAATCACTCATCATCGCATTCGTTCCTTCGTCATCCAATTCTGCCGAACGCTCCAAAATTTGTCTTTCTGTTTTCAAAAGCTCTTGAATAGAATCCAAAATCAATTGAACGGATTCTTTGGAACCTGAAATATTTCTACCTACTTTCACATTGGAAGTATTTACATAATCTTCAAAAGTATGCAAAGGTGTTTTTCCCAATGTCAAAATTCGTTCTGCAACTAAATCCACTTTTTCCTGTGCATCCAAATACAATTCTTCGAATTTCGCATGCAATTGGAAAAATTGATCTCCTTTAATGTTCCAATGAACACCTCTTAAATTTTGGTAATAAACTTGTAAATCAGCCAATAATATGTTCAAATCGTCTGACAATTCCTTGGTTGTGGACTTTTCCAGTCCTATAGTTGAAAGTTTCATATATATAAATAATTTTAATTTTACATTTTCGTTCTGAAAGGGTGACTCCACGCTTTCTTGCCGCGAATAGTGCGAAAATCAGACCATTTACCCCAAAAAATTTCGATAATAGTAATACCTTTATAAAAAATATTTATATATGACTTTAGTTCAGTTGGAATATGTAATTGCCGTTGCAGAATATAAGAATTTTACGCTTGCTGCCGAGAAATCCTTTGTAACCCAACCTACTTTGAGTATGCAGATTCAAAAATTAGAAAAAGAATTAGAAATAGAGATTTTTGATCGAAGTATGCATCCGATTAAACTGACCAAAATCGGTGAAAAAGTAGTAAATCAAGCCAAAATTATTCTCAAAGAATCCCGAAAAATGGGCGAAATGGTCTTTGAAGAAAAAGGATTGTTGGAAGGTGATTTCATCCTAGGAGTAATTCCCACAGTTTTGCCTTCTCTGATTCCCCTTTTCTATAAAAATTTTCAAAAAGCATTTCCCAAGGCCAAACTCATAATTCGTGAAATGCAAACCAATGAGATTGTGGAACGTTTGAATAATGGCAATCTTGACTTTGGTTTGGTTGTAACACCTCTACGGGAAGAGAAAATCATTGAAAGAGTGCTTTATTATGAACCTATGGTCGCTTACATTCCTCCTTCTCACCCACTTCATGTGAAAGAATTCATTAGGCCCGAAGATTTAGAGGTGGAGGATATTTTGTTGTTAAAAGAAGGACATTGCTTCCGAAATAATGTGATGAACCTTTGTGACTCTGTCAATCTCAGAAAACAAACCATAAAGTTGGATAGTGGAAGTTTAGACACTTTGATTAAACTTGCAAATGAAGGATATGGAATGACGCTTCTTCCGGCTATGCATGCAGAGGATTTACCCAAAGATTACAAAAAGAATATCCGTTACTTCAAAGAACCCATTCCAACACGTGAAGTTAGCCTGATTTACCATCAATCCAATTTGAGGGTTTCTTTCCAAGAAAATTTAATCAAAAGTATTCAAAGTGTAATTCGTGGAAAAATATTTGTGGATAAAGTCGAAAATGTGACTTCGCCTTTAATAAGTATGACTTAATTGAAATTCTTATACTTTTCTCGAATTATTTAATAAAACAAAATCCAATAAAACCATCGCAGAAAGTGCTTCCACAATAGGAACTGCTCTGGGAACTACACACGGATCATGTCTACCCTTTCCTTGCATTTCTACCTTTTCTCCTTTGGAATTGATGGTGGTTTGATTTTGCATCAAGGTTGCAACGGGCTTAAAGGCAACCCGAAAGTAAATATCCATTCCGTTTGAAATTCCTCCCTGAATTCCTCCTGAAAGATTGGATTTTGTAGTTCCATCTTCATTGAATACATCATTGTGGTCCGACCCTTTCATTTTGGTTCCGCAAAAACCACTTCCATATTCAAATCCTTTTACAGCATTAATTGACATCATTGCCTGTGCCAAGCGCGCATGGAGTTTATCAAAAATCGGCTCACCCAATCCAATCGGAACATTTTGTATAACACAAGTTACCGTTCCTCCGATCGTATCACCTTCTTTTCGGACTTCTTGAATTTTCTGAATCATTTTCTCGGATATTTCTGCGTCCGGACAACGAACGATTGAAGTTTCCGTTTTGGAAAAATCCAATTCCTGATACGGTTTTTCTAAAAACAAATCACCGACCGAAGAGACATACGCATTAATTTTAATGTAGGGTAGAATTTGTTTGGCAATCGCACCTGCTACCACCCAATTTGCAGTTTCACGCGCAGAACTTCGTCCTCCACCACGTACATCCCTTTTTCCATATTTCTTGGAATACGTAAAATCTGCATGGGATGGACGGAATACGTCCTCGATATGCTCATAATCTTTCGACCGTTGATCTTCATTCGGAATTTGAAAGCCAATAGGCATTCCGGTGGTTTTCCCTTTGTAAATCCCAGAAAGGAACTTCACCAAATCACTTTCTTTTCGTTGCGTAACAATCTTAGATTGACCCGGTTTACGACGATCCAATTCGAATTGAATGCGTTCAAAATCGAGTTGAATTCCGGAAGGACATCCATCGATAATTCCACCGATAAATTCACCGTGACTTTCCCCAAAACTCGTCAATCGAAACAAACGTCCAAATGTATTCATATCCTTAAATCCGCTAATTCGACCAAAGTTAAAAAGAAAGTTTGGACTTAAAATAAAACTACAATTTTTTCAATGCAGTTAAATCTGTAAATTTGCCAAACGATGGAAAATTATTTAGAACAACTGAACGAACCCCAAAGACAAGCTGTAGAATTTACCGAAGGACCCCTTATGGTGATTGCTGGTGCTGGATCAGGGAAAACCCGTGTTTTGACTTTTCGAATTGCACATTTGATTGAGAAAGGTGTCGATCCTTTCAATATTTTGGCATTAACCTTTACCAACAAAGCAGCCAAAGAGATGAAAGAGCGTATTTCAAAAGTCTTAGGTGGAAATGAAGCCAAAAACCTTTGGATGGGAACTTTTCACTCGATTTTTGCACGCATACTTCGGGTAGAAGCTCCACGTTTGGGTTTCCCCTCTGATTTTACAATCTACGATAGCCAAGACAGTCAAAGTGTGATGCGTAAAGTGATTGAGGAATTGCAATTGGACAAAGACATTTACACTGCAAAAAAAGTGCTTAATCGTATTTCTCAGTTCAAAAACAACTTAATTACCGTTCGTGCGTATCAAAACACGCCTGAATTAATCGAAGCCGACGCTGCTGCAATGCGTCCAAGAATGGGCGATGTGTACAAAGCTTATGTCGAGAAATGCTTCAAATCCGGTGCCATGGATTTTGATGATTTATTACTAAGAACGAATGAAGTTTTAACTCGTTTTCCGGAAGTTCTGGCAAAATACCAAGATCGTTTTCGGTATATCTTAGTCGATGAGTACCAAGATACCAACCATTCACAATACTTAATCGTGAAAGCTTTGGCTTCTCGTTTTGAAAATTTGTGCGTGGTTGGAGATGATGCGCAAAGTATTTACGCGTTTCGGGGCGCAAACATTCGGAATATTTTATCGTTCAAACAAGACTATCCCGATGCCAACGTCATTGCGTTGGAACAAAATTACCGTTCTACCAAAACCATTGTAGGTGCGGCGAATCAAATCATTTCGATGAACAAAGACCAATTGGAAAAAAACGTTTGGACGGATAATGAAGACGGTCAAACCATTCCAATTTACAGAGCGTTGACGGATGCCGATGAAGCACGTTATGTTGCTTCTCAAATCTGGGAATTGCAACTGAATCAACAACTAAAACCCAAAGACATTTCCATTCTATATCGAACCAATGCCCAATCCCGAGCGATTGAAGAAGCACTTCGAAAAAGAAATATTCCCTACCGCGTTTTTGGAGGAACTTCGTTTTTCCAACGAAAAGAAATCAAGGATTTAGTCGCTTATTTACGATTGCTTATCAATCAAAATGATGAAGAAGCCTTGTTACGCGTGATTAATTATCCGGCGCGTGGAATTGGTCAAACGACACTCAATAAACTCCGGGTTGCTTCGGGTCAGTCTGGAAAGACGATTTATGAAGTTCTTGAAAACATTCCGCAATACGCAGCTCAAATTGGAATTAATAGTGGAACTGCCCACAAGCTTTATGATTTTATCACCATGATTAAAAGTTTCATTGTCATGCTGGATAATCACGATGTATATGAAGTTTCAATGCACGTTGCAAAAACCACTGGGTTGATACGCACCCTGAAAGAAGACGATACGCCCGAAGGCGTTTCGAAGCTGGAAAACCTACAGGAATTACTGAATAGCATTCAAGGTTATGTCGATGAACAAAAACAATTGGACGAAGGAAATCCATCTTTAAGCGGGTTTCTGGAAGATGTAGCGCTTTCAACCGACGCGGACAATGAGGACGAAGATGGCAACAAAGTTTCCTTGATGACGGTTCACTTAGCGAAAGGATTGGAGTTTCCTGCCGTATTTATTGTAGGACTGGAAGAAAATCTTTTTCCATCGATGATGAATTTAAATACCCGTCAAGAATTGGAAGAAGAACGTCGTTTATTTTATGTAGCATTGACTCGTGCAGAGCGATTTGCGCATTTGACGTATTCTGTTTCACGTTTTCGCTGGGGAAAAATAGTGGACAGCGAACCCAGTCGTTTTTTAGAAGAAATGGACGATAAATTCTTGGAATGGAAGAATTTAGATTCGGGATTACCTTTCAATCGAAGTGGTTTGAATGCAGATTTATTTGGCGATGACAATTCGACACCTCGTTATTACGAACGGAAAAAGTCAGAACCCAAAGCTACTTCATCTATCAAACCCAAAGCAAGTTTCAAACCGATTGGTGAAGCGAAAATCACCAATCAATCCAACGGTCAGACCGTTCATCTAAAGTCAGGAAATATTGTAATGCACGACCGTTTCGGAAAAGGAAAAGTGATTTCTTTGGAAGGAGAAAGTGACAATGTAAAAGCAATCATTTTATTTGAAAATGCGGGTGAGAAAAAACTCCTCTTAAATTTCGCAAAACTGAAGGTGCTGGCCTAACCCGTTCACAGAGAAATTACTAGTTGTGTTTGAATAATCTATAAAACAAAAAATAATTTCAATTCGTATTTTATTTTTCCTTAATTTTATTGCAATTAATTAACACAAAAACACAATTTAGTATGAAAAATCATTTATTCTCTGCGCTTCTTATTTTGGGAAGTACGATTGGCTTCGGCCAAGTAAATGCCTATCAAGTAGGCGATGTAGTCGATAATTTTACAGTTACGGACACCGATGGTATTGAACATACCCTATATGACATAACAGCGAGTGGAAAACATGTTGTCTTAGATTTCTTTTTTACAACATGTGGTCCTTGCCAACAAACTCAAAAATATTATAATGAGTTGCACGATAAGTATGGATGTAATCAAGGAGAAGTCTATACAATATCTATCACAGGTTATCCAGGCGATACCGATGCCAAAGTAATTCAATTTGAAAATACATATGGTGGACCTTTCAATCATTCACCCGCTGTGAGTATTGAAGGAAATGGAACACCCGTAACCAACAACTTTGGTATCTCGGCTTTTCCAACCTATTGCATCATCGCGCCAGACAATACTTTGGCCGTACGGGATATTTGGCCAATTAGTAATGTAGTTAGTTTTGAAAACGCATTTCCTAGTGGTTTTACACCTGAACCAATGGAATGTACGGAAATGGGAATCTCAGATTTAACCAGTCAAGTTTTTAGTTTATATCCAACGGTGTCAAATGGTCAAATCAATGTGAATTTAGTACAATCCGCAGATTCAAAAATATCAATTTATTCTATGTTAGGACAGGAAGTGTATTCGAATTCGTTCAACGCTCAAAAGAACATACAACTTGATTTAAAATTAAGTTCAGGTGTTTATACTATGAAAGTTGCTACATCAAACAAACAAGTAGAAATCAAAAAATTCATTATTAAATAAACAAAGAATTAAAACAACAAGCAAATCGCTTTGGATTCCCATACGAAGCGATTTTATTTTTAACGTAATTTAAACGAGTTTTCGATGGAATGGGTTTCCTGAAGTCTTCAAATAGTCCTAACTTTGGAGTTGGAAATGAAGGATCAATTAAAACTCACCATACAGACTTTGCCCAATAAACCCGGTGTTTATCAATATTATGATAAAGACGGAAAAATCTTGTATATAGGTAAGGCTAAGGATTTAAAGAAAAGGGTTTCCTCCTATTTTAAAAAGAATGTGGATTCCGGAAAAACCCGTGTTTTGGTTCAAAAAATCGCGGACTTACGAATTATAATTGTCGACACCGAGTTTGATGCGCTTTTGTTGGAGAATAATTTAATAAAAAAATACCAACCGCGTTATAACATTCTTCTCAAAGACGATAAAACATTTCCTTGGATTTGTATCAAAAATGAACCGTTTCCTCGGGTTTTTCGTACGCGACAAGTTATCAAAGATGGTTCGGAATATTTCGGCCCGTATGCTTCTGTATTTGTCTGTTATGCGCTTTTGGATTTGATTCGGGAATTGTATCCGCTCCGAACGTGTACCTATGATTTAAATCGAAAAAATATTGAGTCCGGTAAATTCAAAGTGTGTTTGGAATATCATTTGGGGAATTGTTTGGGACCGTGCGAAGATTTACAATCCGAAGAGGACTACATGAAAAACATCCAATCGATTCGGAATATTTTGAAAGGAAATTACAACGAAGCAATTCGATTTATGACGGATCAAATGAAGGAATTCGCAAAGAATTTAAATTTTGAAACGGCGCAACTCATCAAAGAGAAAATTGATTTAATTAAAAATTACCAAACCAAATCTACCGTAGTCAGTCCAACCCTTGGAAATGTGGATGTATTCAGTTTGATTTCGGATGAAAGTTCGGCTTATGTCAATTATCTTCGAATTAACAATGGAGCTGTCATTCAATCCTATACCATGGAAATGAAGAAAAAGTTGGAAGAAACCGATGAAGAGATGTTGGAGGAAGCGATTGTTGAAATATTAGAACGATATGGTCGTCAATCCAAAGAAATATTGATTCCCTTTGAATTGGATTTAGAAATTCCCGACATAAAGCTAACCGTTCCTCAAATTGGTGATAAAAAAAGATTGGTGGATTTGTCGGAACGAAATGCAAAATACCATCGTTTGGAACAGTTGAAACAAATAAAAATCGTAGATCCTGAACGGCATAGCAAACGAATTATGGCGCAGATGAAAAAGGATTTACGCATGCCTGTGGAGCCTCGGCATATCGAAGGGTTTGATAATTCCAACATCCAAGGAACGAATCCTGTTTCAGCCTGTGTTGTTTTTAAAGATGCAAAACCCAGTAAAAAAGACTATAGAATTTTCAACGTAAAAACAGTAGAAGGACCCAATGATTTCGCAACGATGGAAGAAGTGATTTATCGTCGATACAAACGCGTGTTGGAAGAAGAGTCTGACTTACCCCAATTGATTTTAATCGATGGTGGAAAAGGACAATTGAGCGCAGCACTAAAAAGCATTGACAATTTAGGACTTCGTGGAAAAGTAACCGTAATCAGCATTGCGGAGAAATTGGAAGAAATATTTTTTCCAGGTGATCCCATTCCCCTTTATTTGGATAAAACATCGGAAACCTTGAAGATTTTACAACAAGTAAGAGACGAAGCCCATCGATTTGGTATTCAAAAACACCGAGACAAAAGAAGCAAGGCAAGTTATCATTCCGAATTGGAAGGAATTCCAGGCATCGGTAAAAAAACAATTCAGGATTTGTTGCAAAAATTCAAATCCGTAAAAAGAGTGAAATCCGCGACGAAAGAGGAGTTAATTGAAGTTATAGGAAAATCAAGAGCAGAAAAAGTGGTTGATTTTTTTAAGAAATAAGAAATCAAAAAGCCTTTTTAATTTAGAACTCCTTTTCATTCCTTCTCAAAATTAACTATTTTCGTATGCTACTTAGTAAAACAAATTTATACCATGAAAAATCTATTTAGTTTTTCAATTGTACTTTTTTTATTCATCACGGGATGTGCGAAAGAGACAAAAAAGTTGAATGAAAAAGAAAAGCAAACTGCGCGTACAGAAAATTTGCAGGCGGATTTTCAAGACCAAAAATACTTTAATCTGGTAGGGAAAATCGACAATCTCCCAATCAGCATGATTATTATGTCTACCGAAGATTACGACGGAAATTCCACTTACAAAGGATATTATTATTACCATTCCCAAGAAATTCCAATTTTCATTTATTTAGATGAAACAGAAGGAAACCATGTAACAATGGTACATGGCGGAGATGAGAAATCAACTGAAAAATTTAAAGGAACTTTAAAAAATGGCGTGTTTAAAGGAACGTGGACAAAAGGCACAAAGAATTTACCGTTCGAATTAAAAGAAACGCCCAAAACGAATTATACAGAAATGGTTTATTTAACCAACAAAAAAGTAGTTCCTGTAAAATTAAAAAACGGCGTTGAGGTTGAAGGGATTTCCACTTATGAATGGTATGTACCCCAAGATTTAAAATTGCAAAATGAGTTAGTGAAAATGATTTACCCTACGTATACTGATTTTCAAACTTATACACAAGATGTGTTGAATGAATTTGAACAAGAGTACAAAGAAGAAATCAATGATTATGTAAAAAATCTTACGGAAGAAGAATTAAAAGACTTCTCCCCTATGACGTGGAATCATACCTACAACGAATACTTTGAACCTCTAATTAACAACTCCAATTACCTGGTTATGAGACAATCCGGTTATCAATATACAGGAGGCGCACACGGGATTTCGTATCAAAATCATCTAACATACGACAAAAGGAAAAAGAAATGGTTGGCTTTATTCGACATCTTGGATTTGGATCAAAGAGAAAAAATCACCCACGTTTTGGATCAAGTCGTTCGTAAAGAATACAACATTCCACAAGAAATCGATTTAAATAAAAGTGAGAAATCGATTTTTATCGTCGACAAAATTTACCTCTCCGATGATTTTACTTTGTCAAAAAAAGGAATCACATTTCATTATGGTCTATATGATTTAACGCCTTATGTCTATGGTTATTTCGACATTTTAGTTCCGTACGAAGATTTAAAACCGTATTTACAAAAAGGATTTACTTACCAAGCTTTTGACTAAAATCATTTTATAAGCAGTTGATTTTCGCTATCTTCGTAGAATGATTTTAAATAGCGACAAATTGACACTCGACATCCAAAAAATAAGAGCTGAATTTCCCATACTACAAAGAGAAGTTAATGGATTTCCATTGATTTATTTAGACAATGGAGCTACTTCTCAAAAGCCAAAAATCGTTTTGGATGCCATGCAGGAATATTATCAAAAGTTCAATTCCAACGTGCATCGAGGGATTCATACCATCAGCCAAGAAGCAACTGTAATGATGGAAGACTCACGTGAAAAAGTGAGAAAGTTCATCCATGCAAAACATGCGCACGAAGTTTTATTCACCAAAGGAACCACCGAAGGAATCAATTTGGTTGCAACTACCTTACGAGAAATTCTTCAGCCCAACGATGAAATATTAATTACCGAAATGGAACACCATTCCAACATCGTTCCTTGGCAAATTTTATGTGAACGAAGCGGTGCTAAATTAAAATACATTCCTCTAAAAGAAGACGGAAGTTTGAATCTTGAGAATTTGGATAAATTGCTTACAGAAAAAACAAAATTAGTAGCCGTCAATCAAATCTCAAATGCATTAGGAATCCTAAATCCGATTGATCAACTCATTAAAAGCGCACGAAAAGTAGGCGCTTGGACTTTAATTGACGCTGCACAATCCGCTCCACACATAGCGATAGATGTTCAAAAGATGGATTGTGACTTTCTGGTTTTTTCAGGACACAAAATGTATGCACCTACAGGTGTTGGGATTTTGTATGGAAAAGAAGATATTTTAAATCAGCTTCCACCCTATCATGGTGGTGGAGAAATGATCAAAGAAGTCTGGATGGACCATTCAACGTATTCCGAATTACCGTTTAAATTTGAAGCGGGAACACCCAATATTGAAGCGAATATTGTTTTAGGAACTGCGATTGATTACATCAACTCCATAGGCATTCAGAATATTCATCATCATGAAGATAAATTGTTGAAATACGCCACTTCAAAGTTATCGGAATTGGAAGAAGTTATCATTTACGCCAAAGACGTTCCTCGTTCGGGTGCGGTTTCTTTCAATCTAAATTTGGACGGTATTCATCCGTCGGATGTGGGAATGATTTTGGACAAAAAGGGAATTGCCGTTCGGACGGGTCACCATTGTACACAACCGATTATGCGTCACTTTGGAATAAACGGAACCGTTCGTGCCTCTTTTGCTGTTTTTAATAACCATGAAGAAATTGATCAGTTGATCGACGGTGTGAAATTAGCGATTCGAATGTTGGCTTAATAGTAATAATGTTAAAAGCACATCAACCTCTTTCCAGTGGCACAAAACTTGCTTACGTGGAGATGAATTATTAACTTACATACAAATTTATACATTATGCGCCCTATTATCTTTTCAGTGCTTTTTATTTTAGTTGGCTTTACCTCGCTCCAAGCGCAAGGTTCGAACAATCGAGTAAGTCCTTTGGACTCTGCAGTTTTAGCTCTTAACGATTTAAAAGTAGAAATTATTTACAGTCGTCCGTATTTAAAAGGGCGTGAATTCGGAAAAGATATTGTTCCGTATGGAAGACTTTGGAGAACCGGTGCCAATGAAGCCACCGTATTTGAGGCAAACCAAGATGTTTTGATTGAAGGTAAACTTCTAAAAGCAGGAAAGTATAGTTTGTACACCATTCCAGGTGAAGATGAAACTGTAGTCATTTTCAATAAAGAATTCGACCAATGGGGAACCGCATACAATGAAAGTCAAGACGCACTACGGGTTACAGTTCCTACCCATGAGGCCAGTGTTCCAACCGAGCAATTTACCATTGATTTTGACGAAGAAGGTTCAGCGTGCTTAACTTGGGGGAAAACAGTATTTAACTTCCATATTAAAAAACCCGAACTGAGTATGAATTAATTTAAATTTATAAATAGATTCCATCCAACACAGTCGAATTCATTTTCCACTGTGTTTTTTTTTAAATTAAACTCACCCTTTTCTTCATACGTTAAGGTATCCGATCGTTTCACTTAACGTTTTTCTTATTTCATTTCCGTACTGCGTTTTTCTCTAAAGATTTGGTTTCTAAAAATAAGTGAATCTATAGAATTTCAACAAATTGAAGGTTTATTTTATTCTAATTCATAATTTTACACCACCTTTCTCCTTGTCCAGTCTGTCCTTATTTTGATTTTTAGTACCTTTGATAACTTTTAAAAAAGCAAGCATAAAAATGATACAACACGAATTAAAAAAATTAGGAGTTAAAGAAATAAACGATGGAACTTCCACGGGTTCCAATTGGTTTTCAAACGGTGAAATCATAGAATCTTATTCACCTGTAGATGGAAAGTTAATTGGAAAGGTAAAAACGACCACCCAAGAAGATTACGAAAAAGTAATCACAACGGCACAAGATGCCTTTAAAGTTTGGAGAGAAACGCCTGCCCCTTTACGTGGAGAAATCGTCCGTCAGTTTGGACTTAAATTAAGAGAATACAAAAATGATTTAGGGAAATTGGTTTCGTATGAAATGGGAAAATCGTACCAGGAAGGATTGGGTGAAGTTCAAGAAATGATCGACATCTGTGATTTCGCAGTGGGGCAATCCCGTCAGCTGTATGGATACACCATGCACTCTGAACGTCCAGGGCATAGAATGTACGATCAATACCATCCATTGGGAGTAGTCGGCGTAATTTCTGCCTTCAACTTCCCCGTAGCAGTTTGGTCATGGAACGCAGCATTGGCTTGGGTTTGTGGTGATGTTGTTATTTGGAAAGCGAGTGAAAAAGCTCCTTTGTGTAGTATCGCTTGTCAAAATATTATCCAAGAAGTATTAAAAGAAAACAACCTTCCTGAAGGAATTTCCTGCATCATTAATGGAGATTATAAAGTAGGGGAATTCATCACCAAAGACAAACGTATTCCTTTGATTTCCGCAACCGGTTCTACACGAATGGGGAAAATAGTAGCGCAAGAAGTGGCCGCTCGATTAGGAAGATCTTTATTGGAATTGGGGGGTAACAATGCAATCATCGTAACGCCCGATGCGGACGTGAAAATGACGGTAATTGGCGCTGTATTTGGTGCTGTTGGAACAGCGGGACAAAGATGTACATCCACCCGTCGATTGATTATTCATGAAAGTATTTATGATAAAGTAAAAGATGCAATCGTTGCAGCATATGGACAATTGAAAATCGGAGATCCGTTGGATGAAAACAACCACGTAGGTCCATTGATTGACAAAGATGCTGTGAAAATGTATTTGAATTCATTGGAAGAAGTGATAAAACAAGGTGGAAGCATGTTGGTTGAAGGTGGCGTTTTGGAAGGAAAAGGATACGAAAGCGGTTGCTATGTTAAACCAGCGATTGCAGAAGTTGAAAACCATTATGAAATCGTTCAACATGAAACGTTTGCACCGATTTTATATCTAATCAAATATTCCGGTGAAGTTGAAAATGCAATTGAACTTCAAAACGGTGTAGTACAAGGATTATCGTCTGCGATTATGACCAATAATTTACGTGAAGCTGAAAAGTTTTTATCGTATGCAGGTTCAGATTGTGGAATTGCCAACGTGAACATCGGTACTTCAGGTGCTGAAATCGGTGGCGCTTTTGGAGGTGAAAAAGAAACCGGAGGCGGACGTGAATCAGGTTCAGATGCATGGAAAGTGTATATGAGAAGACAAACTAATACCATCAATTACACAACCAATTTACCCTTGGCACAAGGAATTAAATTTGATTTGTAATTCGAAGAAATAAATGAATGTTAAAAAAGGGTTCCGCTTTAAAAGTTGAACCCTTTTCACATTCTTATAATTTCTATATCCTTACTTTTTAATCACTTTCAAATTCACAAATTTCCCTTCACTGTTTACTTTAATGAAGTAGGTTCCCGCAGGAAATGAGCGGATATCGAAAAGGGCTTTGTTCATGTCTTGCTCGTTATTAAAGAAGCACGTTTGCATCATTCTACCCGTCACATCAAATAGCGTAGTTGAAATATGCGTCCAATCGGAATTCAATTGAATTCGGAAAGTTCCATTCGATGGATTTGGATACAAAGCGGCTTTCAATTCTTTCAATTCAACTTGTTCTTCCGTACCTAAAACCAATGGTAAATTACTGTATTTAATAACATATCCACCGATTTGATAGTTGGGATTGTAGGAATCATTACAGTCCGCACAAGTTGAACCGGAAACACAGTCTGGATGATTGGGATGACATTTATCGACATACGATTCTTGGAATTGATAATCCAAACTGATGCTTTCTTGCGCTATGAAAGGAGACAAATCATAAAAATACAATTTCCCCATACTTCCCGGACACCATCCGGCACGATTGTATTGCCAGGTTCCCATTTGTCCGGTACAGCCCGCTGGATTTGGATTACAAGTTTGCCATAAATCTTGAACGAATGTATTGGACTGATTGACTTGAATGTTATGATAGGCATGGTAAAATTCTGCAGCATTACTTGTATTGTTTGCTCCCCAACCGTGACCTGTAGTTACCAATCTTAGTTTGGCATCCTCCACACCGGGCTCCATATAAACTTGAACAGTTTCCATCGGCTGAAGGTTTGCTGGATTTCCAAACGGGAAGTTTCCATGCCATAATTCTTGAACATGCGAATATTTATATTCTGGCGTTCCTGCTAAATAATCCAAACTCAAATCCAATTTCCATCCACCTGTTCCCCACGTTTCTATATACATTCTGAATTCTACTTTCCCTTGCAAAAGAGAAGCGAAATCGGTAACATCAATGGTTTCGTCACATGCCACACCGTACGGAGTGATGTATCGAAATAACTCTACCCAACTTCCATCGGGCGCTTTGATGTCCACCCAACCCAATCGGTCCCAATCATCGCAACCTCCTGGTACATTCGGGCAGGATATTTGAAAATCCGCTAAAATCGTATCGTAAGCCGCCACAAACTGAGGCAATTCATAACTGCCGTAAAACCACTGTGAACCAATTGTTCCCATATCAATTACATCCCCATCAAAAGTGACAGACGATAGATTCGAAATGGAATTAGAGACATTTAAATTATAGGTTTCCGTTTTCACCATTCCATTACTTGCTGTTGCTTTGACTTTTATGTTATTATTCCCATACTGGCTCGGTGTCCACCAATATTGATATGCTCCATTTTTTAATTCTGCAAGATGAGTTTCACCATCAATTTCATACTCAACCGACGAAATACTCAATACTTCCGACTCATCAATAACTGCATACGCGTACAATTTATAGGGATCCAATTCGGCCATTTTGACATCTTGATTTTCGGTAAAACGAACCGATATTTCAGGTTGAATTTGGGTTAAATCAATCACATCAAAAGAGTGTGTACTTTCCCATGGATAATATTGATTGTTCCCTGCTTGACTGGCTTTCACGGTAACAACTCCACCGGTTCCGTTTAAAGTAACCACATTTCCACTTAAGGTTGCCGGTCCTGAAACGACTTCAAAATCAATATCCAATCCTGAATTCGTAGAAGCTTCCAAAGTAAACGGTGCATCGGTCGTATATTTCTTAGGGATTTCGTCAAAAGATGCCAATTGATTATTCTGTCCCGTTGCGGGACACGTTAAATCTTCATACACATCAATCTCAGCCAAAACCGTGTAATAATCATTTCCATACGGCGTTAAAAACTCGATTTTCACATACTGTGCACTGACTGCACCAAAAAATACATCCGCTTTTTGACCGGCTTGATTTACGTTTGGAAATTGAAATTGTCCGATTGATTGAGCTACCCAGTCGGATCCATTCGTACTCAATGAAATAATATAATCCTTGGGTTTACCAAACGGATTATCATTTCGACTTGTAACTGAAATGCCAGCCACATCGTGACTACTTCCGAGATTGAGTTGAATCTCGTGTGGATAATCGGGTTGTGACCCTTGCCACTGGGTATGCCAAAACGTGTTTAGATTATTGTCAATCGCATGTATGGCATGACCGTTGTTGTTTCCCTCGCCAGCTGTTTCTTCGCTATCGACATAAAAGACGCTCCAATTGGATTTTGGAGTAATCTCAGTCGGCGTACATTGACCGTTTAAATACGCAGACAATGGAACTAACAGCATTGTTAGTAGTAAATAATACTTTCTCATGTGTGTTGTGTTTAATTGTAAAGTAACAAATATATGTTTTATTAATTGGCAATAAAACCCTTAGAAATCGAATGTGATTTAGGCTATTCTTCCAAACATCCCTAACTCTTTCAACACCAAATCCAACTCCTCAGGTTTTTGCGTACCAATGAGTAAAGCTTTTTTGGTTTTAAATACCAACTGCAATCCTTGATTCCCATTGATATTGTAAGCCATCCCTTTTCCACTTATTCGCCAGCCCCAACCTCCGTATTCACGCAAGGGTGAATATTTCCGGACGAAAGATAACTCCAAATCTTCCCAAGGAATAAATCGAGTTTTGAATAGGAAGGGAATAAATCGCACATAAATCCCTTCTTTTTGAATTCGGGTTTCTAGCTTGGTCACCAAAAATAAAAGCAAAACCAAGAGTAAAATTAAAAATCCTATCCATTGACCCGTCGATAATTGTTGATTATTTACAAGTGAAACATACACAGGTTTGAATACTAAAAATCCAATTACAAGGAGTAAAATCCATACCCACCATTGGGTAAAACGTTGCGTTTCTTTAAAGTAAATTTTATTTTCCATAGAATTGAATAAATTTTTGAATTTCAAGTACTAATTCTGAACTAATAGGTAATTCCAATTGATTGTAAGACGCCATATTCTCTGCATCACCTCCTTCAATATTTTTCAAAACATGGTTCATATTTTCAAGGACTATTAACTTTGAATTCGGCGCTCCTTGATGCAAAAGTTCAGCGTTTTCTTCGGGAACCTGAATGTCTTTGGTTCCATGAAGAATTAAAACCGGGATTTTCAACTTTCCGATTTCAATTTTCGGATCGTATTTCATCCACGAAATAAAAAAGGGTTGTATCTCTTTTCGAAAAAGTGGGGTTAGAAAAGGGTTAATTTCTTCTACTTGATTTCCTTTTTTTAATTCCTCCAAAATCTGAGTTGTTTCGTCCATTAAAAAAGGAGCTTGTTTCGTGATTTGTTCTTGTATAATGAGATCTATCGATTTCCCCGAACCTGCAATGGAAATAAAACCAGCGACTTTTTCTTCTTGAGCTGCCAGAATTCCCACCAAAGATCCTTCACTGTGTCCGGCTAAATAAATGTTTTTATATTTTTTATATTTCTTGAAGAATTGAACGATGTCCTCCACATCCTCGACACTTTCTTCGAAAACCAATTCGTCTTCTTTAAAAACACCTTTTTCAATTTGCTTAAAAAAACTTTTATCGTACGTAAACACACTAGTTCCCTTTTTGCTTAATTCTTCGGCTAATAATTTATAGGCATTTGTTTGCATTCCCATTTGATTTCCATTTCGGTCAGTGGGTCCAGATCCAGGAATTAGTATAACCAACGAAGCGTTTTTGGAATCTTTGGTGCCCGAATACAAATCACCATCTATCCATTCCGTTACACTAAAAGGTTGAATTGAAAATTCTTGTTGGGCATATCCTTGAATACCAAAAAGAAGACTAAATAGGGTTAAAAATAATGTTTTCATAGAAAATAAGTAAATAGAAATAATGAAAGTAATTCCGCGACAATGACGGTTAAACAGAAATACAACAAACCTTGCCACTTTTTGTAATTCGTAGCCACTCTAAATCCTGCATAAACCACACAGAAAAACACAAATAACAAAGCAAGTGAAAAGAGCCCAAATACGATCAATAAAATCGTATCGCTATCGATTTCGATATTCATTGGATCCGCAATCGCTTTTTCAGAAAGCTCAGAAATAAAACCATTTACATTGGCAAATAAAAGCGGATAGATCAAAAATCGACCGATTAGAACCGAATTTAAAATATCGATGAATCGGGTTTTTGAATTCAACAACTTTGCTGTAAAAAACAAACAAATACTCAATATCAAAATCGCGAAAAAATTATCAACAAACGGCTGATACCATTCGATTTCATTTACAAAATGCAAATCCAATACACCGTCAAAACGTCCCATGAAAAACACCGCCAAAGCAGATCCTATCACAGTGCCTACGATTCCTATCGACAATAACTTCTGAGTCGATAAACGTTCAAATACATTCCATTCGTTAATTTTCATCTGCATTCAATTTTTGGATTTTCTGAATTAAATCATCTAAATAATTCCGCATGGTCGGATAGCTAACTTTCATTTGTTTGGCCATTTCCTTTAAACTTCCACTCGCCAAAAGAAAAGCCAGAATAAATTCTTGATCTTCCTTACTTAATTTCAAAAGTATGGGCAATGAATATTGACCCGAAATTTGGGTATTGCAGTTGTCACACTTTAATTGAACCACCGTCAACGTATCTTCACAACTGGGACATTGTATGGGAAACTTTGGATTCATACCGTTTTAATTTAAACAAATATAAATATTATTTAATAAAAACTAAATAAAATTAAAGAATATTTCAATTTAACGTAACAAAACACCTTATTATCCAATTCCAAAATTCTCTAAAACCATCTAATATTTTATTTTTTGCGTTCTCATTTCATTTCGTACTTTTACACAAACGCCATTTGTGCCATTACCAAAAGAAATACTTCAACACTATTGGGGCTACGCAGATTTCCGAAATCCGCAAGAAGAAATCATCGACGCTGTTTTGGAAGGCAAAGACACCTTAGCCATTTTACCAACGGGTGGTGGAAAATCGTTGTGCTATCAGATTCCTGCGTTGATTTTGGAAGGAATGACCTTGGTTATTTCGCCTTTGATTGCTTTGATGCAAGATCAAGTCAACAATTTAAATGCCCGTGAAATCGGCGCGGAATTAATCACATCGCAATTAAGCCAGGATGAAATCGCTAAAGTTTTAGCACGGTGCGCCTTGGGAAAAGTGAAATTACTTTATGTCGCCCCCGAACGGTTGCAATCCAAATCTTTCATGATGATTTTGGATAATTTACCGATTCAACTTATTGCGGTGGATGAAGCGCATTGTATTGCCCAATGGGGCCATGATTTTCGACCGGCGTACAAAAAGATCCATTTAATTCGTGAGCGTTTTCCCAAAGCAAATCTACTTGCGTTGACCGCCACAGCTCCACCTAAAACCTTGGAAGAAATTATAGATTCTTTGGAACTAAATTCACCCCAAGTTTTTAAAAACTCTTTAAAACGTAAAAATCTAATCTACAAAGTGATTCAATCTCAAAACGAATTGGATGATTTGGAATACGAATTGAAAAAGAATCCCGGTGCAGGATTGGTATTTTGTAGAAGTCGAAAACAAACCTATGAAATCGCGCAATTCCTTTTGTCCAAAGGTTTGAATGCAGATTTCTTTCACGCACGTCTTCCGAAAGATGAAAAGAAAACAAAACAAGAAAGCTGGACCGCAAGTCCCGATCAAATCATGGTTGCGACCAATGCTTTTGGGATGGGAATTGACAAACCGGATGTGCGAACGGTTGTTCACATGGATTTTCCAAGTAGTTTGGAAGCGTATATTCAAGAAGCAGGTCGAGCGGGGCGGGATGAGAAAAAATCGGAAGCGGTTTTGTTTTTACAGCCGCACGCAGTCGAAGAAGCAGAGAAAATGTTTAAATCCTCTTTGCCTTCAAGAGAAGAGTTTGACTATATTGAACGGATGTTCTACAATTATTTTGAAATTGGTGAAAATGAACGTCCTGTCGAGAAAAGGGAATTTAGTTGGTTTGATTTCATTCAAAAATTCAATTTAAATAAAAATAAAGCGCAGAGAACATTGTTTTTCTTGGAACGGAAAGAAGTTATTACTTTTCAGGATCGCTCGGCCCAAAGTGGTGTTCAAGTCTATGTAAACCCTAGAAATTTGCCTTCTTCCTCATCCCTTTCTTCAAAAATCATCGATAGTTTGGTCCGTCGTTACCCTGGAATTCTAGGCCAAGAAATGCGAATAAACGAGTATTTAATAGCAAGAGATCTTCAGGAATCGGCAAAAAACATACGTATTGAACTTCATAAATTAAATGAAGCTGGCTATCTAAATTACCGAACCAAAGACATTCAACTTGTTGATTTCCTTCGTCCACGTGAATCCAATTTCGTGCGAAATACGTTGTGGAAAGAGTTCGAGGCGTATCAGATTTCGCAATGGAAAAAATTACAAGACATGATTTTCTATACGATACAGACCGAAGTTTGTCGTGAGAAATTGATCTTAAGGTATTTTGGTGAAAGTCCCAAAGAAAAATGCGGAGCGTGTGATGTATGCAAAAAAGAAGCGACTTTACCTTTTGATTCAAACCAGATCTTGGAGTATTTGGATGACTCTCCAAAAAGTATTCAGCAAATCTTATTAATCTTCAGTCGATACCCAAAAGAAATAATCCTTGAAAGTTTGGAATTACTGAACGATGAAGAGAAAATTGACAACAGCAATTTAGACATCATTCGAAAAATATAATCCACATGAATTTTTAGAGCAGTAAAAATTCATTTTATTTTCAGGATGCCTTTGTCAATCATTTTCATTCGACTAAAAAAACCGTTACTTTTGCTGCTTAAATCAAAGAGAAGATGAAGGTAGTTTTTATGGGTACTCCCGAATTTGCGGCGCTTTGTTTGGAAGAAATTTTAGAAAGCAAGCATGAAGTAGTCGGTATTGTAACCGTTCCCGACAAAGCGGCAGGACGTGGTCAACGAATCACTCAGTCTGCCGTGGCGAAATTAGCACTTGAAAAAAACATTCCACTCCTCCAGCCCGAAAAACTTAAAAACGCTGCTTTTATTGAGGAGCTAAAAGCCTTGAATGCCGATGTATTTGTGGTGGTAGCCTTTCGCATGTTACCCAAAGAAGTTTGGGAAATTCCGGCTAAGGGAACTTTTAACTTGCATGCTTCCTTACTTCCTCAATACAGGGGTGCAGCGCCGATTAATTGGGCAATAATCAATGGCGAAACCGAATCGGGAGTGACTACTTTTTTAATCGATGAAGAAATTGACACTGGAAATATCTTATTGATGGAAAAAGTCGAAATCGCGCCCGACCACAATGCGGGAGATTTGCACGATAATTTAGTGGAAGTGGGTAAGAAATTAATCCTAAAAACGTTGGATGGACTGAATGAAAATTCCATTCACGCCAAACCGCAAAAAGAAGGGGGAAATCTAAAACCAGCTCCCAAAATATTCAAAGAAGATTGCAAAATAAATTGGAAAGAATCGGTAGAAAAAATTCACAATACAATCAGAGGATTGAGTCCGTATCCAGCAGCCTGGACATCTTTCAAAAATGAAAAAGAACAAAAAACATTTAAGATTTTCAAAGGTTATTTCACCAAAGAAAAAGACGAAAATTCCCCTTTATATTCCCTTTCATTTGACAACAATGAATTCGCAATTCATTTAGAAGATGGGACTTATTACATCGAAGAGCTACAACCGGAAGGAAAAAAGCGAATGATGGCAAAAGATTTCATAAACGGTTTACAGAACAAAAACGGTTGGAAGATTGGTGAATTCAGCTAAACGTTCAACCTTTTGAGGATGAGTTATTAACAAATAATGGGTTTTTTCAACAAATTCCGAAAATAATCGGACTGAAAACTTGTAGGAATAAGGGATTCCGTTATATTTGTAATACAATAAATCATTTAAAACCTTATAAATCATGAACAAATCAGAATTAATTGATGCCATGGCAGCGGACGCCGGAATCACAAAAGCAGCTGCTAAGAAAGCTTTGGATTCCTTTACTTCAAACGTTACCTCCTCTTTGAAGAAAGGAGAAAAAGTAGCTTTGGTAGGTTTTGGAACATTCTCAACCGCAGATAGAAATGCACGTTCAGGAATCAATCCCCAAACCAAAAAAGCAATTCAAATTCCTGCCAAAACAGTTGCGAAATTTAAAGCAGGTTCAGACTTAGCTACAGCGGTAAACGGAAAGAAGAAGAAAAAATAAGCAATTCGCTTAACGTATTAGAAAGTCATCTCTTTTTTAAGATGACTTTTTTTATGGGCCGAATTTAGGATTCTGCTTTTACGGAGCCAATCGAACTTTTTCCCACACATCTCCCTCCAAACGATAACACAGTCGATCATGCAAACGGCTTGGACGACCTTGCCAAAATTCAATTTCAATGGGACGAACCAAATAACCACCCCAATAATCCGGTCTTGGAACTTCTTGTCCTTTCAATTCCGATACTCTCTTCTCAACCTCTGATTCCAAATTCTTATCGAAGGCAATCACTCGACTTTGAGCGGAAACAAGCGCGCCTACTTGACTTTCTAACGGTCTTCTATGGAAATACGCATCGGACTGGATCGGAGCGATCTTTTCAGCCCTTCCTCGAATTATAACTTGTTGTTCCAATTTATCCCAAAAAAAAGAAAGACATACATTTGGATTCGTTTCCAAAGCTTTTCCTTTTTGACTTTCGTAATTGGTATAAAAAACAAAACCGTCCGAATTAAATTCCTTCAGTAAAACAACACGTGAGCGCGGAAACCCATCTTCATCCAAGGTTGCTAAATTCATCGCATACGGCTCATCAATTAATTCTGATTCCGAAACCTCTGAAAACCAATTCGAAAACAGTTTGATTGGATTGTCTGGAATCGATGAGAAATCAATATAATTTTTGGAATAATCTTTTCTTTTGTCACTTAAATCTTGCTTCATCCGATTTTTTTTTTATCTTTATAGAACAGACACGTAAATTAAATCCAAAATTAATGCAAATTAAAACGATTACAAAAGGAAATATTTTAATTGCCCAACCGGCATTGTATGACTATACGTTCAATCGTTCTGTAATTTTCATTACGGATCACAACGAATATGGCTCTATTGGTTTCATATTGAATAAACCCCTCAACAAACCGGTTAGTACCTATGTTTCAGAACTTGACACGAAACTTCAAGTATATGAAGGCGGTCCTGTTGAAACCCATAATCTGTATTATTTACACAAACGTCCTGATTTAATCTCCAACAGTGAACCTATTACGAATGGACTTTACTGGTCGGGCGACTATGATGATGTACGGAATGCGATAAATAGTGGATTGATTCAAGATGATGAAATCCGTTTTTATTTGGGGTACAGTGGTTGGGCAGAAAATCAATTACAAAATGAAGTAAATGACAATGCATGGATTGTTGTGAATGAAGAAGTGGATATTTTCAAAGATTGGGACAACAACCTTTGGAAAGAACAATTGAAAAATTTAGGGGGTGAACATTTGATTTGGTTAAATACACCGGCGGACCCTACGATGAATTAATTTAATTCAATCGATTCATTGAGCATATCGTGCACCCACTTTGTTTTCTCGGTTGAATACGTTTTTTTTCGGCTTTGATGAATCGAAAGTATGCCTTCACTTTCCACACAAATAAAAAGCTCATCCGATTTTTGCATTTCAAATGGAAATACTTCAGCTTCTTCAAATTCGAAATTTGGATTTCTTTTCAACAATTTACACAAATGATTTCGTGTTACACTTCGAATTCCTCCTTCGGTAATCGGAGGAGAAACCACCCGGTTTCCTTGAATCAAAAACGGACTTCCTTCCAACGAACGAGCCATCCGCTTTTCAGGATTCAATAAAATCAAATCGCGGTACTCATTTTCTTGTTTAAAGGCTTGCGCAATAATTTCTTCGGGTCGATGGATATCGAGTTGAGAGAAAAAACTTGGATTCACGGTAAAATCTCTAAATACTTCGATTTCAGAAACTTCATTTTCCCAGTTGTATGCGGATTCGGAGAAAACTTTATCGATTTGAATTGCATACGAAACACTGGAATGCGTCAAAAAATCATTCTTATCTGAATTTCGGAAAACGGAAATTTTGATCTTAACTTGATTTTTAGAATTTTCTTTCAGAACGTGATTTATTTTATCTTCAAAAAACTCTTGGGTAAATTCAATCGGTATTTTCATTCGGAAGATACGCATCGAAGCCATTAAATTAAAATAATGTTCTTCCCAAAGAAGAAGTTTTCCATTGGAGACTTTCACAAATTCCGAAATAAAATCTCCCGACTGAAACGCACGATTTGTTAACCCAAAAATTGCGTCGCTCTCTTCGAAAAGATTTCCGTTACAAATATATTTCACGTAGAAAGAGTTTTTTAATTACGAACCCAGTATTTTCTTCAAATCGTCGATTTGACTTTCCCAAAGCAATTTAGAATCTTCAATTTCATCGGGTTCTGCAAAATCAGTAATAACCAATGAAACGTCACCGGTTAAATCATCTTCAACGATGTTTAATTCAAAAAAATATTTGGTGTCTTCATCCTCTTCCCATTGGAAGCGAACATAGGTATCTTGCTTACTTCGCATCAATAATGCAGATTGTTCATCGCCATCCCAGATGAAAGTAAACTTTTCCCCTCGTGAATTCACATTATCTGCAAACCATTCCGACAAACCTGACGGATTTGAAATGTAGTTATAAAGCATTGAAGGTGATGCGTTTATCACAATTTCAGTTTGATACTTCTCTTTTGTCATTTTCATAATTATTGAACCGCAATATATAAAATACGTCCTTATAAGCAAACTTTTTTAAATAAGTTTTGCTGAATTGATATAAGATTTTATATTTGCACTCCTTTAGAATAAGAGGCGAGGTAGCTCAGGCGGTTAGAGCGCAGGATTCATAACCCTGAGGTCGGGGGTTCAATTCCCCCCTTCGCTACAAGGATAGGGACGGTTTTTAACTGTCCCTTTTTTTATACAGATAAATGAAATAGGGAGAGTCAATACGTATAGGACCCGAAGTAATTTTATTAAATTAACATCTGGAATGGACTTTAGCTTCTTACTATCAAATGCCTTTGGGAATTAGATGGGACAAATTTTAAACCCAAGTACACAGAAATCTTAGTGAAAGAATGAGTTAATGATTACTTTGAAGGAGCCTAACTCACCTACAAAATATTTTAATCAATCCCCAAAATCCCAATTGAATGAAAAAATCAAATTGGACTTTTTGTTCAGAATGCAAAGGACAAGGTAGAAAAACCCGAAAATTGCGTAAAAAATTAAGAACTACCTATTTGGCGGAAGTTAAGGAGTTTGAAAAATCAAATGCCGAAGGCCCACCTCCTATTCGTCCGAAAAGTCCAATGTATGTATGTCCGAATTGCAAGGGTTCGGGATTGATTTCTACTACCCATTCGCCGGAAGTGGATAGAGAGAACTATCCGCATGTAGCCATTGTGGGGGGTGGAATTGGTGGCGTTGCTCTTGCGGTAGCTTGTTTACATCGGGGTATTCCTTTTACAATTTATGAACGCGATAGCAGTTTCGATGTACGATCGCAAGGATATGGACTCACTTTGCAACAAGCCCGTAAAGCCATTGAAGGTTTGGGGCTGTTTGATTTGAACGAGGGAGTCATATCCACAAGGCATGTAGTTCATACGACCGATGGAAAAATAATTGGGGAATGGGGCATGCGAAAGTGGATGAATTCCAATTCAAAAACCAACTCAAAACTGGATTCAAAAAACTACTCCAAACGGACCAATATGCATATTGCCCGTCAATCTTTGCGTTTGGCACTTTTGGAACAACTCGATGGAAAAGACGTGGTGCAATGGAATCATCAGCTCATTGATATCAAAGAAGTAGAAGGAAATCAAGTAGAATTAAGCTTTCAAGTAAAAGGTCAATCAAAAACAACCCAAGCCGATTTGGTAGTGGGTGCGGATGGAATTCGAAGTACCGTTCGGAATCTAATAATGAGTGAGGAAACACCCACTTTGCGTTACTTAGATTGCATTGTAATTTTAGGGATTTGTCCCTTGTCTCAACTCCAAGAGATCGATACTCCCCTGTTGGACTCAGCGACGGTTTTTCAAACCGCCAATGGTAAGGAACGAATCTACATCATGCCTTTCACAGCTGACTCAGTGATGTGGCAACTCAGCTTCCCACTATCCGAAAAAGAGGCAAAATCCTTGAGTGAAAAAGGTCCCATTACTCTGAAGAAGGAAGCGTGTCGTCGAACGCAATGGCACTCACCCATTCCGCAAATTATCTCCTCCACTTTGGTATCTGATATTTCAGGCTACCCAGTGTATGACCGCGAATTACTTCATCCGGAAGTATTGTCCAAAAGAAAACAAATCACACTTATCGGCGACGCAGCTCATCCGATGAGTCCATTCAAAGGACAAGGTGCAAATCAAGCCTTACTCGATGCTCTTACGCTCGCACGTGGCATTTCAAAAGGATGCCGACCGATGTCCAATTGGAGAGAAGCAGGAATCAGAGAAACGGTTTTAAATGAATTTGAATCTGAAATGCTGGACCGCAGCGCTAAAAAAGTCAAAGATTCTGCAAAAGCTGCTGAATTACTACATTCGGATGTCGTTCTTTATGAAGGAGATGAACCGCGTGGACGTTGTTTGATACGGAATGAAAATTCCATCTCCTAATTGTGAATTAGAAATAAATACCAAAAGAATTGGACAGAAAAACAGTCTTGTCTAACTTTTGTGTTTTTCAGAAGGATTGAGGTGAATTAATATTGATTGGTTTTGGAATCTTTATTAAAAAATAGTAGGTTTGATGTTGACACAAAGAAATTGGACGCAAGAAGTTGCTTCTAAAAATTTAATTTTAAAATTACATGCATGAAAAATATAATATACTTTGGAATGGTGGTTTTGATTTATGCTTGTTCCGCTCAACCCCCAACCGTTAAAGACAATCATAAAACGAAACTTAAAAACAATCAAAGCTTTGAAATAACAGAAATATCGACGGATCCAACGTATGGTTTTTCCGAAAAAAATCCGATTCAAGTAGGTGGAATTGATACCCAAGAAGGACCGTTAAACGAAAGGAGGTTTCTGAATGCTTTGGCAGGTCCAAATGGGGAAGAAATTTCATATTATAGAGCAGGTAGCTGTTGTCCGATTAAAAGTAAAAATGACCCATTCGGAATGGGAAGGGTACTCTTAGATAATTACCGCGTAACTTGGAAAGGATCCCAAGATACCGTTTCAATTTATATTAACATATACGATTACGCCCCCTTAAAAGCACCGGTTGGATTTACAATTAGCGAAAAATAGTTTTTAATTGGATAAAATAATTAAAAGAAAATTCCTTTCTGCGAATGATACAAAAAACCCTAAATTAAAAGAAAATGAAGAAATTTCTTTTTTATTTTGCAATTACTGGATGGATACTCGCAATCATTGCGCATTTATTTTCACTTGCTGATTTTGACATTACAGATAAAGTGCCCTTTGTTTGGATTCTACATGTAGGTTGTATTATTGTGCTCTTCCCCGCAGTTATTAATAGAAAAAAATACGATGACCCATCCGATTTCAAAGAATCCGTGATGCTTGAAAAACGGTATGATGTTGGACTTTATTCAATTTCCTCTCGACATACTCCCAATTGGATGCGACTAATTACAATTGGCGGTTTAATTTATGCTTTTTTCAATTTTATGTTGTTTATGTCTTGGCCATCTGGATCCCCTGAAATTCAAAATGGAAACTATGTCTTATTCGATCATGGAGAAATTCTTAAAACCTTAACGAAACAAGAATATCATCACTATAAAGCGAATGAAATACGCGGTGTTTCTGGGCATTGGATAGCATTTTATGGAATTGCAATATCTCTTTTATTTCCTTCTGATCTTGTACCAAAGAATAAACCCCAAAATCCGAAGACGAACAGATCAATTGGAATGAAATACACCAAATAGCTTAAATCTATACAAATGAAGCTCCTTTCCTACCCGATGTTTGGCTGGAATTAAGTAGAAATTCGATTCGAAATTCTGTTGAGAAAATCGCTTGACTCTTTGTTTGCATCTAAGAAATCAGTAAGTTTGATGTAAATATAATGGAAATAGGCGCAACTCGTTGCGTATATCCAATTGTTGTGCGTCATTTAAGAGACACGTTTAACTAATCGAAAAACATCGTTCACTCATTAGGAATTTTATGAAAAACAGAATTGCAATATTTTTGAAAATAAAACAAAAAAAATGAGAATATTTCTACTTCTATTTTTACTGACTATTACTTTAGGTTGCGCAACTCGAAATATTAAATACGACCGAAATAAGATTTTGAAAAAATATTCAGCAGATTATAAAACGTTTGTCGATAATGAAAAAATCGATTTGGAAACTGTCTTTCTCAACAAAGACAATATTGAAAATATCCACGTTGACAAGCGAAAACGAGAATTAAAAATCACTCAACTCAAACCGAATGAATTGTTTGCGATTAAAAACTTCAAATTAGACAGCTTATTTCCTGACAGAAAAATTGAAGCAAAAAGAAAAATTGATTTGATAATTATTGACGGAATTCCAATGACTGACAGTTTGAAAGAAAAAACTAAAATTGACTTAAACGCAATAAATTCAATATCAATAATGACAAAGGAAAAATGGAATAATACTTCTACTGGTAGGAGTTTAGATGGAGATTTATTATTAATAACAACAAAATAAAAAACGAACGCACAACAATGTGTATAAGCAATGGCTTGTCCTCGCCTACTTGGAAATTCCTGCGGAATTTCCAATGGCAAGTACCTGTTTGCAATTGTCCGTGACAAACCACGCCACTGCTCATACACGAAACGTTGTAGGTAATTTTATGAACCCAAGAAACCGAATGGAAATTATCCAAAATCAGTATCACACCAAAGAAACTTTATATTTTGCTATAACAAGAATGTTAGAAAGAGCTTCTTATTATGGTTTCAGAACACTAGTAGTTCTTTATATGGTGGGAGAAACCCTAAAAATGGAAAGAAGCGAAGCAATAAGCATTTATGGTTGGCTTACAGCATCATTAGTGTTTTCTCAAATCTTAGGAGCCGTTTTAGGAGACTTGGTAATTGGAAATAGAAAGATTGTAATTCTTGGTGCAATATTACAAGCAATAGGAACTTTTTGTTTATGTATACCATCTACAACAGGACTTTATTTAGGCTTGTTCCTAATCGTTTTAGGTTCTGGATTTTTTACTCCCAACCTAATCTCAAATTATGGTAAATTATATATCAACAAATCAAAATTGTTGGATTCAGGATTCACAATTTTTCATCTTGCAACAAACTTAGGATCATTTTTTGGTGTTTTATTAATTGCACAATTGAGTGATAAATATGGCTTCAATATTGGTTTTATTTTAGCTGGATTATTAATGTTGATTTCTTTAATTCCCATTTTACTTTCCAAGGAAAAACATTTTGAAAAAACAGAAAATAAAAAGGGTGGATTAAACAAAAGGATTTTAATCATCGTAATGATATTCATTTTAGTTGGTTTGTTTTGGGGCTTTAATGATTTGTCGTATCCCCGAATATCTGATTTACAATTACAATTTAAAGAACTTTCAAGTTCAGTTTTTCCAGAATATTTTTGGCAAGTAAGTAACACAATTTTCTTTCTCCCGATTAGTATCATTGCAATTATTTTATGGAATAAATTTTATTCAAATCAGTTCTTCAAAATTATGCTTGGATTCATTTTTGGAGCAGTAGCAATGGGAATATTACTATTAATCCCAGTAGTGCCAAGCGAACAGAATTTAATTGTTTTTATTATATCGTTACTTTTTTTTGCAATTGCCGAAGTTCACATATCACCCGTGCTGTATTCAATCTTGACAAAGTATTCAAATCCAAAATATTTGACTATTTTAATTAGCTTTACATTCTTGCCAACTGCTTTAATTTCATTTGCTTTTGGAATGTTTAATGATAAAATATATGACAATCCAATATTAGGATTAAAAATAGGAATAATAGGAATGGCAATTATTGGTATCGGGCTAAGTGGTTTTATATGGTGGAATAAAAAACTACAATAACTAAGTTTTCGTCTTGCCCGAAGGGCTAGAGATGAAAACGCTGTTGAACGGAACCGATTTTTTTATGTTCCTATGGAGTTGTCGTTTTATGGGTTTTGATTTATCAGCAGGTTTTCTACCTTGCTTTAAAAGTTTATTCTATAGTGTGATTGTTTTTCACTCTATTTTCTGTATTTTATTTCACCTTCAGCCATAAAATCCCTTACCCACATCGTCAGAATGCAGGAGCAGAGTTGTTTTCCCGAAAATCAAATTTGGGTGGACCTCTTTTACTGAAAATTTCGATCGTTAGGAGCGTTCCTGTTTTGCAACACGGACATTTTCGAAGCATGGTTTTTGGTGCAACTTGGA
>Ga0098067_1000085_pt1 | contig 38016 bp, 39 predicted proteins | sample 26_taG_FD_92578 | JGI IMG/M metagenome (GOLD analysis project Ga0098067, IMG submission 92578) | Marine viral communities from Cariaco Basin, Caribbean Sea - 26_WHOI_OMZ | ecosystem: Environmental > Aquatic > Marine > Oceanic | place: Caribbean Sea: Cariaco Basin | collected 2014-11-09
CATAACCTAAAAATAAGCAGCTATAACTTTTTATACAAAAAAAGGCTGCCTTTTCAGACAGCCTCCCACAATTCATATTAGAGATATAATTCATGAAAAAAAGAGTAACAGGCATAGGCGGGATCTTCTTTAAATCCCAGGATCCAAAAGCAACAAAAGACTGGTACAACAAGCATCTCGGTCTCAATACAGATCAATGGGGTTGCACCTTCTGGTGGAAAGATAAGGATGCAAACGACTGCTCCACCCAATGGAGTCCCATGAATGAGCAGAGTGAACATTTCAAGCCTTCAGAAAAACAATTCATGGTAAATTATCGTGTTGAGAACCTGGAGGAGTTATTAAAGGTCCTAAAAGAAGAAGGCGTTGAAGTGCTGGATGAAATCCAGGTGATGGAGGAAGGGAAATTCGGTTGGATCATAGATCCCGACGGCAATAAGATCGAGCTGTGGGAGCCGAATGATAAGGCGTTTTTGTAAATCTCTGTGAACTAGCTCTGTTCTTTATTTAAACTAGTACAGCCAGTATAAAAGTTGACTCCTCAAACAACTACGAACAACTACGAAAACCTTTTCTATTAAACTTATACTAAAGAGGGAATTACGTTTTACCTGCCGCGTTCATGCCCTTACCTTTGCAGGCTGAAAAAAGGCATTTTTTTGAAGGATTATATCTATTTTTTAAAAGGCAACCTCAGGCCGGTAAGTTTTGGCTGGCTGCTCACGCTGCTATCGGGCTTTGGGCAAACATTTCTCATCTCCCTGTATGTGCCCGAGATCATCAGGTCTTTTCAAATCTCGGAAGGTGCTTTTGGAGCGATCTATGCCGGCTGTACCATTGCGGCATCATTCATCATGCTCTCGGTAGGTCATACCGTGGATCACAAACCTGTTAAAAAGGTTACCGCCTTCACGGTTGCCGGCCTCGCACTCTCCAGTATTCTGCTGGGAGTTTCTGAGAGTATTATCCTGCTTATCGTAGCCGTTACCGGACTTCGCCTTGCAGGGCAGGGACTGCTTACGCACATCAGCATGACCATCATGTCCAAACAATTTGTAGCCGATCGTGGTAAGGCCCTCAGCTTTTCGTCCCTCGGTTTTTCTGTGGGGGAGGCTTTGTTTCCGCTACTCATAGCTTTTTTAATAAGTTGGTTTGACTGGCGCGTTGCAGCAATAGCAAGCGGCTGTGCCTTGTTGCTTTACCTCATCCGGTTAAAGTTCAACCGACTGGATAATTTTGATGAAAAACTCTCCCGTGATGGAAGTCCGTCGCCCTGGTCACTATTAAAAGATTACAAAACTGTGGTTTTTGACAGGAGGTTTGGCGTCATGATGCCGGCAAGTTTTATTTTGAGTTTTGCCGCGACAGCGATTTTCTTTTATCAATATGTGTTTGTGGAGAACAAAGGCTGGTCTGTGCAGCTCTATGCCACCTTTTTCACGGTATATGCAATTACCCGCTTTCTCTTTTCTTTATTCGGAGGGGTTTGGGTAGATAAATTTACAGCCCGAAAGCTCTTCCGGTATTACCTCATTCCCGTTAATATCGGCCTTCTTCCTTTTGCTTTTATGGATGGTATCCTGGGCGCACTAATATTCCTGATCACCGCCGGAATCACCATGGGTGTTTCGGGAACTGTAAAGACCGCCCTGATAGCCGAGCTCTATGGCACCGGAAAAATGGGGGTGATAAGAAGTGTCTTCACCATGTTTTCGGTCATTAGCACTGCTCTGGGGCCACTGGTCGTCGGACTTTTAATGGATGCCGGAGTAAGCTTTGAATATTTGATGGGCGGGATCTTTGTGCTCATGACGGTAATCATTATCAATTCTCAGCGTATAAGATCTTACCAGGATTAATTTTGGTTTAGTTCCTATTGCTAAAAAACACTTACCCTACGGACATTGAAAATTCTTTTCTCTCTCATTTGTTCTTTTTTTGCTGTGCATTCCTCTCCCTACAGTCGTCGGATGCAATAAAAACGAACCAAAAAAAGGAGACTTTTTTGATAGGTAGTTCTAATTTTGCGGGAGCAAAATTAGAACCGTGCTCCCCCGGCTAAATTTTCTCCAAGGCTTCAAAAATTTTTAACGCCGGGCCAGCACTACACTTACAAAAAAGCGACATTACGAGAAGAATTCTGCAGTAGTTCAACGAGATTAACCAAGATGAACCAGCGGCCTATCGAAAATTTTGCGTAAAAATTGAAATGAGCGAGCCGTAAAATTTTAGGCTGTTTGAGCCTTAGCGAATTATGAAATTTTTCTAATGAGCTCGTGGCGAGTTCCTAAAATTTAGGCTCCGAATTAAAATTTTAGCAACATTTTCGTAAGCCTAGATTTTTTGGTTCTTTTTCATCAATGGAAAAAGAACAGAAGAGATTACCATGTTATCGGGATTACGAATTGAGACTGATAATTGCTAATTGATCATTGTTCATTGAAAGCTTCACGCCAGTGAATCCTCAATTTTCTGTACCCTGCCCACTTCGCCTGTTTCCAGCCGCACTTTAATTCCGTGGGGATGCATGGGGGATTTGGTGAGAATGTCCTGCACGACACCTTCAGTTAGCCTTCCGGTCCTCTGGTCGTGTTTCTGAACAATGCTCACCCTCGTGCCGGGAGAAATATCTTTTCTTGGAGGTTTCATAATGTTTCATTAAAATCGCCAGGGATCTATTTAATAAAGTTGCCTTTCAACCCTACTTCTACCTTCGTACTTCTACTTTCGTACTTCCTAATTTCCCTGACTTAATTCTATCATAGCCGATTTTATTGGCTCTTTTCCTTCAATAGCTTCAAAGGTCATATTTTTCACAAGAGGATCTGCAAGGGACATGATGAGGAGAAAGGCCACATCATCCCGTGGTATTTCACCTTGGCCATCAAGTTTCTGGGCCAGTTCAACTTTTCCTGTCCCCAGGTCATCTGTAAGTGCACCCGGTCTTAAAATGGTGTAATCGAGTCCGCTGTCGCGTAGGTGTTTGTCTGCTGTTGCCTTCGCATTTAGATAGTGTTCCAGTTTTGGGTGTTTCGAAGGTTCATCGGCACCCATTGAACTAAGCATGATGAATTTTTTCACTTTGCCATTTTTCGCGGCATCAATGATCTTTATCGCTCCTTCTTCATCCACTTCTGTGGTCTTCTCAGGGCCTGTATCCCCGCCAGAACCTGCGGCGAAAATCACCTTGTCAATGCCTTTCATCACCGGGTGAAGATCGTCCTGCTCCAGGTCGCCATGTACCCACTGCACTTCCATATCTTCAAAAATGCTCTTTTGCTCTTCCTTCCTTATCATGGCTACGGGTTCAAAACTCTGACTGTTATTCAGAATTTCGATGATCCTTTTTCCGGTACTTCCGGTAGCTCCAACTATTAAAATCTTTTCCATTTTTCGTTTTTTGTTTCTCAAACAGCAAGATAAGCATCAAAAAAGCCAATTCCAACCGGCTTCGGGCATTAAGGCTATTCCTTGTTATGCTGCTGTTCCTTTTTTCGCATTTCGGTAACCTTGCGCTCCAGCTCCTGTTGAAATTCTTCCATCACCGGCCGCACGGTGCTTTTCGGTAGGTCGGCTATGCGTATATACATGAGTCCATCAACTGCGTCATTAAATAACGGGTCAACATTAAAAGCCACAACTTTTGCATTTTGCTTGATGTACTTTTTAATAAGTACCGGAAGTCTCAGGCTTCCCGGTTCCACCTCGTCAATGATCTTGTCAAACTTGTTGAGGTCGGCCTGGGTTTCGTCAAAGACAAAATCTTTGTCCGCATCTTTTAGTTTCACCCTGAATTCCTTCTTCGGCCTTATGTACTGCGCTACGTAAGGATCGTAATAATGCGACCTCATGAATTCGATCATCAGCGATTTTGAAAAATTCGAGAACTTATTGCTAATGCTTACGCCACCTATTAAGTATTTATGCTTCGGAAAACGCAGAGTGCAGTGTACAATACCCTTCCATAAAAAGAATAATGGCATGGGCCGCTGTTGATATTCCGCAGTAATGAACGCCCGACCCATTTCAATAGATTCGCTCATCATTTTATGCAGCTCGGGTTCAAACCTAAAAAGGTCCTGCAGGTAAAAGCCCGAAATTCCGTGTTCTTCACAAATCTCGGCCCCCATTCCCATTCGGTAGGCACCCGCAATCTTGTTGGCCTCGTGATCCCATAAGAACATGTGGTAGTAGTAATCGTCAAACTTGTCAAGATCTGTAGACATGTTTGTACCTTCCCCAATAGCTCTAAAGGTGATTTCCCGCAACCGGCCTATTTCCTTCAGGATGTTTGGGATGATCTCCTTTTTCGCCAGAAAAACCTCGTAGTTCTTGCTTTCCAGCAAACGCTTGTCGAGTTTTCGGCAGGTCTCAACTTCGGCCATCATTAAATCCAGTTGCGTCTCTTCAACAACCTTTTTGGGAGGCTTCTGAATTTTAAAATTCTTGGGAATACCCTTCAAAAATGGCTTTTTTTCGAAGGCATTCGCCAGCATATAAGTTTTCCGGCGTAAAAAGGCAGTAAGGGATTCAACGCTGGAGATCTCCTGTATATCCTGCGGCTGAATGGCATTACCAATCCTCACCTTAATTTTGCGCTTCTTTTGAGATAACATCTCGCTAGGTAGCTTGGCGGTTCTAAGAATATCACTTATTGATGCAAGCCTGTAAAAGAAGGTGCTGTTTTTCGCATGAAAATAAATGGGGATCACCGGGACTTTGGCTTTTTGTATAAGTTTCATGGCAGCAGGATCCCACTGCCTGTCTACAATCATCCTGTGGTCGCGATAGGTAGAAACCTCACCCGCAGGGAAGATTCCCAGTGGCTTCCCATCCCGCAGGTGCAAAATAGCTTCTTTAATGCCTTTGGTACTGCTCTGGGCTTCCTTGTGTTCTTCAAAAGGATTCACGGGCATGATGTAAGGCTGTAAAGGATCAATGCGCTGCAACAGGAAATTAGCAATCACTTTAAAATCCTCCCGCCTGGAAAGCAAAAGCTTCAGAAGTATCATTCCGTCTATTCCGCCCAGGGGATGATTGGAAATGGTAATAAAAGGGCCCGATTTTGGAATACGCTTCAGGTCTTCTTCGGGAATTTCAAAGTTGATCTCGAATGCCTTCAGAAGGGAATCAATGAATTGCGGCGCGGTCATGTCCTTCCGCTTGTCGTATTCCTTATTGATCACCGAGAGCTTGGTGGTTTTAAGAACTACACATCCCATAGAAGTTCCCAAAAATCCGAATTTATCCAAATTCATAACTTTGGCAACTTCTTTTGCACTTACAATTCCCATTTAATTTTTATTAAAAGTTAAAAAACTAGGGTATGGCTACAAGCTGAACCGTTTCCCGGGTAATTTGCTTAAGGAGCACTTTCTTGTCTTTCTCCAGCCCGGCCACTGCTTTCTCATCAAAATGCCGGATGGTATAGAGCGACACACCCGTGTTATAATTCACCCTAAAGGTTGCCTTTAAATGGCTTAACAATTTTTCTAAGTTATTAAACTTATTGTCAATACAAACCGAAAAGCTGATGGCCGAATTCTGAATAAGGTCAACTTTGATTTGATATTTATGGAAAAGGCTGAAGATCTCGCTGATATTTTTTTCCAGGATAAATGAAAAATCGAGAGAAGATAAAGAGATAAGCACCTGATTCTTTTTGACGATAAAACAAGGGATCTTCGGAAGGATTGGCTGTCCTTTCTTTACTGCGGTTCCGGCGTTTAAGGGATTGAGGAACGACTTCACGTATAGCGGAATTTCCTTTCGCTGCAATGGCTGAAGTGTTTTTGGATGGATCACCGAAGCCCCGTAAAATGCCAGCTCAATGGCTTCTTCATAAGAAATGTGATCCAGCAGCTGCGCATTTTCAAATACCCGCGGATCGGCATTGAGCACACCCGGCACATCTTTCCAGATGGTCACACTTTCGACATTTAGGCAGTAGGCGAAAATTCCGGCTGTGTAATCACTGCCTTCGCGCCCTAGCGTAGTTGAGAAATTGTTGGGATCTGCCCCAATAAAACCCTGGGTGATAGAAAGATTTTCCCGGCGCACCAGCAAAGTGATTTGCGCCTGCGTTTCTTCCCACTGCACCTGTGCATCGCGGTAAGTATTGTCGGTGCGTATGCAGTTCCTGGCATCGAGCAGGTCGTTCTTTATTCCGCAGGAAGAAAGATATGAGCTCACAATGGTGGTAGAGAGCAGCTCCCCGTAGATCACCACCTGGTCATACACAAAATCGTAGTTGGTAGAGCGGTTGTGACGGAGAAAGTTCTCCAGCGCCTCAAATAATTGGCGTACTGCAGTAAAAGCAGGATGTTCCCTGTTGTCAAACAGTCCCAGCATAATTTCCCGGTGGAATTCTTTTACAGGCTGAAGCGCATCATTAAAATCCCCTTTTTGAAGGTAATCATTTACAACAACTTCAAGCGCATTGGTCATCTTTCCCATGGCCGAAATTACCACGAGTTTTTCAGTGGTTCCTTCGGTTTCTAATACCTGCAGCACATTTTTTACTCCGCCGGCATCCTTTACAGATGCACCTCCAAATTTGAAAACTTTCATGCGTTGGTCTCTACATATTTAGTAATTCCGTTCTCATCCATCTGCACGGTATACCAGTCCTTCAATATATTGGCGCCGCTGCGGGCGTAAAAATCTATCGCATGCTGGTTCCAGTCAAGCACCACCCATTCAACCCGCTTTAGGCCCTGGGCTTTAGCATACTCGATCACCTTTTTGTACAAGGCATTTCCCAGGCCTGTACCTCGTTTTTCTTCGCGAACAACAAGGTCTTCAAGGTGCAGGGTACGGCCTTTCCAGGTAGAGAAACGGTAGTACACCAAAGCCATTCCTTCAATCCTGCCATCTACTTCGGCTACAAAAACATGGAAAAGCGGATGCTCCCCAAAACCTTCTTTTTCAAGAGTTTCTACGGTAGTAATTACAGCATCGGGTTCTTTTTCAAAGGCTGCAAGTTCCTTGATCAATTCCAGCACGGCCGACATATCTTCTTTTCTTGCGTCTCGAATAATGGTGTTCATAGTTGCAGTTTGATTACAAAAGTAGAGATTTGATTTTAAGATTAAATTACGAAAACGTTGTAGTGACTTAAAATTATTTACTTTAGTTTTGTTTGATAAAGCACATTTTCTACTTCAATGGTCAAGAAAAATCAGACGTTAGGCGAATTCATAATTGAAAATCAGGCAGAATTTCCCTTTTCTTCGGGAGAACTTTCAAGATTGATTAACTCCATCAGGCTTGCCGCAAAAGTGGTGAATCACGAGGTGAATAAAGCCGGACTGGTAGATATTACCGGGGCAGCAGGAGAGACCAACGTTCAGGGAGAAGATCAGCAAAAACTGGATGTTTATGCCAACGAGAAATTCATCCAAACCCTTACTAACAGGGAGATCGTCTGCGGGATTGCTTCCGAAGAATCGGAAGATTTCATAACCATTTCGGGCCAGAATAATGATCATAAAAACAAATATGTGGTGTTGATGGATCCATTAGATGGCAGTTCTAACATTGATGTGAATGTTTCCGTAGGAACAATATTTTCCATTTATAGGCGCATTAGCCCAATTGGGACACCCGTGCAGATGGAAGATTTCTTACAGCCGGGCAATCAACAGGTGGCTGCGGGTTATATCGTTTATGGAACTTCTACCATGCTCGTGTACACCACAGGCCACGGCGTGAATGGCTTTACCCTCAACCCCGCCTTGGGGTCATGGTACCTTTCTCACCCCGATATGCGCTTCCCCGAAAAAGGCAGTATCTATTCGGTAAATGAGGGGAATTACGTGCATTTTCCAAAAGGGGTGAAGAACTACATCAAATACTGCCAGGAAGAAAAGGAGGACAGGCCATATACCTCCAGGTATATAGGTTCGCTGGTGTCCGATTTTCATCGAAATATGATCAAAGGCGGAATTTACTTTTATCCCACTACTTCCCATGCGCCACAGGGAAAATTGAGGTTGCTGTATGAGTGCAACCCTATGGCTTTTATTGCTGAACAGGCCGGTGGTAAAGCCAGCAACGGCTTTAGCCGGGTTATGGATGTTGAACCTACAGAGTTACACCAAAGAGTTCCATTCTTCTGCGGAAACAAAGAAATGGTTGAAAAAGTGGAAGAATTCATGGCCAAAAATCCCGAATAACAGCAGCCTTAAAAATGCCATTTTTAAGAGGGATTTTCCAGAACCAAAAGTCTTGTCTTTAAATTATTTCTCCCTGTTAAGCAGGTAGCGGTAGTCTTCAAAGCTCATCCCGCTAAAGATCTCCATAGAGCGTTTAATGATGTCTTGAGCCGCTTTTTGGGAGAAACCAATACCTATGGCATATTTTTTCAGAAGGCCCACTTCCTGCTCTTCAATATCATGATCGAAATATATGATTTTAAATAGGTCATAAAGTCGCTCCAGCCGCCCTTCAACCGAGTTATTGGGGTGAATGGGAAAAGCGTTTGGGTTTTGCAGCACCTTCATGTATTCCTCTTCCGCAATATCCAGTTTGGTTGCAAAACGCTTTAACTGCGCCTCTTCTTTGGCATTAATTGGCCCATCGGCGGCAGCAAGGTTGACAATAGCGGCAAAATGCCCAAGATTCCTGAGGTGTTCCCCGGTTCCAAAAAGATCTGAAAATGACATAGCACAAATATTTTTACTCAAATATAGCAATTTACTCTTATTCTTATTATTAGGGGGTTTCCCCCACCAAAAAAGGCGAGGGACTCGCCTTTGCAGGCTTCGGGAGCTATCCGCTGTAATCGCTAACCCTTCAAAAATGGCATTTTCAGTTCTAATTTTTTCCTAATGCCACAGCTGCCCTGCACAAAAAATCCTAACTTGAATTCATGCCGCTTAAAAATCAGAAAAAACCGCTGCTTTGTTTTGATAAAAAAGGGATCTACTGCGAACCTGCAGGGGTATATCTCGATCCGTGGAAGCCGGTAGACAAGGCGATCATCACCCACGGCCACGCCGATCATTCCCGGTGGGGGCATAAGCAGTATATCACCCACCATACCAATGTTCCCATTATAAAACACCGACTTGGAGAAATAGAAGTTTCCGGAAAGGAATACGGGGAGACATTCGTCATTAACAACGTGAAATTTTCGCTTTTTCCGGCCGGTCATATTATTGGCTCGTCGCAAGTGAGGGTAGAGCACAAGGGGGAAGTTTGGGTATTTAGCGGCGATTATAAAACCGAAGACGATGGTCTCGCAGTGCCTTATGAACCTGTGAAGTGTGACGCTTTTATCACCGAATGCACTTTCGGACTTCCGGCTTTCAAATGGCTGCCACAGGAGCAGGTGATGAATGATATTAATACCTGGTGGCAACAAAATCAAAGTGAAGGAAAGACTTCGGTGCTGTTTGGCTATTCCCTCGGAAAAGCACAGCGATTGCTGAAGTTTTTGGATCTGTCTATAGGAAGGATCTTCACCCATGGCGCCATTGAAAATATGACTGAAGTGGTACGGCCCTTCGCCGATCTTCCTGAAACCATTAGGATCACGAGGGAGACAAAAAAGGAAGAGCTAAGAGGCGGAATGGTACTGGCGCCGCCCAGCGCCCACGGCAGTACCTGGATAAGAAAAATGGTGCCTTTTGAAACAGGAATGGCCAGTGGCTGGATGGCCTTTAGAGGGGCACGTCGCCGCCGGGCCGTCGACCGCGGGTTCGTATTATCAGATCATTGCGACTGGCAGGGATTGTTGGCTTCAATTAAGGCAACAGGTTGCGAACGGGTGATCTGCACCCACGGCTACTCCGAGATCTTTAGCCGATTTTTAAATGAACAGGGCTACGACGCCCGCACCGCCGAAACCCAGTATGAAGGTGAGTTGGCAGAGATGAACCCGAAGTCAGAAGAAAATGATGAAAATTAAACCAGACCTCACAGGTTTCCAAAACTTGTGAGGTCTCTCAATAGAAAGTGATCAGTAATCGGTGGTCAATGATCAGAAATTAGATGAAATAAAAATAACTTAAGAAACTAAAATTCCCTCCCCTGTTAGGGGAGGGCCAGGGAGGGGTCATGGAAGAATTCGCAGCACTAATAAGGGAACTTGACAGCACCAACAAAACCACGGTGAAGGTGGCGGCCTTAACGCGCTATTTTCAGCGGGTGCCGAATAAAGATAAGGTGTGGGCAATCGCCATTCTCTCGCACCGCCGTCCGCCGCGACCCGTGAATACCACTTTGCTGCGTAACTTTGCCGCAGAGCTGGCAAATATCCCTCTCTGGCTGTTTGAAGAATCTTATCACATCGTTGGGGATTTGGCTGAAACCATTGCTTTGGTCATTCCTCCTGCCGAAGCATCAAGCGAGAAAAGCCTGACCCAGTACCTGGAGGAAGTCATTGCTTTAAAGAGTAAAACCGAAACTGAAAAGAAAGCTTACCTGCACGAGAACTGGGCGGCCCTGAATTATTACGAGCGTTTCGTCTTCACTAAACTCATTACCGGAAGTTTCAGGATTGGCGTAAGTCAGAAGTTGATGACCCGTGCCCTTTCCAAAGCTACGGAAATAGATGAAGATGTGCTGGCGTATAAACTGATGGGAGATTGGGATCCTCAGAAAATTTCCTTTCAAAAGCTCATTTTAGAGGAGAATGAGGAGGATTTTCTTTCCAAACCCTATCCGTTTTATCTGGCCTATGCCATTGAAGGTGCGCCCGAAGAGCTTGGTGATCCAACCGATTGGAGTGCAGAGCACAAATGGGACGGAATACGATCGCAGGTGGTGATAAGAAACAGGGAGATCTATGTATGGAGCAGGGGAGAAGAACTGGTCACTGATAAATACCCTGAGTTTTCGGCATTTTTGGAGATCATTCCCGACGGAACGGTGATAGATGGCGAAATTTTGCCTTTTCCGGGAGGTGATATTGGTACCTTCAATGACCTGCAAAGCCGCATTGGCCGTAAAACTGTTTCCAAAACCCTGCTGAAAAAGACTCCCGTGATCCTGAAGGCTTACGACCTGTTGGAGTGGGAGGGAAAAGACATCAGGAATTTGCCATTTTTGGAACGCAGGAAGATCCTGGAGCAACTGCATTCAACCGCCGAAACAGCAGATTCACCTTTTCACCTTTCAAAAACAATTTCCTTTAACAAATGGGAAGAAGCCACTGCCGAACGGGAGCGTGCCAGGGAGGTGAAGAGCGAAGGTTTGATGCTGAAACGCTGGGATTCGCCCTATCTTGTTGGCAGAAAAAAAGGCGACTGGTGGAAGTGGAAAGTAGCACCTTTAACCGTTGATGCCGTGCTCACCTACGCCATGCGCGGCCACGGCCGCCGCTCCAATCTCTTTACCGACTACACTTTCGCCCTGTGGCAGGGTGATGAGCTGGTGACCTTTGCCAAAGCCTACTCCGGACTTACAGATGCAGAATTCCGCCAGGTAGATGCCTGGATAAAGAGAAACACGCTGGAACGTTTCGGACCGGTACGCTCCGTAAAACCTGAGCTGGTTTTCGAAATCGCTTTTGAAGGCATCGCTGAGTCCAGCCGACATAAAAGCGGGGTGGCAACAAGGTTCCCCAGAATATTGAGGTGGAGGCAGGACAAGAAGATCGAAGAAGCAAATACGATAGAAGATTTGAAGCAGTTGATACCCAAGTGAGATTGTGCTGCGACGGACCACCCCGTCTCCGCTTCCGCGGAGCCACCCCTCCTTGAAAAAAGGAGGGGAGCTTTTTGTATTGTACAGCTGCACCAAAGGTGCAGCCCAAAAGCTCCTTCCCTTGCTAAGGGAAGGTGGATCCGCCGCAAGGCGGAGACGGAAGGGTCACACGGCTGCTTCTCGTTTGAAAAATAACAATCAAAATGAAACGCAGAATCCACAACAAAAAATCCCTCGAGCCCTACCGCAAGAAACTCCGCGGGAACGGAACTTCAGCCGAAGCTTACCTGTGGACACACCTGCAGCAAAAGAAACTGGAGGGGAGGAAATTCAGAAGGCAGCACAGCGTGCTGAATTTTATAGTTGACTTCTACTGTGCAAAAGAGAGGCTGGTCGTGGAACTTGACGGGCAATATCATATGAATCCAACAAATGAGGAAAAAGATGCAGTAAGGACCAAAAAGCTCGAAGAGATGGGGTTGAAGGTAATACGGTTTGAGAATAGGAGCGTGTTCGAGAATCTGGAGTGGGTGTTAGAGGAAATTAAGAGGCATTTTAAGAGCGACGGATCACCCCGTCTCCGCTCCCGCGGATCCACCCCTCCTTGAAAAAAGGAGGGGAGCTTTTGGGAACAGCTTTGCTGTTCCGGTTAAGCAACTGGGTTTAGAGAATTATAAGATGAAGTAGAATTTCAAATAGTAGTACAAATAGCTCCTTCCCTTGCCAAGGGAACCTGCCTGCCGGCAGGCAGGGGTGGATCCGGCGAAGCCGGAGACGGAAGGGTCCAACCGGAGCAGAATTATTAAATGAACAAGAGAGAACTCATAAAACTTGCCAACGACTGGTTTAAATCACAGTCCTGGAAATCTTTTGCCTTTCAAAAAGAATCCTGGAATGCCTTTTTGGATGGTAAGCACGGCCTGCTCAATGCCCCAACCGGAAGCGGAAAAACCTATGCGCTGTGGATTCCTATTGTTTTAGATTACATAAGGCAAAATCCCGATTATAAGACCAGGCACAAACCCGGACTAAAAGCTATCTGGATCACGCCGCTGAGGGCATTGTCGGTAGAGATCGAGCAGGCGGCAAATAGATTTGCGCAGGATATTGGCAGCGGACTAACAGTTGGAATCCGAACCGGGGATACCTCCCAGAAACTACGTGCCGCCCAGAAGAAGCAAATGCCCGACCTCCTTATCACCACGCCCGAAAGTCTGCAGTTATTGTTGTCTGCTAAGGGTTATGAAAAGACCTTTAAAGACCTAAATGCCATCGTAATTGACGAGTGGCACGAGCTGCTGGGTACTAAACGCGGAGTACAGATTGAACTCGCGCTTTCAAGATTAAAAACTGTCTCTCCAAAAATGAAGATATGGGGCATATCGGCTACTATTGGAAACCTTCAGGAGGCAAGGGAAGTGTTGCTGGGACCGGGATCTGAGGCATTTGAAAATTCGGTTTTGATAAGGGCAGATATTCAGAAGAAGATCACGGTTAAATCTATCATTCCGGAGAAGATGGAGACTTTTCCGTGGCGGGGGCATCTTGGTTTGCACCTTATTGATGAGGTAATCCCAATAATTCGGAAGTCAAGAACAACTTTGCTTTTCACCAATACCCGATCGCAGTGCGAGATCTGGTTTCAGCGGATCCTTCAGAAATATCCTGAGTTTGCCGGGGAACTGGCCATGCATCACGGAAGTATCAACAAAGAAACGCGCCTTTGGGTAGAGCAGGCGATTCGGGATGAGCAACTAAAGGCGGTGGTAGCAACCTCCAGTCTTGACCTAGGTGTGGATTTTGCGCCGGTTGAAACTATTATTCAAATTGGCGGACCAAAAGGAGTGGCCCGATTCCTGCAACGGGCGGGGCGAAGCGGGCACCGGCCGGGCGAAGAGAGCCTGATCTACTTTTTGCCCACCCACGCGATGGAGCTCATTGAAGCTTCAGCCTTACAAAAAGCAGTGAAACATACGGTGGTTGAAGACCGGATTCCATACCTGAATTCTTTTGATGTTCTGGTGCAGTATCTCACCACTTTAGCCGTTTCCGACGGGTTCTTTCCGAAGGATATCTGGCCGGAAGTAAAATCCACCTTCTGTTACCAGGCGCTTTCCGAAGCACAGTGGGAATGGCTGCTGAATTTCATCACCCAGGGGAGTCAGACGCTGCAGGCTTATGATGAATATAAAAAAGTAGAAATTGAAGAAGACGGACTTTTTAAAGTCAATAACAGAGCCATTGCCATGCGCCACCGGCTGCAGATAGGAACAATCGTGAGCGATGCGGTTTTGGCGGTGAAGTATTTGGGCGGTGGCTACATTGGAACTATTGAAGAATGGTTCATATCCAAATTGAATCCCGGAGATGTCTTTACTTTCGCCGGAAAGAACCTGGAGCTCTACCAGATCAAGAACATGCAGGTGATCGTGAAGAAGTCGAAGGTGAAGAATTCACGTTTCCCCAGCTGGGCAGGAGGCAGGATGAGCTTTTCGGCACAAATGAGTGAGCTGCTGCGGGAGGAGATGTTTGTGGCTTCAGAATCTCATGTCAGTTCGAGCGGAGTCGAGAACCCGGGCACCTCGACTGCGCTCGGCACAGGCTCTATCGAGAGCTCTATCGAGCTCCAGGCCATGCACAACATTTTTCAGAGGCAAAAGCGGGAATCCATAATTCCAAAGAAAAATGAATTCCTCATTGAAACTTTCAAAACCCGCGAAGGCTGCCACGCCATTTTTTACCCTTTTGAAGGCCGGTTCGTACACGAAGCCATGGCAAGTTTACTGGCCTACAGGATAAGTCTGCTGTCGCCCATTACTTTTTCCCTGGCTTTCAATGACTACGGATTCGAGCTGCTTTCCGATCAGGAAATCAACATGCAGCAGGTGTTTGACAATGATCTTTTTTCTGCGGAATTTCTGATGGATGACCTTCAGAAGAGTTTGAACGCGACCGAAATGGCCCGTCGAAAATTCCGTGACATTGCGGTCATCGCCGGTATGGTCTTTACGGGATTTCCGAACAAGATGATCAAAACCAAGCATTTGCAGTCCAATTCGCAGCTGTTGTTTAGTGTTTTCAGGGATTACGAGCCAGACAATTTATTGTTTCAGCAGGCGTTTAGGGAGACATTCGAGCATCAGTTGGAAGAAGGCAGGTTGAGATTGGCCATGGAACGCATTTCGGAACAGAAATTGGTTTGGAAACAATGCGAAAAACCCACACCTTTCGCCTTCCCGATCATCACCGACAGGATGCGGGAAAAATTATCTTCAGAAAAACTGGAGGACCGAATCAAAAAAATGATGGCGCAATGGGGCGACCTGTAGCTTCAAAAATGACAAAAACACTGACTCTTAATAATCAGACTTTCATTTTACATCCTTCCGGGGCTATGTTCTGGGAGGAGGAAGACCTGCTGGTGATTAGTGATGTGCACCTGGGAAAGGTGTCGCATTTCCGAAAGTTTGGCAGTGCGGTACCCCAAAATGCAATTGCGGGGAATTTTCAGAAAATGAATGAGGTAATTGCCTTTTTTGAACCCTCAAAAATAGCATTTTTGGGAGATCTTTTCCATAGTTCGTTAAATAAGGAATGGCTGTTTTTTGAAAAATGGCTGAAAAAAATTTCTGCGGAAGTCATTCTTGTGGAAGGGAACCATGACATCATTTCTCCACTGAAATATGAAGCCCTGGGAGTTAAAGTTACCCCTGAAATTGTCCTTAAAAACTTCCTTTTTACCCATCATCCTGAAGAAAGAGCCGGATTTTTCAACTTTTCGGGACATATCCATCCGGGAGTGAAGATCAACGGCCTGGGCCGCCAAAGCCTGAAGCTCTCCTGTTTCTTCAAATCCAAAGATCAATTGATATTGCCGGCTTTTGGTGAGTTCACCGGTAAACATATCCTCATTCCGCAGGGAGATGATGAGGTGTATGTGGTGACGAAAGAGGAAGTGATCTGTTTGAATGATTAAGGTTTAAGGAATAAGGATTAGTAGAATATAATGTAAGCCGATTTCTTTTCCCCGCCCTAAAGGGAGGAAACCGGCTTTGCAATTAACTAATTGTGGTAGGCTGAGAAGATGCTTTTTTGCCACCCTTTAGTTCCGATAGCTTCGGGAGGGGTAAAGCAAAAAAGAGAAAAGCCAATTTTTTCCCCAACCCTAAAGGGAGAAATTGGCTTTTCAATCCAATTAAAATTTCAAAGGCTTCTTTGGCGCCCAGCCTGATAGCTTCAGGAGAAATAAAGCAAAAAAGAGAATACAACAGGATATTTCTTATCTTGTAATAAATTACCTGAAAATGCTGAACAAGGAAAAAGTAAAAGCGCAGATTGAGAATCTTCCTAATGAATTTTCTATAGATGATCTTGTGGAGAGGTTGATCTTCATGGAAAAAGTTGAAAAGGGAATTCTCCAGTCGGAGCAGGGTGAGGTGATTCCAGATGCCGAGTTGGAAAAGGAGATGGAAAAATGGTTCAAATAAATTGGACTGTTCAGGCAAGGGAGGATCTGCAGAGTATTGCAAAGTATATCGCAAGAGATTCGCTGAAATATGCACGACTTCAAATAATTAGAATCAGACTCAGAACAGAAATTTTAACTTCGCATATCTATTCAGGAAAAATTGTTGAGGAAATCAACAGAGAAGATATCCGTGAGGTAATTGAAGGAAATTACCGGATTATTTATCGAATAGTAGATCAGGAACGTGTGGATATTTTAACAGTTCACCACTCCGCGCGAGATTTAGGAAAACGGAATTTGTAAAGTTTTTCAAAGAAAAAATTATGAAGAGTTCTGCTTAGATCTGCGAAATCAGCGGGAAATGTTACTGAGCTAACGACTAATAGCCAATTGCCAATAGCTTAAACTCATAACTCTGAACTTCCTAACTCACAACTGTATTTTAACTTCTGTTTAAACTTCACCTTCTTTAGCCTTTGCGCATTAAGCTTTATCTTTGCAAAAAATAAATTTTTTGAGTAAAAATTCTATTGCCCAAAGCTTTGCACAGTCGGCTCAACAGCTTGAACTGGGGAAAGCGCTTGCCCTGCCGCGAACTCAGGTGCAGTTAAAAGGCCTCGTAGGCTCTGCACTTTCTTTTGTTATTGCCAATGCTTTTGAAGAAGCTGAAAAGCCTTTTTTGCTGATCTTCAATGACAAAGAAGAAGCTGCCTACTACCTGAATGACCTTGAGCAACTACTGGGCGATAAAAATGTGCTGTTCTACCCCGGAAGTTACCGCAGACCTTACCAGCTGGAAGAAACCGATAATGCCAACGTGCTGCTTCGGGCAGAGGTGCTCAACAGGATCAACTCCCGAAAAAAACCTGCGCTGATAATTACCTATCCAGATGCCCTTTTTGAGAAGGTAGTAACGCGGAAGGAATTGGAGAAGAATACACTCAAGATTAAGGTTGGCGACGAACTCTCTATCGACTTTGTGAACGAAGTGATGTTCGAGTACAAGTTCAAAAGAGTGGATTTTGTTACAGAGCCGGGTGAGTTTTCGGTACGCGGGGGAATTCTGGATGTGTTTTCTTTCAGCAATGACGAGCCTTACCGAATTGAATTCTTTGGCGATGAGGTAGAGAGCATCAGGACCTTTGATGTGGAGACGCAGTTGTCTACAGATCAGGTGAAGAAGATCACGGTGATCCCGAATGTGGAGCACAAAAAGCTTCAGGAGGTACGGGAGAGTTTTTTGAAGTATATTTCAGATCAAACGCTAATCTTCAGCCAGGAACCGGAATTGTTGTATTCCCAGATAGACAAGCTCTTCAGTAAAGCCGAAGAAGCTTTTAAAAATCTTTCCGAAGAAATAAAGCACAACGAGCCCGAAGAATTGTTCTGTAATTCGGCACTTTTGAAGGAGCAGATGCAGGAGTATTCGCTGGTAGTGACTAACTCCAACCAGACCCTGACACAAGTTCAGGGTAACGTTGAGGTTCAGGAGATTCAGTTCAACACCAAACCCCAGCCATCCTTCAACAAGAATTTTGAACTGCTTATTCAGAATTTCAGGGAGAACAGCGAAGAGGGTTACACCAATTATATTTTTTGCGTAAGCGAGCAGCAGGCCAAGCGGTTTCATGACATTTTTGATGATGTTGACCAGGAGGTGAAATATAAGACTGTGGTGCTTTCTATGTACCAGGGGTTTGTTGCTGAAGATCAAAAAATGGTGTGCTACACAGATCACCAGATCTTTGAGCGCTACCACAAATTCCACCTGAAAAATGGGTACGCCAAGAAACAGGCGATCACGCTGAAGGAGCTCACCAATCTTGAAGTCGGCGATTATGTGACGCACATTGACCACGGAATCGGGAAATTCGGCGGACTCCAAAAGATAGACGTGGAAGGGAAGAAGCAGGAGGCCATCAAGCTGATCTACGGCGAACGCGACGTGCTGTACCTAAGCATCCACTCGCTGCACAAGATATCAAAATACAACGGGAAGGACGGGAAGCCGCCCAAGATCTATAAACTGGGCAGCAACGCCTGGAAAAACCTGAAGCAAAAGACTAAAGCACGGGTCAAGAATATTGCTTTTAACCTAATCGAGCTGTATGCCAAGCGCAGGCTGCAAAAAGGCTTTGCCTACGGGCCAGATTCTTACCTGCAGCACGAACTCGAAGCCTCCTTCCTCTACGAAGATACACCCGACCAGAGTACCGCCACGGCCGATGTTAAAGCCGATATGGAGAACGAGCGTCCAATGGACCGCCTGGTGTGCGGGGATGTTGGCTTCGGAAAGACCGAAGTTGCGATTAGAGCCGCATTCAAGGCAGTTGATAACGGCAAACAGGTTGCGGTGCTGGTGCCTACTACCATTCTGGCTTTTCAACACTACAAGACATTTACAGAACGCCTGAAGGATTTTCCTGTCACCGTAGATTATCTGAACCGCTTTAGAACGGCGAAGGAGCGAAAGACAACGCTGGAAGAACTGGAGAATGGCAAGGTGGATATCGTAATTGGTACCCATCAGCTGGTGAATAAAAATGTGAAGTTTAAAGATCTCGGGCTGCTTATCGTAGATGAAGAGCAGAAGTTTGGGGTGGCCGTAAAAGATAAGCTGAAGACCATCAAGGAAAACGTGGATACGCTCACCTTAACTGCGACGCCGATTCCACGGACATTGCAGTTTAGTTTGATGGCGGCGAGGGACCTTTCTACAATTACTACTCCGCCGCCCAACAGGTATCCTATCGAGTCGCACGTGATCAGATTTTCTGAAGAGAACATTCGCGATGCGGTTTCCTACGAGATTCAGCGCGGTGGGCAGGTGTTTTTTATCCACAATCGTTTAGAGAACATTAAGGAAGTCGCCGGAATGATCCAAAGACTGGTACCTGATGCGAAAATAGGGATAGGACATGGACAAATGGAAGGGAAGAAGCTGGAGCAGCTTATGCTGAAGTTCATGAATGGCGAGTTTGACGTGCTGGTTTCCACCACCATTGTGGAAAGCGGGCTGGATGTACCCAATGCCAACACCATCTTTATCAACAACGCCAATAACTTCGGACTCTCCGATCTTCACCAAATGCGCGGAAGGGTAGGCCGAAGCAACAAAAAAGCATTCTGCTATTTCATTACACCGCCGTATTCTGCCATGACCGATGATGCGAGGAAACGAATTACAGCTTTGGAGCAGTTCAGTGAACTCGGCAGCGGCTTCAATATTGCGATGAAAGATCTTGAAATTCGTGGCGCAGGTGACCTTTTGGGAGGGGAACAAAGCGGATTCATCAACGAAATTGGTTTTGATACTTACCAGAAGATTCTCAACGAAGCCATTGAAGAGCTGAAGGAAAATGAATTCAGGGACATATATCAGGAGCAGGAGAAAGAGGATAAGGAGTATGTGAAGGATACGCAGATCGACACCGATTTTGAACTGCTGTTCCCCGATGATTATATCAACAACATTTCAGAAAGGCTGAATTTGTACACGCAGCTCAATAACCTCAAGACTGAAGAAGAGCTTCAGAAATTTGAAGCCGAACTGGTGGACAGGTTTGGAGAATTACCTGCAGAGGCAGAAGATCTGCTGAACAGCGTCCGCATCAAATGGATCGCTTCCAAGATCGGGCTGGAAAAGATAGTGATGAAGCAGGGCAAGCTTATAGGTTACTTTATTGCCGACCAGCAGTCGCGTTTCTACCAGAGCAAAGCTTTTACAAGAGTGCTGCAATATGTACAAACTCATCCGCACAGCTGCACCATGAAAGAAAAGAAAACCCGCAGTGGATTGAGGTTGTTGCTGACATTTGAGAAGGTGACAACTGTCGATAGAGCATTGAAAGTGCTACAGCCGCTGGATGTGAAGGCGGAGGTTGAAGCCCCCTAGCCCCCGAAGGGGGAAATTTAATGCAGGAAAAATAATACCTCTCAAAAATAGCATTTTTGAGAGGTGGTATTCCAATTATAGTACACTGGAATTAGGACATTGATAAGCCTTTAGAGTCCACAATAGTCCATTTATCACTAATCCTCCGAAAAAAATATATTGCTGTAAAGGAGGCTAATCTACTTGTTCCTACACTGGCGATGACAGCCGCTTCATTTCCTGCTTCATTAAAAGAGATTCTGGAAAAGGATAGTAATTTATTTATCTGATAATAATCTGCTGAGAATTCTCTTAGATGCTGTTCTCCAAATTCTACGACAGAATCGCTTCTTAATGTTCTTAATTCTGCAATATTCAGAGGTTTTTGCTCTTTCAAAGAATTGAGGCGGTGAATTAATTCTCTCTTACTAGAATTAAAATCCATAATGTCCAACTTAGATTCTAAGGGTTGCATGGTTGGGATTATACCCACTATCTGTTTTTCAAACTTCAAGGAATCTCTAATGGAATTGTATTGACTTAAAATTCTTAAAGAATCTTTTATGTTCAAGCCGTGAAGATTTGGCGGTGGGGGGGGGATTTTTTTTGCCAAGGAATCATATAACACGGATATAATTTCCTGCTCCGCCAAATTTTCATTCTTAGTTGAATAATCTTGACAAGCCGCCAAGAAAGTGACGCAGCCAAAGATTATAAAGTACCACATAAAGAATTTATTCTTCACAAGTTCCAGGGAAATTAGTAGTTAAAAGCACATTTCTTTGTTTTATATAATAATCTGACGATTCATCCTTATTGAGGCTGATCCATTTCCCATTATCATAGTAGCCATCATAACCATACTCTCTTAAACCATCCCAACCGAAGCCCATGTAATGTTCTAAGTCATACCTAAAGCCATCTAATTGTTGAATGGCACTTGCAATTGGTTTTACGAAGTTGTCCGCCATATATTGGTGCTGTGCTTCCGTTGTACCTAAATCTAGTCTATTTTTGGCTTTATATTGGAAATAATAATATAGCAAATTTGTACGATTAGATAGATCTATACCGTTTCTATGTTCTTCAACATATTTATAGATTTCAGCATGAATTCCTTCATGTAGTAAAGTTGCAGCAAAATCCAAGGTGCCTAGGCCTGCAGATTCAATTTTAATAGTCACAATACCGTTTCCTATTTCTCCACCATCGGCACATGCATCTGCCCCCGAACGCTTGCAATATCCATAGGTAATATTTAAAATGTACTCGTCGTAAATTGCCAGTTGCCGTCCATTTGAAATACTACTAAGTGATACTTATAAAATAAGGATTTATTACCACCATTCAATTGTGAATTGAGACTGGTAGTAAATGAAAAAGATTCATCATTGTCATTTACCCAATATTCATTCCAATTAATTCTTAGGTTATTCTTTATATATTCATCTGGGAATTCAGATAATGAAAATTCAGCCTTTATGGCAGCAACAATATCCTGCTCTTGTGTTACGGGAGAGACCATCTCCTCTTTTTGACAGCTGAATGAAATCACTAAAAATAGTAACAGGTAAATTTTCTTCATGATTTTTATTTTAGAAGATTAATAACAACCTGCAATTAAGGTAGGGAAGCAGTGTCGTGCTGCGACAAAAATGCAATAGATGAGGTAATTTATTTTTTTTTTGAATTAGGCAAGAAAAAGATTAAATCTTACTGCTTCTTTCTTATAAATCCCGTAGCGGGTTAGGATTTTCGCGTATATCTAAGAAAGTTACTTCCGTTGATGAGCGCTTAAAGTTTTAAAGCCTCTGGATGTGTAGGCTGAGGTTGAAGTGGAGGAAAAATAAATCACCTCTCAAAAATGTCATTTTTGAGAAGTATTCTCTGCTTTGGGTCAGTATTATTCTATCTCGGTCAATGGATAAACTTGAATATAAATTGGAGGTTCATAATTATAATCCACCAGATATATTATGAATTTTTGAAGATGAGAAGCAAGTCTGTAATCTTGTAGCTTATTTACTTTTTTTTCCTCCTGGAAAAATTCGGAACCTGTAATATACTGGTGAAAACTTCCAATTTTTTCCGGGGCTGCAATGTCACTTCTTCTTTCCATTATTTTAAACAGAAAAGTTTCTGAAGATCCTTCATCTTTTAAAGCATCTTTACTATAAAGCAAGTTCTCATCGTATTTTCCTTTTTGAAAGTAACTTTCATTTAAATGAAAAAATAAAGAATCCTTTATTTTTTCAAAGGATTTTAAATTCTGAAGAGAAGGCTCATTTTGGTGGTCCGGATTATATAAATCAGTGGTTTCAGATTGTGAAATAATTCTTTCGGATTTTGATTCCCGGCCCAAAGTGGACTTAAAAAATGTCCTTTTTGGCAGGTAATAAATACTACCGGGAGCCTCCCGTATTTCAAAAAGCAGAATTTTCTTGTTAGGATCGAAAAGTAGCTTTACTTTCTCTTTTTTGCCACTATAGCCACTTCTAATTGTTCCTTCAAACTTATTTTCAGCAGTCCTTTTAATTTTAATAGATACAGTATCGTTTTGGTCAACGCAATCAATCTTGTCGCTATTTTCAAATACTGCACAATGATGACCGGTGAATCCAGCTCCTTCTGCTTTTAAAATGATTTCCATCCGGGGCCCGTCATTTTCAGCTTGCCAGAACCAGCTTCCAGAAATATCCTGAGCTATTCCGCTAAAAGGGATTAAGAGAATAAGAAGGAGTAGATGTTTCATTGGGAAAAGATAACAGAAAAATTATTACCTCTCAAAAATGGCATTTTTAAGAGGTAATATGGAGCAGACCTCACAGGTTTTCAAAACCTGTGAGGTCTTATAAATTATAAAAAACTACTCTTTATAAGCTTCGGCATAAGGAGACCAGATCTCATAGATAGGGTCGCCTTTAGAGCTTTTACCGCAGTGATGCCATTCCCCGTCTTTCACTTTGTAATCAAAATCGAGGCTAGCACCAACGCGACTGTCATCTCTCGAGAAAAATTCAATATGCTCTGTGTACTTACCATCTTCAGCTGTGTAGGTGCCGCCTCCTGTGCCCGAGAAATCCCCGGTTTCAGAATTAAATGCCACCCATTGAAAGCGGTCGCCGCCAAGGATCTTTATGGTTCGCCTGGCGCCTGGCGTACTGCGGTTAAGTTTTCCGTCGCGTTGTCTGCCCGTGATCACCCAGTTTCCGGAGAGGTCGTTGGTGTCGTCTGATATTCTTCTCCAGGTATAGGTAGTGCCATCTTCGGCCGTAAGGTTGAGCAGGTTCTTTTGAATTTCTACCGGTTCATACTCTCGGGTTTCTCCTAAAGCTGAAAGATCTTCAGTACTAAAATCGTAAGTTTCGGTATAGAGGTCGTTAAGGCTGTACTCCCCGCCCAAGGCACTAATGAATTTATTTGTACCGGCCTCCTTGGTGCCCTGTGCAAAATAATTGTCCATGTAGATCCTTAGCGTTTCCCGGTCATTAACAGGCTGATGATCTACTTCTACAAGAAGCCATGAACCCTCCAGGTTCTGGGCAGTTGCCATGCTGAAAAACATCAGCATGGGCAGGAATAGGAATTTTTTCATGTTCAGAGAATTAGCTCCTCTAAAATACTGAAATTTTCAGAAATTATTCCTCTTCGTCTGTATAGGTGTCGTATTCGGGATACAGGAAATTGTTATAAGGAAAGCGGGTGATGTGAATCTCCCTTACTGCCTCATAAACCTTTTTCCTGAATTCTTCCATGTTCTCCTTGTTGAGGGCCGAAATGAACAGCACATTATCGCCAAGACGGTTCATCCAGGTGTTTTCCCATTCTGCCAAAGTGTAGTGGGAGCTGGTTTTTTCGGTCACCAGGTCATCTTCCTCGATTTTTTCGGCTTCGTAGGCATCAATCTTATTGAAGACCATCAAAGTGGGTTTTTCACCGCTCTTTATTTCGGCCATAATCTGGTTAACCGAAGCAATATGATCCTCGAACTGCGGATGGGAAATATCTACCACATGCAGCAAAAGATCGGCTTCGCGTACCTCATCAAGCGTAGATTTAAATGATTCTACCAATTGGGTCGGTAATTTTCTAATGAACCCAACAGTATCTGTCAGTAAAAAAGGCAGATTACGGATTACCACTTTTCTAACCGTAGTATCGAGGGTGGCAAAAAGCTTGTTTTCAGCAAAGACCTTACTCTTGCTAATCACATTCATCAATGTAGATTTTCCAACGTTGGTGTAACCTACCAAAGCCACTCTCACCAGTTGTCCGCGGTTTCCACGCTGCACTTCCATTTGTTTGTCAATGGTCTCCAGCTTTTTCTTGAGAAGAGCGATCTTGTCCCGTACAATTCGGCGGTCAGTTTCAATCTCGGTTTCCCCGGGACCTCTCATTCCAATACCCCCACGCTGGCGTTCCAGGTGAGTCCACATCCCGGCAAGTCTTGGAAGAAGATACTGGTATTGTGCAAGCTCTACCTGTGTGCGGGCGTAGCTTGTTGTGGCTCTCTGGGCAAAAATGTCAAGAATAAGGTTCGTTCTGTCCAGCACCTTGCAGTTAAGTATCTTTTCGATATTCTTTTGCTGCGCAGGAGAGAGTTCGTCGTCAAAAATGGCAGTTCCTATCTCATTTTCAGAAACAAAGAGACGCACTTCTTCCATCTTCCCCGTACCTATAAAGGTTTTTGGGTTGGGCATGTCCATTTTCTGCGTAAAACGCTTTTTGACCTCACCTCCCGCAGTATAAGTGAGGAATGCAAGTTCGTCAAGGTATTCTTCGAGTTTTTCTTCGTTCTGCTCGCGGGTGACGATCCCAATGAGCACAACTTTTTCGTATTCTAAATCGTTTTTTTCTAACATACAAGCTGAGCTATGGAAACAAAGTTACATAAATGATTTTTACAAGCCGAAGCCGCGAACTGCAAGAGCTCATAAACATTAGCTAAATTTAAGGCTGAAAAGTTTCTTCTGAAAATGCCTTTTTTAGAAGGTATAGGTGAATCCTGCTCCAAAGACTTCCCTTACCTGAAATGCGCCTACAATATTATCATCGTAAATGGCCTGAAAGATCAAATTAGCCGAAAGATATTTGTTGATCCCCATGTCGAGGTTGAGCAGGTAATCTATATCAATATTTTCTGGCTGGTCGAAATAATTGGAGTACAGGCTAAGGTTATGCTCCATGGTAACATTGGTCATCACCTCATATTTGAAGTAGGAACTTACCGAAGCCCCCAGTTCAAAGCGGCTGCTGTTGTTGGTATCCACCCCGTAATAGGAACCGTCAACATATCCAGGCGCCGATGTAAAATCTGGGTCTACAAAGATGAACCTCGCTGTGGCAGGTGCCAGGTTAAACCAGAAATCTTCACTTTTTTTCCACATCATACCCGGCCCAAACTGTAGGTAGGCGGGAGAAATAAAATGCGTGGTTTCACGACGAACGGGCTGCCCGGTTTCCTGATCCTGGGAATACACATAACCTTTGCTAAACTGCGTTCTAAAATTGGTGAAAAAGGAGTAATACCAGTTGGAGTTTTCCATTTGTTTCCCCAAAATACTGTTGATCTCGAGGCGGTCGCTGGTTTTACGGGTAAACTCGTCATCCTTCAGTTTTGTGAGACCGTAATTGGCAAGGAATTTATTGTCCCATGTCAAATTCCCTTTTCTATAATTCAGGCTGTAATCAAGCACCAGGTTTCCGGCCATACTTGAAGTTCCGCCGCCGGTCCATTCCGCATTAAAAGCCGATTGGTTAAAGAGCAGCTGGAATTTTCCTTCGGAAGACCAACCATCAGGCGGAGTGTCATTCTTGTCGTCATTTTCGTCCTGGGCGTTTGCCGCCAATCCGAATAAAATAAAAGTGAAAAGTAAAAATTTCTTCATGTACTACTTTTTAAACAGCGGTACAGATGAACAGGCTTCGCCATACATGATGCTCTTTGCTACCGGCTGAAGTTTATTAATAAGTTGCAGATATGCATTTTGAGGTACAGGGCGGCGTGAGCAGCCTTTTATAATTACCGGAAGTCCCTCATATTTAGAAACATCAAGGTTTTGCAGGATCTCTGTATAAAGTACTGTTTCGAGCATTGACAGGTCTCCCGTAACCACTTTTTTGGCATATGGGGTGAGGTAGGTGCTGAGCAGCATATAAGCCCAGCCCGGAATAATGGCATCGCTGGAACAGGTAAGGGCCACGTACTTATTGCTGTACTGCGACCAGTCGTGTGCTTTTGCAGTAGCCCTAAAATCTTTTTCCCTAAGCACAAAGCCTTCCAGAAGCCAGTCTTTTATGTCGAAGATTACCCGCTCGCCTGCAGGATAAAGCTCCTCCAGGTCAACAGTTACAAGTTTGCTGTTTGCTACGCGGTTTATAATTTCTTCAACCATAAAAATTTAAAAGATAGTTTTGTTTATTAAAGCATTCCCAGTTCAAGCTTTGCTTCCTCGCTCATGAGGTCCTGGTTCCATGGCGGGTCAAAAGTGATCTCTACTTCACAGTCTTTTACCTCGTCCATAGATTTCACCTTCTCTTCTACTTCCATAGGAAGAGATTCGGCTACAGGGCAGTTGGGAGTAGTAAGGGTCATAAGGATCTTGATCTCGTTGTCTTCATTGACCATTACGTCATAGATCAACCCCAGTTCATATATATCTACCGGAATTTCGGGATCGTAAATGGTTTTCAAAACCCTTACGATTTTCTCTCCTAAAACTTCGGAATTCTGTGCGTGTTCCATCTTAATTTAATTGGGTTTGATATGCTACTGCATACATTTTTAACTGCTTTATCATGCTTACAAGACCGTTGGCCCGGGTAGGGGACAAATGTTCTTTTAAGCCAATCTCATCGATAAAAGCAGTATCAGCTTCTATAATATCTTTGGGATGCTGGTTAGAATAGGCGCGAATAAGAATGGCGATGATGCCTTTGGTAATAATAGCATCACTATCGGCTGTAAAAACCAACCTGTCTCCTTCCAGTTCGGCATGAACCCACACTTTACTCTGGCAGCCCTTAATAAGGTTGTCTTCTGTCTTGTACTTTTCTTCTATGAGCGGCAGAGACTTTCCAAGCTCTATCATGTGTTCGTAGCGTTGCATCCAGTCATCAAACATCTCGAATTCATCTACAATCTCGTCCTGTATTTCTTTTATGTTGCTCACTACTGTTCTATTTTAATTAAAGTCATTAAAGGTACATCATTGTTGGAATAAATAACAAATTCATTGCCAGTATGATCCAGTTTTGAGACCTTCTCGAAGGAAGACAAAATTTGTCTTTCTACCTCCATTTTCCCCTTGCAGTACTTCCTGGTATTCATAGGGGTGGAAAATTCCAGATTGCTCCCCTGCTGATTGTAATGCGCTGAAAAATCATTACAACCCGTATTTCCCGAAAGTTTACTTGCCATAGGATTGAAGTTGAAAACAATATCGCGGGGCAGAGATTCGTATCCCTGAATTGCGATCACCCGGTAATTGCCATCCAGAATTTCTTCTGTAACAGTGTCTATGGTATTAGCACATGAAAGGCAAATTACAGAAAGTATTAAAAGCAGTATTTTCCTCATTTACCTTAATTTAAGACAGCATTTGTTTTGCTTTTTTTACTGCTTCAACAAATGTATCTATTTCTTCTTTAGTGTTATAAAAAGAGAATGAAGCTCTTACTGTACCGGGTATCCTGAAGAAATCCATTATCGGTTGAGCACAATGATGGCCTGTTCTTACGGCAATTCCCAATTTGTCTATAATGGTGCCAATGTCGTAAGGATGGATCTCTCCAATGTTGAAAGAGATGACCGCTGTTTTGTCTGAAGAAGTTCCGTAAATCTTCAAATCATCTATTTCCAGCAGCTTTTGGGTGGCATATTCCAGTAGTTCATGTTCATAGGCAGCAATCTTTTCAAAACCTATATTGTTCATATAGTCAAGAGCCGCTCCAAAGGCTATACCGCCGCAAATATCGGGCGTTCCGGCTTCAAATTTGTGTGGCAAATCGGCATAGGTGGTTTTTTCAAAGGTCACCGTGGCAATCATTTCGCCTCCTCCCTGGTAAGGCGGAAGTTTTTTAAGCCATTCCTCTTTTCCGTAGAGCATACCTACACCCGTGGGGCCGCACATTTTATGAGCAGAAACTGCGTAAAAATCCACATCCAGCTTTTGTACATCTGCTTTAATGTGAGGTGCCGCCTGTGCGCCATCTAAAAGAACTGCTGCACCTACAGCATGAGCCTTTTGGATGATCTCTTCAACCGGGTTCACAGTTCCCAAAGCATTAGAAACATGATTGACAAATACCAGCTTCGTTTTTTCAGAAAGCAGTTTTTCGTACTCATCCATTTTAAGCATCCCTTCATTATTCATAGGGATTACCTTCAGCTTTGCACCGGTTTTCTCACATAACATTTGCCAGGGTACAATATTGCTGTGATGTTCTAAAGCTGAAACGATGACTTCATCGTCTTTCTTCAGAAGGGAAGCAAAACTACTTGCCACAAGGTTTATAGCGTGGGTAGTACCCGAAGTGAGAATTATTTCGTGTGCCTTAGCTGCATTAAAATGCTCCTGAATTTTTATCCGTGCCTGCTCATAAGCATCAGTAGCTTCCTGAGACAGGGTGTGAACTCCGCGGTGAATGTTCGCATTGTATCGCGTGTAATAGTCAACAATAGCATCAATTACCTGCTGCGGGGTTTGGGAAGTTGCCGCATTGTCAAAATAAACCAGCGGTTTTCCATTCACCTCCCGGGAGAGGATGGGAAAATCTTTTCTTATGGTTTCCACATCAAAGTGGGTTTTGGTAGAGGCAACTTTCATGAGTAAGTTTTTTGTTTTGGGTTACAAGCTGTAGCCCACATTCACCCCAAGTTTAAGGGCAATGATATTGGTGATCCTGGCTTTAAGCTCCGGAATTTTTACACTTTCAAGTACATTATTGGCAAAGGCGTACATTAAAAGTGCTCTTGCTTCTTTTAGCGGAATTCCGCGTGAGCGCAGGTAAAATAAAGCTTCATCGTCTAACTGACCAATAGTACAGCCGTGGCTACATTTTACGTCATCGGCAAAGATCTCCAGCTGTGGCTTTGAGTTAATTGTCGCTTTATCGTCCAGTAATATGTTATTATTAGACTGAAAAGCATTCGTTTTCTGAGCCTCTTTGTTAACCACGATCTTTCCGTTGAATACTCCTGTAGAAGACCCGGCAAATACGCCTTTGTAATCCTGGTGGCTCTCACAGTTTGGTTCTGTGTGATGCACTAAGGTATTATGGTCTACGTGTTGCTTGCCGCCAATTACCGTAATCCCTTTTAAAGTAGAGTCTATGCGCTCTCCTTTTTGGTAGTAATTAAGGTTGTTTCGGGTAAGGTTTCCACCAAAAGAAAAAGTATGTACAGAACATTGGCTTTCCCTGTGCTGTTCAATAAAAGTATTGTCAATTAAAGAAGCATTGTGATTGTCGTTCTGAATTTTGTAATAGTCAACAATCGCTCTTTTATCGGCAAAGATCTCGGTAACCGAGTTGGTTAATACAGGTTGATCTGTAAGGCTTTGATGCCTTTCAATAATTTGTACATGCGAATTCTCCCCAACAACAATAAGGTTTCTTGGCTGCACCAGCAATGCCGATTCATTTCCGGTAGAGAAATTTAGCACCTGTATGGGCTTATCGGCCATGGTATTCTTCGGAATATTGATGAAAGCACCTTCTTTCGAAAAAGCAGTGTTTAAAGAGGTAAGGCTTTCTTTTGGGGCCACCGTATTGAAGTAGTTATCAATAATTGGCTTGTATTTGGAATTGTTCAATGCCGAAGACATCAAACAGGCATCGATCTTTTCGTGTGTTGTAGCCGAAAGGTGTGAAGAATAGATCCCATCGATGAACACGATCTTATAGGTGTCAATGTCATCTATGAAATACTGCTCAACATCGCGGTAATCAATGGTGTCATGTTTTTTGGGAAATACGGTGTAATCGTGCTTCAAAACCTTGTTCAGGGAAGTGTATTTCCAGGCTTCCTGTTTTTTTGTGGGAAAGCCCATCTCTTCAAAATCCTTAATGGCCCGGCTTCTTATGTCGTGAATATCACTATTCATGTTCACGTTCTCTTCAAAAGCCAGAAATGAGGATAATAATTTATCTTTTAGCTCCATTGTTCTTTTTTCTTACTCCCCAAAAAGGGGAAAATTAAAGGGCCTTCTGGCGCCTTACGCTCCTACTTCTTCCTTGATCCAGTCGTAACCTTTTTCTTCCAGCTCGTAAGCAAGTTCTTTTCCTCCAGATTTTACGATCTTTCCGTCGAGCATCACGTGTACATAATCAGGGATGATATAATCGAGCAACCTCTGGTAGTGAGTGATCACAAGTGTAGCATTATCTGGTCTTCTCAGCTTGTTAACACCGTTAGCCACGATACGCAGGGCATCAATATCCAATCCTGAATCTGTTTCATCGAGAATAGCCAGTTTTGGTTCGAGCATAGCCATCTGGAAAATTTCGTTCCGCTTCTTTTCTCCTCCCGAAAAGCCTTCGTTAAGGGAACGGGAAAGGAATTTACGGTCTATTTCAAGCAGTTCAGACTTATCGCGGATCATCTTCAGCATTTCATTAGCCGGCATGTCTTTAAGACCTTTCGCCTGCCTGTTGGCATTGATCACTGTTCGCATAAAGTTGGTCACGGTAACCCCGGGAATTTCCACCGGATACTGGAAAGATAGAAATACGCCTTTATGCGCCCTTTCTTCAGCATCAAACTCTGTGAGCTCTTCTCCTTCAAAATTGATCTCTCCGCGGGTTACTTCATACTCTTCTTTTCCGGCAATCACCGAAGAAAGCGTACTTTTTCCTGAACCGTTGGGCCCCATAATAGCATGGATCTCTCCTGCATTTATAGTGAGGTCTATGCCTTTTAATATTTTAAGGCCTTCTACTTTGGCGTGTAAATTCTTTATTTTAAGCATAATTTCAATATTTCCTGAATCCTCAGGGTTTTTTGATGTCTTTTTTAATTCTTGGCGCAGCTGAAGTATCGGTCTCTTTAGTCGAGATTTCAAGGATCTCTTTTATCTCTACCAGTTCTTCCCAGCCTTCGCGTCGTGGATTTTTAATGATGCGGGCTTTAACTGTAACCGGCACCATGTCAAAATCATCTTGTTTGAAGTTCGCAACACTGTCGGCCAGTTCGCGACTCAATGAATCTATTTGTACTCCATAAATAAAGTCTTTACCCTTAAGCACTGCAGCATCTGCAAGAAAGATAAATTCTCCTTTAATGGTGGGTATGCTGTCTTTTGCTACTACAACCTGTGGCTCAACCTCTGTGGGTTCAGAATCTTCCCCACAGCTATTGAGCATGAACAGCCCTGCCAGTAATGCAAAATATATTTTTCTCATAGCTATTATCCTACAGATCCTTCCAGGGAGATCTCCAGTAACTTTTGAGCTTCAACCGCAAATTCCATGGGAAGTTTGTTTAGTACTTCTTTGCTAAACCCGTTTACAATAAGGGCAATCGCTTTTTCGGTATCAATTCCTCTCTGGTTACAGTAAAAAATCTGGTCTTCCCCTATTTTACTGGTGGTAGCTTCGTGTTCAACTTTTGCTGTCTTATTCTTCGCTTCAATATATGGGAAGGTATGGGCTCCACATTTATTTCCCATTAGCAAAGAGTCACATTGAGAGAAATTTCGGGCATTTTCAGCCTTACTGTTTATTTGCACAAGTCCGCGGTAGCTGTTCTGGCTTCTTCCGGCCGAGATCCCTTTAGAAATAATTGTACTCCTGGTATTCTTTCCAATATGGATCATTTTAGTTCCTGTATCGGCCTGCTGAAAATCATTGGTAACCGCGATAGAGTAGAATTCTCCTACCGAATTATCTCCCTTCAATATACAACTTGGGTATTTCCATGTCACAGCCGAACCGGTTTCTACCTGTGTCCAGCTTATCTTGGCGTTCTTTTCACAAATTCCGCGTTTGGTCACGAAGTTATAAACTCCACCTTTTCCTTCTTTATCCCCTGGATACCAGTTCTGCACGGTTGAGTACTTGATTTCGGCATCATCTAAAGCGATAAGCTCCACAACTGCAGCATGCAATTGATTCTCATCCCTTGATGGCGCAGTACAACCTTCCAGATAACTCACATAACTACCTTCATCGGCAACCACAAGAGTTCTTTCAAACTGCCCTGTTCCGGCCTGATTTATTCTGAAGTATGTAGACAACTCCATAGGGCACCGCACTCCTTTTGGAATGTAACAGAAAGAACCATCACTAAATACTGCGGAATTCAATGCAGCATAGAAATTGTCTTTTTGAGGCACTACAGTACCAAGGTATTTTTTTACTAATTCGGGATGCTCCTGAATGGCTTCACTTATAGAACAAAATATGATCCCTTTTTCGGCCAGTGTTTTTTTGAAGGTCGTGGTTACAGAAACAGAATCCATTACCACATCTACTGCTACCCCTGCAAGCTTTTTCTGCTCGTCAAGAGAGATTCCAAGCCTTTTAAAGGTATCCAGCAATTCGGGGTCAACTTCATCAAGACTGTCATATTTCGGCTTTTTTGAAGGCGCAGAATAATAAGAAATGTCCTGAAAGTTGGGTTTTTTATAATGCACATTAGCCCATTCTGGCTCGATCATTTCCTGCCAGGCTCTAAAAGCTTCAAGGCGCCAGTTGGTCATCCATTCCGGCTCATTTTTCTTGAGGGAGATTGCCCGCACAATGTCTTCATTAAGTCCCACAGGAAAAGTTTCAGATTCAATGTCGGTGTAGAATCCGTACTTATACTCTTTATTGTCGAGCTCCTTTTTTAAATCATCTTCTGTATATGCCATCTTTCTGAGTTCCTGGTTTAAGGTTTAAAGTTCAAGGTTCTATCCTTTGAACTTTGTTCCTTTTAATACGCTTTTTTGCAGATAGTTAATAAAAGAGCTTATCTGCTTGCTCAATAAAATCAATTTAGTGTAGAGGAGGTCGAATTCCTCTTTGGAAAGGTAATTTCTGTCAAGTGCACGATGTAATTGAGATCGTGTTTCTCCACAAGAAGCTTTCGCTATGGCCAGAAATTGAATAAATTCCCTATTACCATTCCTTTCAAATCCTTCAGCAATATTATCCATAACAGACCCTGAAGAGCCGTTCATTTGGTCGTAAAGTTTATAATCAGATTTCAGGTCGGAATTTTGTCTAATCTTAAAGATGTCATTGCATATACCGCGTGCACTTTTCCAAATCTCCAGATCTTCAAAATTCTTTACTGTGCCCATCAACCTTAAACTTAAAACCTTGAACTATGAACCTACAGCGAGAATGATTCTCCACATCCGCAAGTACGCTGGGCATTGGGATTGTTGAATACAAATCCTTTACCGTTGAGGCCGCCCGAATATTCAAGGATGGTTCCCGCCAGGTATAATACGCTCTTTTTATCGACAACAATTTTAATATCGTTATCTTCAAAAAGCTTGTCGCCTTCTGCCTTTGAATGATCGAATTTAAGATCATAGGACAGGCCCGAACATCCACCGCTCTTCACGCCCACCCGAACAAAATCCTGCAAGGCATCAAAACCATCTTCCTGCATAAGAGAGGTTATTCTCTTTTTGGCGTTTTCACTTACCTTTATCATCGCTATAAAGATTAATTCTAAATTAAATGCAAATATAATACAAACAATAGGTTTTACCATGGTAAAAGCTATCAGAAAAAAGAATTCGGGCATTGGCATCGGCTATTTACCAGACTTCACTAATTTCTTAGGATTATTTGTGTAACTTTTTCATTTTCAGAATTAAAGAAAAATATTTTTAATTCTTCTCCTTCCAAAAATGGCTTTTTAAAGACATCTTTCTTTAAATGAACATTTAAGCCTTAATTTTGCCAAAACTCATGTAACAGGATTATGTTTGAAAACAGTAACGAAAGCAGAACAAGCCTTTCAGAATATGGTGAATTTGGACTTATTGATCACCTAACCCGAAACTTTGGGATCACCCCCGAAAATACTATTAAAGGCATTGGGGATGATGCGGCAGTGCTAGATTTTAAAGATGAGAAGGTAGTAGTTACTACCGATTTTCTTGTGGAAGGTGTGCATTTTGACCTTGCTTACATGCCGCTGAAGCATTTGGGTTACAAGGCGGTAATGGTCAATTTGTCCGACTTGTATGCGATGAACGCAAAGGCCCGTCAAATAACCATTTCTATTGCTGTTTCTAATCGTTTTCCTGTAGAAGCTCTTGAAGAACTTTATTCGGGCATTGAGCTCGCGGCAAAACTCTACAAAGTAGACGTGGTGGGAGGTGATACTACTTCTTCAAATTCGGGGATGGTGATTAGCGTTACCGCGCTGGGTGCCGCAAAGGAAGAAGAGGTGGTGTACAGGAGTGGAGCCAAAGAAAATGACCTTTTGGTGGTTACAGGAGATCTTGGTGCCGCATATATGGGCTTGCAGGTACTCGAAAGGGAAAAGCAGGTCTTTAAGGTGAACCCAAATTCACAACCCGATCTAGATCCTTATACTTACCTCATTGAACGCCAGCTTAAACCTGAAGCCCGTCAGGACATTCCGCCTTTGTTCAAAGCGCTTGACCTTCTGCCGACTTCAATGATAGATATTAGCGATGGTCTTTCTTCTGAAACCATTCATTTGTGTAAAAACTCCGGAACAGGAGTTAATTTATTTGAAGAGAAAATTCCGTTAGATCCGGCGGTGATTTCTGTGTGTGAAGAATTTCAGCTAGACAGTACCACCATTGCTTTAAGTGGTGGCGAAGATTATGAGCTGCTGTTTACTATAGATCAAAAAGACTACGACAAGATTAAGGGGAATCCTAATTTTACGGTGATTGGGCATATGACCCAACAAAGTGAAGGTATGCATCTGGTTACCCGTGCCAACCAAAAGATAGCGTTGATTGCCCGGGGCTGGAATGCTATGAATAAAGAGAACTAAGAAGCCCTGGAAAGGTCTTTTTCAGTAAAAATTTTTCTCGAACGTCTGCGTTTGTGGATTTTTGCAATATAAGCGTTGGTTTCCCGGAATTTAGGAGTGAGTTTAGCAATAAAGCCGTGGGCGGTATCGGTCATTTCCAGTCCGCAACGGGTGCATTTGTACTCTTTTATATGATCGGTTATCCTTTGTGAAACCGTAAAGTTATGGCTAAAAACTGCGCATATCCAGGCATTGGGAGAAAACAAACGAGGGATTTTATTTTCCATTTATAGGGTTTTTCAGGGTAATTTCAAAGTAGGAATGTAATAAAACTTTCCTAAAAATCAGTTAAATACCTCAATTTTTCGATGAAATGCACAATTTTCGGAATTGTTCTTTATTCTCGATGTAAGAAAGATGGCCTCCCGAAAACTGGAAAAATTTGCAGCCACAGTCTTTTGCAAGATCTCTTAATTCAGAAATGTTAACCAGGGGATCTTCGCTGCCGGCTACTATTACTTTTTGTCCGCTGTAATTTTTAAGAACTTCAATTCTTTCTGAACGTATTTTCATGCCTTTTAGAGCTGCAGTGATCCCTTCTGTTGGAAAACCCATAGCTTTATCTTTGAGTTCGTCAATCTCTTCGGAAAATGATGCTGTATTGCGGGGTGATAACAGGTTGTTGATAGCCATTGTGATGTAGGCCTTTTTATTTCGCTGTACCAGTTCAACAGAGCGGTCCCTGATCTCTTTTTTCTCTTCGCTGTCGGCCTGCGGGGTTGAATTGAGCAGCATAAGATCCTGAACCATTTCAGGATGTTGCTCCAGGAATGCCAGGGCCACATAACCGCCCATAGAATGACCTATAATATTGCCCTTTTTGACACCTGTGGCTTGCAGTACGGCATAGATAGCTTCAGCCATCAATTCCATGCTGTGAACTTCAGAAATAACGCCCGATTTTCCATGCCCCGGCAGGTCAATGCAAATAATTCTGCCGTATTTCGAGAACCCGGGCAGGAAGTCTTCCCAGATTTCCGAAGATTCTAAAAATCCGTGCAGCAGTACCGTAGTTTCGCCTTCTCCTACTATTGAATAATGGATCTCTGTTTCCTGAAATTTTATCTTCATCTTATTGAAGTTTATAGCTATTGGCGTTTAATTTATATATTTAAAAAGCCACGAATTCACGGGTTATTTGTGCATTCGTGGCTTTGAATCATAATTTGCAACGTGGGATTCTAAGAGTTCATGATCTCTTCAATCTCATCGGCTTCTATCGGGATGTTGCGCATAAGGTTGAAAGGTTCTCCTTTTTCCTGGATCACCACATCGTCTTCAAGACGAATTCCGAAGCCTTCATCGGGAATGTAAATTCCGGGTTCTACGGTAAAGACCATGTTTGCCTGCATGGGCTCGTAAAGTAATCCGTAGTCATGCGTGTCAAGCCCGATATTATGAGAAGTACCGTGCATGAAATATTTCTTGTATGCCGGCCATTCAGGATCTTCATTTTGAACATCGGCTTTATCGAGTAACCCTAGGCCAAGTAATTCAGATGTCATGAGCTTGCCCACTTCTTTGTGGTATTCGGCCCAATCGGCGCCGGGAACAAGCATTTTTGTGGCGTCGTTCTTAACGCGGTTTACGGCGTTGTAAACTTCTTTTTGGCGTTTTGTATACCTTCCAGAAACAGGAATAGTCCTGGTAAGGTCACTGGAGTAATTCGCATATTCGGCACCTGTGTCCAGAAGAATTAGTTCCCCTTCCTTACACTGCTGGTTGTTCTCGATGTAGTGGAGAACATTAGCGTTATTTCCGCTGGCAATAATTGGTGTGTAGGCGAAACCTTTAGAGCGGTTGCGAATCATCTCGTGCCAGTATTCGGCTTCAATCTCATATTCCCACACGCCCGGTTTTACGAAATTAAGCACTCTGCGGAAGGCTTTTTCAGTAATATTACAGGCTTGCTGCATAAGATCGAGTTCTATTGGATCTTTTACTGAACGCAATCGCTGCAGGATTGGGTTGCTCTTTGCTACACGGTGAGCAGGAAATTGCTGCTTGCACCACTTTATAAATCTGGCTTCGCGGGTTTCAGTCTCCACATTTGCACGGTAATGTTCGTTGGTGTTGAAGTACACAGTGTCACACTGGGTCATTACTTCAAAGAATACTTTTTCAAAATCTTTGAGCCAAAAGACATTTTTGATGCCTGATACTTCAAGTGCTTTTTCTTTGGTAAGTTTTTCGCCTTCCCAAACAGCAATGTGATCATTGGTTTCGGTGAGGAAGAGCATTTCCCTGTGCTTTTCTGAAGGCGCATCGGGAAAAATCACAAGTATGCTTTTGTCCTGGTCTACCCCGCTAAGGTAGAAAAGGTCTCTGGCCTGCTGGAAGGGCATGGTGCTGTCTGCCCCAATTGGGTAAATGTCGTTGGAGTTGAAAACAGCAAGGCTTTTAGGTTGCATCTTTTCAGCAAAATTCTTCCTGTTTTTTATGAATAGTTTGCGGTCTATTTGGTGATATTTCATGGGTATTATTTAGTGTGTGCAACAAATTTAAAAAATTTAAACCGAGCAGCGGTCGAAAACACGGTCGACTCGTTGATTTGATCAATTCATTTTAGGGCCAAATTGCTTCTAGTGTTTAAAAAACGTTTGAGCTCCTGTCGCTGTAGTAGGGTTTTAGGTATTCATTCCTTTAAAGAACAGCCTTTTGCAGCTTCTTTATATTTGTTCTAAATAAAGCGTAATTGGAGGTGAATGTTTGCTAATGAAGTGAAAGAGCGTATTTTTGCTTTTACTTTATTAAAAATAATCACAAATTTTATGGCAAAATCTGCGCTATTAAAGTCATCGCTTGCTAAAAAGTACTGGATGGCTTTCACAGGCCTGTTTCTATGTTTATTCCTGGTAGGCCACCTTGCGGGAAACCTGCAGCTGTTGGCTACGGGAGAGGGTGCGAGAGATCAATTCAATGAATACGCGCTTTTTATGACCACCAATCCTATTGTTAGGGTGCTGTCTATAGTAACTTTTGCGAGTATACTTTTTCACGTCATTGATG